>Ga0209542_10018449_pt1 | contig 11294 bp, 8 predicted proteins | sample RifCSPhighO2_01_FD_184028 | JGI IMG/M metagenome (GOLD analysis project Ga0209542, IMG submission 184028) | Soil microbial communities from Rifle, Colorado - Rifle CSP2_plank highO2_0.1 (SPAdes) (version 2) | ecosystem: Environmental > Terrestrial > Deep subsurface > Rock core/Sediment ...
CCTCCGCAATCGGCCGGCAGATATATTGTTGAGCTGCAGAAGTTTTTAGATGAACTCGATGTTGGTTTCATCGCCACCATAACGGGCAGATATTTCGCCATGGATCGGGACAATAATTGGGATAGAGTCAAACAGGCCGAAGACGCCATTTTTGAGTGTAAAGGAAATGTCTGCCACCTTAAAGAAGGAGATTTACTCATTGACCAGTTATATAGTGGTAAAGACGTTGACGATAATCTCATATCGCCCATAGTGTGCCTTGATGAAAAAAATCAAGCCTGTGGCATAAAAGAAAACGACGGTGTTTTTTTCTTCAACTTTCGTCCCGACAGAGCACGCATGCTTTCGGCCATCATTTCCGAGCGCGCCATGAACAGCAATATATATTTCGTGACGATGACGCAGTATGACACCACTCTAAAGACCGGTGTGGCGTTTCCACCCGAGATGATTATGCACACGCTAGGTGAGGAGATTTCAAACCACGGTTCGACTCAAGCACATATAGCCGAATCGGAAAAGTTTGCACACGCGACCTATTTTTTAAATGGCGGGCGCGAGAAACCGTATCCAGGCGAAGAGGATGTTTTGGCGCCGAGTATAAAAGAAATAAACGGCAGGCCGATACATAATTATGACGAAGTGCCAGAGATGCAGTCAGTCGGCGTGGCAGACGAGGCCCTGAAACAAATCGAAAAGGGAACTGATTTTGTTTTTATTAATTTCGCCAACGCCGACATGGTCGGACACACGGGTAATGTGGCGGCGATTGTAAAGGCCGTTGAGGCGGTTGACATGGCTCTTGCACGTGTTGTTTTCGCTCTTCTTGCAAAAGGTGGGATTGCCCTTATTACTGCAGACCACGGCAATGCAGAAATAAATATTGACCCTGTGAGCGGTTTGAAACATACAGCGCACACAACGAATCCTGTTCCAGTAATCTTGACTGCGAAGAACGTCCGGCTGAAAAATGGCAGTTTGGCGAATGTGGCGCCGACTATTTTATCTCTACTTGGAATAGAGAAACCGCCAGAAATGACAGCCGACAGTTTGATAGTAAAATAGAGCGACACTCATTATGAATTTTGAGACAGAAAATTTATGATTTCAAAAGCCCAAATAGTAGCAACCATCGGACCGTCTTGCGCCGATGTTTCAGTGCTCTCGGAAATGATTGCTCATCAAATGGACGTGGCTCGTCTCAACTTATTTTGGGGGAGTTTTGACGAGCATGCGAAATATATCGAGGCCGTGAGGGAAGCCGAAAAAAAATCCGGCAGGAAAATCGTACTCATGCTTGATTTGCCGGGGCCGCGCCTGCAAACTGGCGGTACTCACACCTATGATCCAAACACGCTTTCTGTTCTTACCGATGAAGATAAAGAGTGCATAAAATTCGGAGTTGACCGCGATGTTGATTATTTTGCCGAATCATTTGTCGGAGACGAAAAAGATATACTGCATTGTCGGGAAGTGATAAAAGGGTGCGGTGGCAGTCAGCGCATTGTCGCGAAAATAGAGCGCAGTAAGGCGATAGAAAATCTGGCCGAGATTATAAAAGTGGCAGATGCGATCATGGTTGCTCGAGGAGATATGGGAAGCGAAGTTCCGCTTGAAAGGATTCCTTTTGTTCAGGATCTGATTGTCCGAACGTCCAAAGCGGCCGCGAAGCCCGTAATCGTCGCCACGGAAATGCTCTTTTCAATGGTTGAAAGTCCGCGGCCGACGCGGGCAGATGTTACCGACGTTGCCCACGCAATTCTACAGGGCGCGGACGCCGTGATGCTTTCTGAAGAGACGGCCAAAGGGAAGTATCCAATAGAGGTCGTCACTATGATGGAAAAAATTGTGGTTGAAGCCGAGCGTCATATGAACGGAAAAGAGACAATCAATCCTCTATAAGAACACTATGTCAGGAATGTCAAAAATAAAACAGTTAAAAGCAAGTGAGATTATAGATTCTCGCGGTAATCCGACAGTGGAAGTTGTCTGCGAACTTCGAGACGGCACCATATCTCGTGCGTCGGTGCCGTCTGGCGCCAGTACCGGAACCAATGAAGCGGTTGAACTCCGAGACCACGATCAAAAACGCTACAACGGATTAGGGGTGCTTACTGCGGTTAACAATGTTAATACCGAAATCAATTCACATATTAAAGAAAGGGAATTCAATCAACAGACTCTGGATCAAGCTTTGATCGCGCTTGACGGCACGGAAAACAAATCTCGGCTGGGCGCGAACGCTATTCTCGGCGTGTCTTTGGCGTTCGCGCGGGCTGCGGCAAAAGAACAAGGAATAGAACTTTATACCTATTTAGGCAATTTAGTCGGCAACAATAATTTTCGTTTGCCTCAACCAATGTTCAATATCATAAACGGAGGTAAACATGCCGATAGCGGTTTGGACGTTCAGGAGTTCATGATTTGCCCGTTAGGTGTCAATACTTTTCACGAAAAAATTCGAGTGGGAGCGGAAATTATCACCTCATTGAGAAAAATTCTTAAAGGCAAAGGGTACGTAGTAAGTGTTGGTGATGAAGGCGGTTTCGCGCCGAAACTTCCTTCGAGCGAGCACGCGTTTGAAGTCATAATCCAAGCTATTAAAGAAGCAGGATATTCAGTGGATGCGGTGAAAATAGGCATAGATGTAGCCGCTTCAAGTTTTTATCGTGACGGTTCATATAAACTCAAAATTTCTGGGCAGGAAAAAAGTATGAATAGTTCCGATATGATTAATTGGTATAAGACATTGATTGATACCTACCCTATTGTGTCCATCGAGGACGGTCTTGCCGAGGAAGACTGGGAGGGTTTCAGAAAAATGATAGACGTATTAGGGGATGAAATAAAAGTTGTCGGCGATGATTTAACGGTCACAAATATCAAACGAATTGTGACGGCGATCGAATTGCAGGCGGTAAATTCAGTTATCATCAAGCCCAATCAAATCGGTACACTTGCCGAAACGGTGCGAGCAATAGAGGCGACCAAGAAACAGGGTTGGATCCCATTTGTCTCTCACAGATCTGGGGAGACAACAGATACATTTATAGCCGATCTTGCTGTAGGGCTTTCATGCGATTTTATTAAGTCCGGTTCAATTACAAGAGGTGAGAGAGTTTGTAAATATAATAGATTAATGGAGATTGAGAATCAGATCTTATAGAGCCACTTCACACACGCCAGCAATACGTGCCAACCCCCAAAACGAGCTGGCCCGTTTTTAAAGAGACTGTGAAAGTCATTCTAGCCTGGTATACTTTTTCATATGGAAGAGATGTATATTCAGCACAAAGGCCGGATAGTAAACGCCGATAGCCAATTTACTCACGTTATGGCTATTGCCATTGACCCGAGAACTCAATATCGAGAGGGAGTGATTCGGTGTATTACAAGTCGGGAAGGAGACGTAGCTGTGAGGGGCTATATTGATAGAAGTGAGCTTCATAAAATTACCGGCAATTCATTGGAAAGTTTTGAAATCGGAGAAAAGTTAGATATCAGGAATGAATCTGAAATATTAAACGAACTCAAAGGACAAGAATTAGATTTTATAGGCTTGGAAGACCCTGATATTTGGATAGATGAGCAAAATAATTTACTGCATTTGTATTTTACCCTGCCGTTAATCAACACATCAGATCACGATAGAAATAAAATTCACCTGGGTCATGCCGTAGGACAAAATTTGAGTTCTCTGGAGATGAAAACGCCGGTGCTTTTTGCGGATGCCATAGGCGGAGCCAAGGAGTTATCGGTTGCCCCCGTAAACATGAGAGGGGTTCGTCTCAATTTGGTAGAGTCGAGTAAAAAAGAAATTGATTTTACATATTCCGTTGTAAGAATTGCCATCGCTGAAGGTATGGATGGGCCATGGAAGTTCGGCGATATTGTTTTTCATCCTAAAGAACAGGCGATTCCGTGGATAGCTGGCCATGCCTCGCCGGGGCCTCTGTTCTCTCAAAATTTTATGGACATTGGAAAAGGAAAAAGAGTCGGACTCATAAATGGACGAGAAGCAAACGAGAAGACTGAAAGCGACACAAAATACGGAATTTTTTCAGTTGGATTATTTATTTATGATTATGAAAATGGCAAGATAGAATGGGTTTCACCGGAACCCTTTATTCGCGACAGTGAGGCAAAAACCATAACATTTGCCAGTCAATTCGTTGAGACGAAACTCGGTGAAGGGATATTATTTGCTCATGTGGATGATTCTTTTGTTAGGGCTTATACGCTTAACGCAGACGGAATTCAGCGCCTTTTGCCTTCATGACAATTTCGCAAAAAATAAAGTCTGGTCAGATTGGAGTTATGCCGACTGACACGATATACGGTATTGTCGGGTCGGCACTCATGTCTCATGTAGTTGAACGAATATATCGAGTTCGAAAAAGAGATCCAAAAAAACCTTTTATCGTTTTAATTTCTAAAACTGAAGAGCTTAGTCAGTTTGGTGTGACTGTGGACTTGGAAACGTCCAAACTTTTAAATTCCGTCTGGCCGGGTCCGACAAGCGTCATCTTGCCCTGTCATAACGCGGAGTTTGAGTACTTGCATCGAGGCACGAAGACAATTGCTTTTCGACTGCCCAACGAAAATGATTTAATCGAATTGATTCTCGAGACGGGGCCGCTTGTCGCGCCCTCGGCGAATCTTGAAGGTGCACTACCTGCAGAGACAATCGATGAGGCAAAGAGATATTTTGGCAATAAAATTGATTTTTATGTAGACGGAGGAATTCTGTCTGGCGCGCCTTCAAAAATCGCAAAAATTGAAAACTCAAAATTAGTTTACCCCGTTAGAAGCCGCGATCGCTGATCGCGACCTGCTTCTAGCGGGATGAATGCAATTTGATTTTTGCGAACACGGGATTTAATGCCCTGTGTGAGCTTCTAACGGGGTTTACTACTTGCGATAAAAAAAGGCGAGATGTGATTTCACCTTGTTAATATCCGAAGCCAAAGTAATGCCGGTCGCTACCGGTGCTTTGCCGTCGCCGCTCTCTCAAACTACGGATATACTCGAGCTCACTTTCCGTGCTCGCAAAGGGATCATATTGGTTCGCCTGAGGCGGCAAAGGCGGTTCTTTATCAGGATGATCTTCCCAGATGGCACTACCACCGTTTTTGGCTTTCCTGGCGTACTTGCTTTTGCCGCTCGGATGGTTCATTCGTGCTTGCTTTGCGGCTGAGCGCTTAGCAAATTCGTCTCTCTCTGTCGCTTCACGGTTTCGATGGCTCATAGGAGTGTGCGGTTGGTTGTTCTCCGTTGCTTGCGCCACGATATCAAAAAGCCTTTCAAATATCAAGAAATTTGAGGCTTATTTTTACGACCAAAAATCTCTGCCTATGCAAGAAAAGGAAGCGCGAAAATTGTGATTGCGTTCATGCCTAGAATGTGCGACGAGTCGTCAGTTTTCCAAGGCCTCAAGATTTAGGTTTATTTTTGATGACCAATCAATTTCGGGATATTTTTTCAGCAATTCTTTGATTATATTTCTGAATTTGTCATACCGTTCTGCTGTTTTTGCTTCGTATTTTATAGTTAGGTACGGACCGTTTTGCGAATACCGAACGACAATCATACCATCGTCAAAATCAAGTCTAATTCCATCGCCTGCGCTCTCGCCGTCGAGAATGACTGCGTCGGGGTATCTTTTTTTAAGTTCGGGACTTATCTTCGCGACTGTGGAAACTTTTGCAGTATCCGGGCAATAAATTTTTATTTCAGGACTTGAGATGTAGTGCGGCAGTCTCTCCACCGATTCACTAAGCGGCTCACCGGAACCAGAGATGAAACGAATGAGCCGAAGCGTGGAATACAGTCCGTCATCGTGGTTGTAAAAATCTTTGGAAAAGAAAAAGTGCCCTGAAAGTTCACCGATAAAGGCCGCTTTCACCTCCTGATTTTTTTTCTTGAGAAAAGAATGTCCGACTCGCCACACAAATGGCTTGCCGCCGTGCTCAACGATGGTTTCTTCCACTACTTTTGAACAGAGGATGTTATACATGATTGTCGAACCCGGATGTTCTCGAAGCACATCGATCGCAAAAATAGCTAGCAGGACGTCATTCCAAATAATATTTCCTTTTTCATCAACGATGCCTATGCGATCGCCGTCGGCATCGTAGGAGAATCCGACATCGGCTTTGGCGTCTGTAACTTCCCGTGCCAGACGCTTCGCGATTACCGAAGATGTTGGATCTGCAACGCCGAGCGGGAAGGACGGATCGACTGTGCAATTGTGTTCAATCACTTCGCAACCGACAGCCCGTAAAATTTTTGGCGCCAGCGTCCCTGCAGTGCTGTTGCTTGGGTCGACGACTACCCGCAATTTTTTATTTATGGCAAAGCGTTTCGACACATCCTCTATATATACTGGGTTAATGTCTTGTGATTGAAGTGTGCCTTTTTGCGAGGCGCGTTCATAATCCTCTTCCTCAACCATCCGCTTAAGTTCTTGGATACCGTCACTCACGAGTGTCTCGGAATAATCATTGGCGAATTTAATACCGTTATATTCCGGCGGGTTATGCGAGGCCGAAATGTACGCCCCTCCGCGTTGCTTAAGATAATGTTGGCTCCAATAAAACGTGCCAACTAGCGTCATTCCGATATCAATGACGTTGACTCCTGTATCGAGGATGCCTTCGATCAGGGCTTTCGAATAGAGCGGGCCTGACGCACGGCAGTCTCGACCGACGATGAGTGTTGTTATGCCGTGTCGTTTTGAATATGTGCCATACGCGAGGCCGAGGTGTCGCATTAATTCCTCGCTCAAATCTGTGTTCACTAGACCTCGCAAGTCGTATCCGCGAAAAATATTTGGGTTGATTTTCATCTTGATTCAGAAAAATGTCTTTAAATTGTAACCTATAATCGATTTTTTCTCCGTTCCACATTTCCAAAGACGCCGAATTTTAGCTCATTTTTCAAGGTCTCTTTGGGCATTATGAGACTTATGCACAGAAAAAGCCCAAAAATGCTGGTTTTTCTGCTAAAATTATAGGCAATGCAAGTCTTCACTCAAGAAAGACCGTGGGGGTCATTTAGACAGTATGCTGAAGGGGAACCTGTCACGGTTAAAACGATTTTTATCCGAGCCGGTGGATCGCTTTCTTTGCAGACCCATAGAAAACGGTCTGAATTTTGGCGAGTGCTTCGGGGAACACCCCAGATTACCGTTGGGCAGCAGGTTGTGGCGGCAAAACCGGGTGACGAATTTGAAATCGGCATAGGCGTCGAACACCGTGCAAGCGCACCGGACGGCGAAGCCGAATTTCTCGAAGTGTCACGTGGTGAATTCGACGAAAACGACATTATGCGTCTTGAAGACAAGTACGGCAGGGTGTCGACATAGAGTTATATTCAATGCTCACCGTTCATTTCAAGAAAAAAAATATTCCTCATCACAAGTTTCCGCTCGCCATTGGACTCCATAAGCGTCATTTTTTCATGCTCGAACGCTATGTCGAAGGAAATATGGAGGAACTCCGTATCAGAACAAGCACTAACGGTCGTGATTTTAGCGGAGGCAAAAGAGTAGAAATTGCCTATGAGGATAAAATAAAAGAAGATATTTCGAGCTGCAGCGATTTTAGAATTTTTTGCGCAGACGGTGATGTCGTGATGACCTATATAAAAACTACACGACATGGTCAGCATCTCGTTTTTGCAGTCACAAAAAATTTGGCTAAATGGGTTGCGGCGGGGACTGTGCCGCACGTGCATGATGCGGGAGTTCTTGTGCCGCAAATAAAAAAAGGAGCGGGTCACACGGTTTTTTGGAGTACTGATCGAATTCATACGATTTCGTCGCTTGATCTTGAAAATTGGTCACCTTCACACGTGGTGCGAATTCCGGCGTGGCATTTCTTTGAAGGTTCAAATTTCAATATTATCGGTGCGACTGTCACTCCAGCACATATTATTGTTTTATTTGAGTCAAAAATTTCAGTTGATATTTTGACGGACAATGGATTGCGCGATGAAAAAGTCGGTGAACATTCATACGCGAAACTCGGTGTTGCTGTTTTTTCTAGATTCGTGCCGACGCACCCTGTTCACGTTGCTGAACTGCCGCTTGTAGAAATTCCTTTCAAAAAACAAGGAATGCATTTTCTGGGTGTTGTTACAATTAATCGCCGACGCGAGCGCTTGATACGACTTTATGCCACGGACGAAAAAGGTGACGTTGTATTTTTCGAATTTGATGAAGCTGCCGTCATAGACGAAAAAGACCGGAAAAAAGGTATATTAAAGCGCTTTTCGAAGAATCCGATTATTGAGCCGACGGAGAAAAATTGGGAAGTTGGCGGCACGTTCAACCCGACAGCGCTCTATCTTGACGGAAAAGTTCATCTGCTCTACCGAGCCGTTGGCCAGGACGGTTTTTCATATATTGGATACGCCACGAGTGCTGATGGAAAAAACGTCGACGAGCGTCTTGACTATCCCGTCTATACACCCCGTGCTCATTTTGAAGGCGGAAACGGATACACAAAAGATAGCCCCGGACTCTTTTATTCAGGAGGCAGTTGGGGAGGCTGTGAAGATCCAAAAGTTACGCGCATTGATGACACGATCTATATGACGTATGTTGCCCATTCAGGATACTGGCCGATGCGCACGGCGCTTACCTCAATTTCCGTAGAGGACTTTCTCAACCGCAAATGGAAGTGGACTCCGCCCATGCTCATGTCTCCGCCAAATGTTGGAAGCAAAAGCGTGGTGATTCTTCCAGAAAAAGTTAATGATCAATTCGTCATTTTCCATCGTATGTGGCCGAGTATAATGATTGATCACGTTCCCGCACTCGAGTTTGGTGAAGGAAAGCGATGGCTCAAGGGAGAATACAGGATTATACCGAGGCGTTCCTTTTGGGATAGCCGTAAACTTTCTATGGGATCAGCTCCGATCAAAACAAAAAAGGGCTGGCTCGCTATTTATAATGCAGTCGACAGAATAGACGGATCACAATATAAAATCGGGGCCATGCTCCTGCGGCTCGACGATCCGAGAGAGGTCATCGCCAGAACCAAGTTGCCGCTTCTCGCACCTCAAGCCTGGTACGAAAATGACGGAAAGCCCGGCGTCGTATATCCGGGTGGAGCGGTAGAGCTCGACCAAATGCTTCACGTCTATTATGGCGGAGGGGATAAAGTCTCATGCGTCGCCACCATTAGTACCGAGGAGTTGCTCTGGCATCTTGAGAAAGATAGCCAACCGAAGATTGAGATCACGCCAGTCAAGTTTCAATGAAAATTAATGAGCAAAGCGAATATAATTTTCTTGACCCCGTCGTAATTTTGCGAGAGTAATACCACGCGAAGCGCGAGTGTCGAATAGACACATACCTATACGGGCGCAGCGCTTCGCCCGATAAGGAGAGAACCTATTCGGTGCGCGCACTGCGCAGAATTATGAAATGGCAAAATTACGACGGGGTGCTCAAATTTTTATTCATTAACATTCATAAAATTTGGCATGTTTGTCCTCAAGCGCTCTCTACACAACCCGATTCTCGTCCCCGCAAAAGACCATTACTGGGAAGCCTCTGCCACTTTCAATTTGTCTCTCGTAAAAATTGGTCACATATATCATGGCTATTACCGTGCCATCTCGGCTCCAGACCATCTGCGAGTGCCTGATCAAATTTCAATTATCGGCCATACTACAAGCGAAGACGGGTTTCATTTCGAAAATCGGCAACCTTTCATCAGTCCTGAAAAAGAGTGGGAGCGTTTCGGGTGCGAAGATCCGCGAGTAACATATTTTGAGGGCAAATATTATATTTTTTACACAGCGCTGTCAGAATTTCCTTACCGCGCTTCAGGTATTAAAATCGCCGTCGCCGTGTCGGAAGACGGTGAGAAAATCACCGAGCGTCATCTCGTCACTCCATTCAACGGAAAAGCCATGACTCTTTTCCCTGAACGCCTGAACGGCAAAGTAACCGTCATGTTTTCTGCGCACACCGATGAACCGCCCGCACGCATGTGTTTTGCGCAAGCAGACCATATAGAAGAACTATGGTCTCCCGATTTTTGGAAGGAGTGGCACACACATATAGATGAATGGGTCATTGATCCGCGCCGTACCCCATTTGACCATGTCGAAGTCGGGGCGCAGCCCATAAAAACGCCGCTCGGGTGGCTCCTCATCTACTCTCATATCCAAAATTATTTTCCTCATCCGGACAAATTTGATCGGGTTTTCGGCGTTGAAGCGCTACTCACTGATTTTCATGACCCGAGAAAAATCTTAGGACGTACAAACGGTGCCGCTATGGTTCCTGAAGAACCCTATGAGCAGAGGGGATATGTAGAGAATATTGTATTTCCGACAGGCGCGCTTGTAGAAGATAGGAAACTTTTCATTTATTACGGCGCCGCCGACACGACTGTCTGCAGAGCAGATGTCGATATTTTGGATTTTATCTCGACAATTCATCCAGTGACGCGCGAGCGCTACAAAATGAGGCGGCTGCGCGAGGAACCGATTCTTTTGCCTATTGATCACCATCAGTGGGAGAAAACTGCCGTGTTTAATCCGGGAGTTTTAGACATTGATGGTAAGGTGCACCTTTTCTATCGTGCGCTTTCTGGAGATAACACGTCTACGATCGGACTCGCTGTTTCAAAAGATGGAGTACGCATTGACGAGCGGTTCGAGGAACCCATATATGTCCCCCGCGAGGATTTTGAAATAAAAAAAATCGCCAACGCAAACTCTGGCTGTGAAGATCCAAGAATTGCAAAAATTGGAGACCATATTTACATGTGCTATATAGCTTTTGATGGAATCGGCCCTCCTCGAGTGGCTTTTACCTCGATATCTGAAGTTGATTTCCTATCGAGACGTTGGAACTGGAGTAAACCAATTCTCATTACACCGCGGGATGTCGATGATAAAGACACATGCATATTGAATGAACCTTTTGGTGGTAAGTATTTTGTCATGCATCGTATCGCAGGCGAGATTTGTGGCGATTATGTGACCTCACTGGATTTTACGACTGGGGTTACGAAATGCATCAGAATTTTAGGTCCGCGCCCCGGCATGTGGGACGGAATAAAGGTAGGGATTGCAGGACCGCCCATAAAAACCCATGCGGGCTGGCTTCTCATGTATCACGCTGTTTCGAAAAATCATCACAGCTATCGTATTGGCGCCGCGCTTCTCGATCTTGTGGATCCAACGGTTGTCGTGGCGCGATCGACCGATCCACTCCTGTGGCCGGAGAAAGAATACGAAAAATTCGGTCTTGTAAATAATGTCGTGTTTTC
>Ga0209542_10018450_pt1 | contig 11293 bp, 9 predicted proteins | sample RifCSPhighO2_01_FD_184028 | JGI IMG/M metagenome (GOLD analysis project Ga0209542, IMG submission 184028) | Soil microbial communities from Rifle, Colorado - Rifle CSP2_plank highO2_0.1 (SPAdes) (version 2) | ecosystem: Environmental > Terrestrial > Deep subsurface > Rock core/Sediment ...
ATTTTTAACCCAGATTTGAAGAAAAGACCTCGAGACACAGGCGCAATCGGCAAAGCCGATTCGCCCTGTCTGGAGAAACTTGCCTTTCCAAAGGGCATTTCGTAATTCAAGGTGTTTACCTATTATACTATTTTAAATATTTTCAAGCAAGATTTTTTTACACATTTTTTTACACAATAAACACGATATTTGACAAACTGAAAAATAAACAATATCCTTAATTCAGTTACTTAAATTGTTTGCGATAGAAGAAAGAAAACTGAATTGGGGCACACTCAGTTTTCTTGGACAAAGCAGTAAAAAACCTGAAACTAGTTTTCGGGGACTTAGGCTCTTGTGGTGAGGGCCGCAATCTTTCCTAAGTATTTAGGGCTAGCGCAAGGTATCCTTCTTTGCGCCTCGATCCCTAGATAAAAAAGGTTTGATGAGAAAGTCTTTCTGTTAAGTTACTATCGTAACAATAAATCCCGTTGAGCTTCTGGCTCAACGGGATTATTTTTTTAGTATTATAATTTTTCACCTACCGTACCGTATCTCTGCAACCGTATCTCTACTATTGACAAAAACTTATAATATAATAGAATATGAACACCTGATTGAAAAACCTTATTGCTTTGGTTTTTCACATACAGGCCCATATGTGTTTGCAAAAATGCAAGGAGTGGCCGTTCTCTCGATCAACACGGCACTCACCTACACATATGAAATTGATCGACAGGCCATTAAAATGTATTAGCAACACATTTTATGGCTTTTTTCTTTTCAGAAAATTATAGCTTATTTCCCACAAAATTAGCAAATTCAACCAATCGGTAACTGTAGCCCTATTCGTTGTCATACACCCTTCTATTTATTTTTTATATGAAGGGTGTGGGCATTCTATTAGAGTTTCTTACTTATAAAGTCTGTGAACTGGGCCAATCTACATGGATACCCCCATTCGTTGTCGTACATCCTTCTATAAATATATTAAAAATCGGGTGCGAACAACCCTACAATTTGTCAGCTATAAATTGTGTAAACTCTGCCAATCGGCAACTGTAGCCCCATTCGTTGTCGTACCACGCTAAAACTTTTATTAAGTTATCCTTAACCATTGTCTGGCTTAAATCCAAAATCGCTGAATAAGAGTCGCCCTTAAAATCCAAAGATACCAATTCGTTTTCTTCAACTCTTAAAATACCATTGAATTCACCCTGACCACTTACTTTTTTAAATATATTATTAACTATTTCTTTAGTTGTTTGTTTTTCAACCTCAACAACTAAATCCAAAACCGAAACAATTGAAGTTGGAACTCTTATTGCAATTCCATCTAATTTTCCATCTATTGCTGGAATCATTTTTCCTATTGCGCGAGCTGCACCCGTGCTTGTTGGGATTATATTTATTGCAGCTGCCCTTGCGCGTCTTAAATCATTGTGAGGCAAATCTAAAATTCTTTGATCATTAGTATAACTATGAACTGTGGTCATAAATCCCTTTTTAATTTTAAAACTATCATTTAATACTTTTGCTACTACCGCTAAACAATTAGTAGTACAAGATCCCATATCCATTACATTATTTCTTTTAGAATCATAAGTATTATTATTAACACCCATTATAAAACCTGGCAAATCTTTACATGGAGCCGAAACTACAACTTTTTTAGCGCCTGCTTTAATATGCTTTTTGGCTAAAATACTACTAGTAAAAAGACCTGTGCACTCTAAAACAATGTCAACCCCCAATTTTCTCCAAGGTAATTTTTCAGGTTCCTGTTCTGTTAAAATTTTATATTTTTTACCGTTTACTAAAATATAATTTTTTTCAAAAGTTATATCCTTATTAAAAATACCATAATTAGAATCGTATTTTAAAAGGTGAGCCAAAGTCTTAGTATCCGTTAAATCATTAATTGCCACAACTTCTAAATCAGGATATTTTTCTAATATCCTTCTAAATGTTTGCCGCCCAATTCGGCCAAAACCGTTAATTGCAATCTTAATCATTTATGATATATGATGTATGATTTATGATTTACGAACGTCCGTTTGAGAAATCTTAAATCTTATATCTAAAATCTTAAATTTTAAGGAGTTCATCTATTTTTTGCTTATCAAAGCCAATGACCACATTGCCCTCAATTTCAATTACTGGAACCCCCATTTGTCCAGAAATTTGTACCATTTTTTCTAATTCCTTTTCATTTTGAGAGACATCAATTTCTTTAAATTGAATACCATTTTGACTAAGGTATTCTTTTAATGATTTACAATAAACACAAGTTGGAGTTGAATATATAGTTACCATATTTATTATTAATTACCGCTAATTACTTTTTCTATAGATGCTTTTAGCTCATTATAAGGGATAAAGCCGCCTAAAAGTTCTTTACCAATAATCAATGCTGGCGTACCTTTTACCCCAAAATCAGTTCCCTCTAATTTATCCGCATCAATTAATTTTTGATATTCACTAGATTTTTCTGTTACTAATTTTTCAACCTTAACCGAATCAATACCTATAGATTTTGTTAAAGTTAAAATATCTGAATTTTTCCCCCACCCCGAATTTTCATCATCTTGTTTTTCATAAATAGCTTTATTCCATTCATAAAACTTATCAGGGGCAACTTCCCATACAGCTCTTGCTATAAGACCCGCTGTTTGCGAATCTGGTCCCAAAAATTGATAATCTTTAAAAACAAGTTTAATTTTTCCGGTCTTAATATATTCATCATATATTTTAGACATAACTTCTTGTTCCATTTTTTTACAATAAGGGCACTGATAATCAAACCATTCAGCTATTACAACTTTGGCATCTTTATTACCTATAAAGGGACTGCCTTCAATTTTAACCTTGCTAATATCAACGCTACTATCTTTAGTGGCTGTACTTTGTTTTGATAAATTTGAATTTATTATTATTGCCTCTGGAAAAAACAACTTACCATCTTTAGTCACATAGCTATCATAGGTTTTTTGATCTATTTTTATGCTAACCTTAATTACCCCACTTTCTTCTGAAAAACCAACTAAATCAGCTTTTTGTCCGTCTTTTAAAACGCTGGAATTTAAATATTCCACAGATTTTTTAGCTATAGATTCAGCAGAATATCCAAAATTTAATTTATAAAATGAAACAAATTTACTAGAATCTAATTTACCAAAAATTAAAACCCCCACAACAACTAGCCCTAAAATTATCATTCCTAACAAAACTGTTCTTCTATTTATATTAAACATACTTATATTTTTTAATACTCAGAAATAATAATCATATAAATGACACTGTCACCTTTATAATAGATAATCTGATAATTAATAACTAAATTATTACTAATATCCTAAAATAAATTCACAACTACCTTTTATTATAATGTATTATTTTTAATATGCAAATTTATTTTTTAATAAATTTTCCTTCACTAAATTCGTAGCCTGCTAATGAACCGAATGGCAATTCAACATTTGCAATTTCGCTATCAGATATATTTTCGATATGTTTTACAATGGCTCTTAAACTATTATGACTTGCAACAACTAGCACATTTTTTCCGTTTTTTAAATCTTTTTCAATATATTTTTTAAAAAATGGATTTACTCTCTTACACACATCCTTTAAGGATTCTCCTTTTGGGGGAGCAATATCATAACTTCTTCTCCATAATTTTACTTGCGCTTCTCCATATTTTTCTGAAACTTCTTTTTTATTTAATCCCTGTAATATTCCGTAAAACCTTTCATTTAATATTTCGGTGACAAACACGGGTAATTCATTTTGACTTTGATTGGTATATTTCCCCCACGATTCCATATTCCCGCCATCAATGTGACTAAACATAGGATATTTATTTGGAATATAGTTATAAATACTTGCCAAAGTATCCATACTCCTAAATTGCACGGAGCAATAAGCTTTATCAATAATAAGTTTCGAGAATTGCTGCGCAAATTCTTTTGCAAAAAGATCGCTATCTTTTATGAGCGGACCATCAGTCCAACCCGCAAACCGATCGTCTAAATTCCATTGTGATTTTAAATGTCGCTGTAGATATAGCTTTGCCATAATTTTAGAATTTAGAATCTAGAAAGTAGAACCTAGAATTACGAAACTTTACGATTCTATTTTCTATTTTTTAACTTCTATTTTCTCACCGTTAATTCGTTTTCAATTTCTAACAACCTATTATACTTTACAACCTTCTATATAATATTAAAAGGAGGTTGCAGGCATCCTTCTATATAATATTAAAAGGAGGTTGCAGGCATATGATCTTCAATTATAGTTAAAAAATTATTTTCCTAATTCTTTCTCAATCTCCAGGAGCCTTTGATACTTTACCATTCTTTCTTCTTTAGTGTAAGCCCCTGACTTAATAAAATCAGCGCCAACTCCCACCGCAAAATCCGCAATAAAATCATCCAATGTTTCACCGCTACGATGGCTTACCATAATTTTCCAACCGTAGCTTTTTGCAAGATTTACTGCTTCTATCGTTTCAGAAACTGTGCCTATTTGATTCAATTTTATAATAACCCCATTACAAGCATACTTGTTTTGAGCCTCTTTTATTTTTTTAATATTAGTAGTGGTTAAGTCGTCCCCAATAATAGTGATTTTTGGTAACGCTTTTTTAATTTCTTTAAACCCTTCCCAATCTTCTTCGGCAAACGGATCTTCAATTGAAATAATCGGAAACCTTTGTACTAAATCTTTATAAAATTCTACCAACTCATTTCTGGAAAGCTCTTTTCCTTCTAATACATATTTTCCATCACGATAAAATTCTGAAGCTGCGCAATCCAAGGCAATTTTGACATCAGAGTTTTGAGCAATAGCATTTTTAATCATATACAATGCCTGTTCTGCCTTTAAAATTGATGGGGCGTATCCGCCCTCATCACCCATAATTAAAACTCCCTCTTCGCTCTTCTGTAAAATTTCGGTTAAGGATTGGAATATTTTTATTCCAAGCACTAAATTTTCAGCAAATACTTTTTTTTGCAAAACTATCATAAATTCCTGCAGGTCTAAATCATTTTTGGCATGAACCCCCCCGTTTAAAATATTGAAACTGGGAAAAGGCATGCGCAATACGTTGCCCGAAATATACGAGATATGTTGATATAAGGATATTTTTTTTGACGCGGCTCCAGCCCGACAAATCGCCATTGAAACAGGCAAAATAGAATTTGCTCCAAGTCTTGACTTGTTTTCTGTGCCATCTAAACTAATCATTAATTCATCTAATTCTTTTTGGTTTTCAGGGTTTTTGCCTTTCAATTTTGACGCAATAATTTCATTGACATTTTTTATCGCCAAAGAAACTCCCCTTCCGTCTGAATCTCTTAGTTCCAACGCTTCGTTTTTTCCCGTAGAAGCGCCAGAAGGACAAGAAGCCACAAAACTTCCCTTTTCTGTAGTTAATTCAACTTCAACCGTTGGTTTTCCCCGCGAATCCTTTATTTCTCGCGCTTCTATACTTTTTATTTTACTCATAATACGAGAATTTAGAATCTAGAAAGTAGAATTTTAACGTTTCGTATTCTATTTTCTATTTACTAATTTCTATTTTCTAATTTTTCGTTCGTTTAATATATTCATACGCGCTAAGCGCCGCTTTTGCGCCTTCGCCTGAAGCCATGACAATCTGCTTATACTTGCTTACATTGCAATCGCCTGCTGAAAAAAGTCCCGGAGTTTTTGTGGCTAGTGTTGCAGTATCAAAAATAATTTCTTTTTTTTCATTTAAATCTACCAAGCCGTTTAAAAAATATGTTGCAGGACTATATCCTATTTCAACAAACACGCCGTTTACTTCTAATGTTTTTTCGCTGCCGGATTTTACATCTTCATATGTGATAGATTTTACGAATTTTTCTCCTTCAATTCGCGCCACCCTTGCATTGGTAATAATTTCAATCTTAGATTCTTTGGCAACTAATTCTTGATTTTCCTGGTCAGCTTTTACTATATCAGAATACTCTAAAATATAAATTTTCTTTACATAATTTGATAAAAACAACGCCGATTCAAAACCATTATTACCCCCGCCAACTACCGCAACTATTTTACCTTTGAATATCGGCCCGTCGCAAAGTGAGCAATAACTCACCCCTTTTCCTGAAAATTCTTCTTCTCCGGGCACATTAATTAATTTTGACTTTGCGCCAGAAGTTACAATCAAAGAAACTGCCTCATAGATTTTTCCCGAAATTGTTCTAACTAAAAAGTTTCCTTGTTTCTTGTCTCCTGTCTCTTGTTTCTCAATACCAATCACCTCATCTTGTGTTACAAAAAGATCATTTGCTTTTAATTGCTTTTGATATAACTCAACTAAATCCGGGCCAGAAATTTTTTCAAACCCCGGGTAATTTTCAATATCAACAGCTTTTTTAGCAACCTGTCCTCCGATATCTTTTGAAATAATTAAGATGCTTAACTTTTGGCGCGCAGCATAAACACCAGCAGAAATTCCTGCCGGACCCGCGCCAATAATTATTAAATCGTATGTCATTATATTATATTTATAGTCTTATTCTTAATAAATGATTTTATATTTAAAACAGTAGTTTCTAAAATTCTTTCTATTGCCTCTTTTGAGTTAAAGGCATTGTGAGGAGTAATAATAACGTTTTCTTTGTCCATTAATATGTGATTTTGCAACATCGTTTTCAAATCGCACTTTTCGTAAAACCCCTTTGATAATAATTCTTTTTCTTCTTTTATGTAACATTCTTCCTCTAATACGTCTAAACCAGCTCCTGCTATAATTCCCTTGCCCAAAGCGTCAACTAATGCTGAAGTCTCAATAATTCCACCCCTTGCAGTGTTTATTAAATAAGCTCCCTTTTTAATTATATTTATATTTTTAGAATTTATTAAGTGATGAGTATGTTCGTTGTAAGGCACATGCAAGGTTATAATATCTGAAGCCTTAAGTAAATCTTCAAGTAAGGTATATTGAAAACCCAATTTTTTAGCCAACTTTTTATCCTGATGTATATCATATCCTAAAACATTCATTTCAAAGCCTTGCGCAATTCTGGCAACATGCTGACCAATACTGCCCATTCCAATAACACCCAATTTTTTATCTTTTAAATCAAACCCCATTAAGTCATTCAAAGAAAAATCTCCACCCTTTACTCTTTTAATTGACTGATATATTTTTCTTGATAAATCTAAAATTAAGGCAAAGGTATGTTCGGCAACGGTATTTTCTCCGTAAAAAGGCACATTAGAAACCATAATTTTTTTATTTTTACATTCTGCAATATCAATGTGGTCAAATCCAGTTGAACGCGTAACAATCATCTTTATATTAGATAATTTTGAAATTAATTTTTTATCAATTTGTGAATTAACAAAAATAGAAATAATCTGGTAATCTTTTACTAAATCAATATTTTGCAGTGAAAGGCTTTCTGTAAAAAAAGAAACTTCAAAATCACTTAATTGTTTTTTTAAGTAGGGTTCTTCCCACTCTTCAATTTCAAAAAAAGCGATTTTTGTTTTTTCCATGTTTACTAATATTACAATAACCATCTAAAAATTAAAAGTGTGTGTAAAAAAAAATAGGGGCGACTTCGCAAAAAAGCGAGGTCGCCCCTTAGGATCGCGAGGGCTTGATGTGGCGACGTTCTGGAGTGTCGTCGCTGGCCCGGATCCTTTGAGGATCAGTGGTCGAGGCGTCATAGCGCTCGGACCAATCCAACTGTAGTTTGGGTGAGTTCTATCGCCGATCAAGGAATTGCGTACCTTTTCATCGGTTTAGTAGCTCCTACCCATAACGAGGTTACATCGCCCCGGATTGCACTGGCCGCGGCGCGGCCAGCCATTTTTGTTAACGCCGTCAATCAAGGCGCTTTCTACGAGCGAAGCATAATTCTCCTTTCTCCTCAAAAAAGAAGAGAAAACTGACACGAAACACGCAATTGAACCCATTTAAATTAGATGCAATTGTGTGCTTCGTGTAAAAATGCTTATTTAACCCTGTATCTTAATTGTAGCACCTATATGAATTACTGTCAATACTTTAGGCCTGTCTTACTTTACCTGTTTTATATACTCTTTTAAATCTTTGCCGAATACTGGGTCCTTAATCGCTAAATATAAAAAGGATTTTAGCCATTTTAACTTATCTCCGCATTCAAGCCACTCCCCTTTTAATTCATAACCATAAATAGTTTTTCCATCGTTTAACATTTTATCAAAAACTTCGCCCAAAATTATTTCCCCTTTTGCGCTTGGCTTGGATTTTTTTAAATAATCAAAAACATCTGGAGTCAGAATATACTTACCTACAACCACTAAATTAGACTGTATTTCATTAACCGTTGGTTTTTCAATTATTTTTTTAATTTTATAAAGATTATGGGCAATTTTTTCAACAGCAACTGATCCATAAGCGCCTATCTGTTCTTTTGGCAAAGACTTTAAAGCAATAACAGGGGCAGAACACGTTTTAAAGGTATTCATTAATTGCAATAAAGCCGGCTCTTGTGAATCTATAATATCATCTCCAAATGAAACTGCTATCGGTTCGGAACCTACTAGTTTTTGAGCCTGCAAAATAGCATGCCCATCTCCCAAGGGATTTTTTTGGACTACAAAAGAAAAGGAAATTCCATCAAAAACTTCTTCAAAACTTTTTAAATCTTTTAATAGTTTTTCTTTTCTTCTTTTTATTAAAATATTTTCTAATTCGGGTGACTTTTTAAAATAGTTCAAAATCATTTTTTGCTTTGGACTTATAATAAAAAATACTTCCTTAATGCCTGACTTCTTTACCTCTTCAATAATATACTGAATGATCGGCTTATCTACTAATGGAAAAAACTCTTTGGAAACCACTAAAGACAATGGTAAAAATCTAGTTCCCAACCCTGCCACAGGAATTATTGCTTTTTTTATTTCTAAATTATGTTCCATAATTTTGTACGAATTACCACGAATACTTAAACGAATTTTCACGAATCATGAATGAAAGTTCATGATAATTAGTTTACTTTTTTAATCTTAAAAAGGCTGGTATCTCCCATTCCTTTTCTTGTTGTGATTTTTTGTTTTCCTCTATTTCTTCGGCTTCTTTGATTTCTAATGCAGTCCTCCTAATAGCCTTTGATGATTTTAAATAATTAACTTGATTTATATTTTTATTATCTCTAACTACATCACTTTGAAATGATTTTTCTGTTGATGATAATATCTGCCTTGATTCTGCACTCACACTAGAAGTCTCTGGTCCTGAACTATCAATAACATTTAACTTTTTAAAACTTCCAGCCTCAATTGGATAATTATCAAATGATGGAGAAAATGTATTTGGGAATACACTTAGTTTATCTTTTTTTGTAATATTACTTTCTTTTCTATTGCTATTTTTATTTATTTTTTTATTTTTCTTTAAAACCAATACGGGTTTTGTTTTTTTACTATCTGCTTCTTTGACTTTTGATAATTTTAATATTGGGCTTTTGATAATGTTATCTATAGTTTTTGGACCATTTACTACTGAAACTTTTGGTAAGTTAATTTTTGTTAAATTACTTGGACCCGTCATTAATAAAGTTGCTTTAATTTTATTTTTTAAACTTGGGTTTTTAGAAATCCCAAAAATAATTTTTGCTTTTGGATTCTTTTGAGAGATTGCTCTACTAATAGTATCTACTTCAAACATTCCTAGGTTATCGCTTCCCAAGATATTAAATAGTATATTTTCTGCAGTGAAATTATTATTTTGGCATAAAATATTATTTAAAATTTCATTTGATACTTTTTCTGCCCTGTCTTTGCCTTGAGCCCATACAGTATTTAAAAAAGCAGTATTCCCATCACCTTTTAATATCGTTCGTAAATCCGCAAAATCAATATTAATAATACCAGGATTATAGATTAAATCTATAAGGCTTTCTAAGGATTCTATTAGGCTTTTATTTACAATTGAAAAGGCATTGGTTATAGATGTGTCAGACTTAATAATTTTAAAAATTCTTTCGTTAGGTATTGTAATAGAAACATTTAATAGTTTTCTTAAATTATTAAGAGATTTATATGCTATTTTATATTTATTTTTACCTTCAAATTTGAAAGGCAGTGTGAATATGCCAAAAGTAATACCATTAAAATTTTTGGCGACTTCGGCAAAAATCTGTGTTGCCCCAGACCCCAAACCACCACCAAGACAAGCAACAAAAATTACAATATCCTGATTTTCAAAAAGTTTGGCTATTTTTTCTTTTTCATTTTCAGCAGCCGATTTAGCTAGCTCCGTATTTAATCCAGTGCCCAAGCCATGAGTTAACTCTTGACCAAATAAAAAATACTTAATTCCTGTTTTTTTCTTAAATGCCCTCACATCTGTATCTGCAATAGTAAAAGTAGCTTTATGTAAAGATCTGCTAATTTCCGAAACAATTGACCCCCCTCCACCACCAATCCCAATTACTTTTATTTTAGCTTTGAAAAAAGACTGCGCAGAAAACTTTTCTCTTGAATTATTATTTTTATGAATAGCTCTAACTTTTTTTAGTTTTTTTATTACGGCAACTTTAAATATTTTCTTTTTTAAATTAATAATTTTCTTTGCTTTAATAAATTTATTTTTACCCTTTTTTATTCTTAATAATTTAAATAATCTTCTTTTCTTATTTCTTGAAAAATTGCTAACAAATTTTTTAATTTTTTTTGAATTTTTATTACTTGGTTTTTTAGCTATTTTTTTAGACAAAAACTTCTTTATTTTTTTACTAGTCAAAACTTTTCTTGTTCTTATTTTAATCGGTAATTTTTTACTGCTTAAATTAGCTGACTTTTTACGTCTTATTAAACGGACTGATTTTTTTTTCGTTTTAAAAACCTTTATTTTCTTCTTTACCATATTATGTATAGTTTACTCCGACATATAATAAAATCAAGGTTTTATAATAGACCTGTCCGTAAATAATGCTTTACTGCAAACGCATCCTTTCAGTGTTAAATTCGCTATAATTATGAGGGAGGGAGGAATGAATGAAAATGTGTTTTCATTCATTCCGACAGAGTGATTAATTATATTATATCTCTGAATTACGAAATGCTCTAAAATGATAAAAATGCTACTATGAAGTCAAGGTGGCAACCTTTTTGGAAAGCCACCACCCTGTATGAAGACTTCAATTCAATTATACACTGCATTGGAGCAAATCGTACAACGTTTGTATACACACTTGAAACTTGAAAAACAAGAAAACACCAAAGGTCGGAAACTCGCATTATCAATCGTGAAAAATATTTCATTGGCGGTCTTCAAACAGTTCAA
>Ga0209542_10018452_pt1 | contig 11291 bp, 14 predicted proteins | sample RifCSPhighO2_01_FD_184028 | JGI IMG/M metagenome (GOLD analysis project Ga0209542, IMG submission 184028) | Soil microbial communities from Rifle, Colorado - Rifle CSP2_plank highO2_0.1 (SPAdes) (version 2) | ecosystem: Environmental > Terrestrial > Deep subsurface > Rock core/Sediment ...
TGGGTTTCAAAATATGCCTGTAGTCGTCAGCAATGTATCTCAACAGAGTCTTATAACTGCCAACCCAGTACACTTTCTGGCTTCTCCAGACCTCATGTGCAGAAAGTAACTTTTTCATAGATGGTAGTTCCATTAACTTGTTGATAATGATTCATTCTGTAGGATCGCAGGGTCATCAGACAGGCCTTCTGCCCTTTGTTTGTATATCCGTTTCCTATTTTGTCGTAGGATTCGTCGTCTCTTTTCGGTTATGTCAGAGAACCTAACTCTAAAGACGTAGGGGTAAATAGCGTCCACACCGTCAAAATGGCATCCCCCTGCCCCACGTCAAGAAAAGAAACGGTGAGAAGTCCATCGTTCTCACCGACAAAAACTGCATATACAACAAAAACGCTAGCCACAAGAAGTACGACGAGCAACAACCATGTCGTATTTTTCCCAAACATTTGCATTGAGAAAAGTATAATTCCACTCGTGTTTCTCCACAAGCTTGAAGAAGTTGTTATCTGTGCATATGCATACTATAATTCCCTTTTAGATGTCCGCCCTTAACACATCGGAGTGCTTCTCGTGCACGAACCAATCAACCCATACGACTTTGACACAACGGTAAAAAAACTTCGTGCCTTTTTTGCCCAAAAGGGTTTTATTGAAGTTCACACCCAAAGTTGTCTTTCTATTCTTGCAGCCTGTGAAGACCCCCGAACCATTGGCATGTTTATGTATGCCGGTAATGTGTGGCCACTCCCGCAAACGGGCCAAATGTGGCTTGAAAATGTATTGCTCAAAAATCCAGAAATGCCGGGCCTCTTTTGTGTCAGCACCAGTTACCGCGAAGAGCCGGACCCGATTCCGGGCAGACACGACCTTGTCTTTCCAATGTTTGAATTTGAAATGCCGGGTGGTGTTGAGAAACTTATGGAAACAGAGCGAGAACTCTTGACCGCACTCGGTATCGGAAAGCGTGACGATGACTGGGTGCTTGAGTATCGCACCGCGGCGAAACGTTTTCGTGTTCTTGAGCTTGAAGCAAAACACGAAGAAATGCTGGGAAAAGAGTGCGGAGAGGTTGTTTCTTTAACTCGTTTTCCGCAACACACTTCACCGTTTTGGAACATGAAAAAAGTGGATGATTGTGCCGAGAAAGTTGATGTGCTTCTTTTTGGGGTTGAAACAATCGGCTCCGCCGAACGCAGTAATGACCCGGAAGAGATGCGCCACCTCTTCCACACCATAAGCGACGGTATCTATGCCAATATTCTTTTTTCAAAATTTGGCAGAGAACGTGTGTTGGCAGAATTGAATGCATTTTTGAAATTGAACTTCTTTCAGCGCTGTGGTGGTGGCATCGGCATCACGAGAATGATTCGGGCATTGAAACTTGCAGAACAATTATAAAATAAATTTAAAAACTAAAAATTAAGAAAGCAAAAAACCGGACGCACGTCCGGTTTTATATTTTTTAACGCATTTCCCGAACAATAGCGAGCGCCCGTCGCCACTGCTGGTCGCGTTCGGTAAGCGTATCTTCTGCGGTCTCACGAGTATCATCAATCAAATAATGCGGAAAAACACCAATCTTATTCACTTCCACCTTGGCATTTCCCACCAAATACTCAAACGTGGTGCGCCTCAATGAAAATCCAAAAGCGTTCGGCAGCACTGAAGTAGTCTGCCCAACCCCCTTACCAAGAGTCCGCCCACCCACCAGTAAGACCTTATTCTGAATATCAACCCAATCTTTCATCACCCCCGCAAAAATTTCCGAAGCTGAGGCACTGCCTTTGTTTATCAAAATAACCACCTTGAAACCCCCAAATCCCCCAGGACCTTTTGGTGTTTGCGTTTTGGGGTCAACAAATGTTAAACACAAATTCTCAAGATCTGGACACTGCCCCGTGGGGTCACGAACAGACCCCACCTTTTCTCCGTTTTTGTACCGGACAGTCACCATAACATCCGAAAGTCGAGAGTTCCAGTAGTAGAGAGACTTCAGCGCGCTGGTCACCAGACCGCCCGGATTGTCACGAAGATCCAAGACAAGCCGTCCGATCCCTTTAGTGAAGAAGCCAATCACTGCCGCCTCCAGCTCGTCACCGGTTCTTTCCGAAAAATGTTTCACAGAAAGATAACCGACATCCTCAAATTCTTTCACAGAAACAGACGGGACTTCTACGACGTCTCGCTTGAACGGCGGGAGTTCAATCACTGCGCCGTTCCGCTCAATCACCAGATAAATGTTGCTTCCCTTGGCACCCCTAATTTTCTCCAAAGAGCTTTGCAACTCTTTAAATTCAAAAAACGACACATCATCCTCGTTGCGAGCCCGCAAAAGAATATCTCCGGAAAGAATCCCCGCGGATTCTGCGGGAGAGCCCTTGATAACCTCTTCCACAGAAAGTGGCCCGGGAGACACTCGTATGGCCGCCCCAATGCCCACCACAGATCCAGATGTGTGAATATCCATTTCTCGCCGCTCGCGAGGTGTCATGATTTCGGAATGCTTATCAAGGCAAGTGTTTTCCTTTAGCCCCTCGAGACTGGCCTTGCCCTGTTCGCGCGCGATTTTCATCTTGAGCATTCTCTCAATTTCCTTCCTGCAGTCAGCATCTTTTGAAGCATCATAAAAAAGATAATCCCCTCGTATAACTTCCATTGCCTTTGCCACAATCATGGCCATTTGCCGTTCAGTATAAGAATCGGCGAGAGCAATCTGTGGCGAAAGAAAAAGGAATGCACCCAAGAAGGAGAGCAACGCCGTGCGAGGCATATGAATGTCCTTTACAAAAACCTTCTAGCCAAAGAGTGTCACATTTTTAAAAAAAGGCAAGGGTTTTGCCTCTCTATGCATAAAAACAAAAAGCCCGCATACTGCGAGCTTTTTTCACTTTAAAAATTTTTACCGGGGTGCTGAAACTCTTGCGCACCACCTTGCGGTTCTTTCTCTGGCGCAGCTGGCTGTGGAATCGCATGAAACTTCTGCGGCTCTCTGTCCTCCCAACTATGTTTAAACGGGAGGCGCAAAAGCAGTTCTCCTTTGTTCCGCTCTGCCTCCCTTGCCGCTTTTTGCAACTCTTCGGCAAGCTTCATGTCCCACGGCAATACATAATACCGAGGCTCTTTCTCTTTCGGCAGACGAAGAAGTACATAGATACCTTTACCTTCAATCATTTCAAAACCGATAACAGTGGCGTCCGGTGCTTCTTTGTGTACCCACTCCAACTTAACTGGCTTAGGACGACTTAGAAGATCGGCGAAACCAATGTAACAAAATATTCCTCCAAAAAGAGCGAGCGCGAGGGCGAACATTTTTACATTAAATTTCCTTGGAGCAGAGACTGCTATCGCGGCAAGCAATAGCGTCGCAACGACAAACACAAAGACATTAAATGTTAGCGCTTCCATGGCATCCTCCTACCGAGCCGCTCGAAGCGGTTTGAAAAGAGCGTGGACACTACCTGGCACGAGTTTCCCGTCTTCTGTAAGCCTAAACCGAAATGCAGTAATCTCTTCAGTAATATAATGAAGCATTACTTTTGTTTTAAGTATTTGCTTGGCCGACTCCTTCATAGAAGGCTTCACGCTGATAACCACATTTACGGGAAGCGGGTAGACAAGAGTCCTGTCGCTGTAAAGATGCACATTAACCGTGTACTCTCCCGGCACAATGCCCCTGCTAATGCACTGTTCTGCATTTATATCACTGGCATCAACATTCTTACCCAAATCATCGCGCAAAAGATTGAAGATGACACCGCCCTGGTTTGAATAGCCAACAGGCACATCGCCCGGAGCCTGGCACCAAGTATCCACATCCGCATCTCGGTCATCGGGCCAGGTCGTCTCAACAATGACATTTCCCGGAGGAACAATGTCCTCTTGAGCCTTCTTTGCTTTAGGATTGATAAACAACAAAAGGATAACGACAATGACCAGAAGGAAGCCGAGGGGGTTTAAGGTGGCATCTCGCCAAATAGTATTTAACCCCTCTCCGTCACCATCCTCGTCGTTGAACGGATTTTGAATCATGACACATCCTACCCATCACCAGATGACTGGTTATTTTGTTGTTTCTGCTTAGCAACGACCTCGCGCTCTCCACGTTCACAGAGGAGAGCGAGAAAGTCCACAGAACCTCCACGAATAATGTGCGCATTTGTGAGAAGCCAAACCTGACCCAAAAAACCTCCCGCAACGGTGGTATACAGCGCAAAACCCATACCGGAAACAAGCCCCGCGATAAGTGGCCCAGCGGTTGAAGCGTCTCCAACAACGTTGGCGTTCACTCCCGCCACCGCCATAACCAAGCCAAGAACGGTACCCAAAAGACCGAGGCCGGTCTGCATGTTTGCCAAATGTCGAACGACAGACTGTCGGTTGTGCCACTTTGCAGACAGTGCAGAAAGTGAGATCAAACGACTACCACTCTCTGCCCCATCAATCTGACGCAAATATTCCGCAACCCGAGAAGATTTTCTGGGATTTGATTCTTTCAGGCAATTAATTTCCCGACTTGTTTCAAAAACCTTCTGAAAAGAGAAAAAAAGACCAACCAAGAAAACAACAAGCATCCCAAGAACATATGTCGTCTGTGGATGAAAAGTGAGGAGCGTTGTCATCCAGTCAACCTTTGGATCTTTGGCAAATACCGCGTCAACCCATCCTTGAAAAAAGGACAGTGCAAAAAAAGCGGCAAAAAGCACATTGAGGAGAATAAACTTGAGCCACAAAAAATAGTGGTATCGGTCAGGGTCATTCTTTTGTAAAAGAGCGAAGAACTCTCTAACGTATGATGGAGCCCAAGAATACATACCCATATTTCCTTTCATCTCTTCTAACTTATTTCTATAGACGAAGCGGTATGTTGTCAACCCTCTCTTGACTCTTTCCGCCAAATATACTTTTATACGAGCAGAGCCAAAGTAACCGCCTTGAAAGACCTAGCAATGCACACTCGGGCATACACCCTGTTTGCCTCTTTATTTTTCTGTCTATCCTTATCTTTTTCTTTTCCGGTACATGCCAGAGATGCACTCCCCACCCTTTCGCCAATGATTAAAGAAGTCATGCCCGCAGTCGTCGGTATTGAAATCTTTTCAAGAAAGCCATCTCCATCGAGATCTCAAGAAGGTTTACAAAGCCAGCTACCACCCGACTCACCTCTTCGTAAGCTTTTCCCGCCAAACAAGGGGGGTGAAAATTCAAACCGCGAAAAAGTTGGTGCTGGCTCAGGATTCGTCATTGACCCGTCTGGTATTATTATCACCAATAATCACGTGATTGATGAGGCAGAAGAGATTGAGGTCGTTTTTTTTGACGGAAAGCGATTGCCCGGAACAATCCAAGGGAAAGACGCTACCGCTGATCTGGCAATCATCAAAGTTGCACCCAAGGGCAAACTCCCTTTTGTCATGTTCGGAAATTCTGACATCACAGAAGTTGGTGACTGGGTTGTCGCAATCGGCAACCCCTATGGCATTGGAAATTCGGTGAGTATTGGTATCATTTCAGCGAAACATCGAGAGATACCGGGGATGCCGGCATACCTCCAAACAGATGCTTCCATAAATAGTGGCAACTCTGGAGGACCGCTTTTCAATCAAAAAGGTGAAGTAATCGGTGTAAACACGGCCATCTTCAGCCCCACGGGTGGAAGCGTTGGTATTGGATTTGCTGTTCCTTCAAATTTTGCAACATTCATCACAAGCGAACTGCGCACCCATGGAAGAGTCCGCCGAATATGGATGGGCATCAGTGTTGTGCAGATTTCTCAACAAACCGCCGGCACAATGGGGGCGCCACAAGGTGGCATTCTCATACGCGGAGTTGAGCCGGGAAGCCCGTCCCAAGAAGGGGGCCTCAAGGAACGAGACATTATTGTGTCATGGAATGGACAAGCGATTGAAACAATGAGAGATTTTGAAGGCGCAACCTATTTTGTGATGCGTGCCGGCAACACTGTAAAGTTGAAGGTTTTACGCTCCAAGGAACAAAGCGGGGCAACCATTCCAGAATTTTCCCTCGTAGAAATTATTCTTCCCATAAAAGAGCGTCCTGAGTCAAATTAGCTCCCGACGCAACAAGACAGCCGCTATCTAGCGGCTTTTTTCTTTGGCAAAAAATAGGTATAGTTACCTATATGCAATACAAAGAACAATCATTCGCTATTCCTGACCTCAAAGGCATTTCTTCTAAACAAATTGAAGTCCATTTAAAACTGTACGCCGGATATGTGAAGCATGTAAACCTCCTCCGCGAAAATATCCATGCGCTGGAAACAGAAGACAAAGAAAAGCACGCATACACCATCGCAGAGTTGCGCAGACGATTCTCTTTTGAGTTCAACGGCATGCGTATGCACGAATATTATTTTCAAAGCTTTGCAGGAGGGCCAAAAGCACCCAATGAGTCCGGGGCACTTGCACAAACGCTCGCAGAAAAATATGGCGACAAAGAACAATTCATCGCGCATTTTAAATCAGTCGGCATGTCGCGCGGTATCGGGTGGACCATCCTCTACTGGGATCCAATCGGAGAGACGCCCCATATCGCATGGCTTGGCGACCATGAGCTGGGGACACTCGCGGGACTTCCTATCATTCTTGCGATGGATATGTGGGAGCATGCCTACATGGTGGACTATCTTCCTGCAGAAAAGGCAACTTACATAACCGCATTTTTGGAAAACACAAACTGGGATATCTCCGAAAAAAGATTTACGCCCTCCGCCTAAACTCAAGAAAAATCCGTGACACATTTTGTCGCGGATTTTTTTAATGCATTGTATTCGGCAAACGAATCTCAAATTTTGTCGCCCGATACTCGCTCTGCCGCTCGTTGACCAGCACATTTACGGAGTGCACTCGAGCTTCAATATTTTTATTCCACCAATCAAGAAACTTGAAAAGCCGAGGAAAATCGGGTGGAACATCGTCACGTTGTAAAATTAATTCGGAAAGAATACTTGGAAAATCAGGGAGATGGTAAAAGATCTGTACCGTTACCGTCCTCGGAATAAGCAATCTGTACGCCATCGCTCATTGCCCCACAAGAAACTACTAATCTTAGTATAACAAACGAAACAAAAACATTCATAGCGATGACTAGGTCTTTCTTTTCTGGAGAAAAAAGATAGCCACCCCATATACAAGATAACAAAGTATAGCAAGCCAAAAAGGAAAGGCGGGAAGGGTTACGGCAGACCACGAAAAGCCCGCAAAGAAACTGGATATCTGTAAAATATATTCAAGGAGGACGTAGGCCACCAGCGAAAATGGTAGGGCGATATGAAAAGAAAGCGTACCGGCAAGTGCGGCCACAAATCCAAAAAACATAACAAACGGCACAATAAAAAGTACCAGCATGTTAACGAGAAACGCAACAATGGAAAAACTGCCAGTCATATACAACAACATCGGAAGCACAAAAATTTGGGTTGCCGCCGTCGCAATGGCAAAATCTCGAAATCCGAATGATTTGGGAATATACGTAAAAAATCCTTCAAGACGCGGGGCAAGATACATAAGGCCGATGGTTGCCAAAAAACTTAGTTGAAATGAGGCATCAAACACAAGAATCATCGGGTTCCATAACACCATTCCCAATGCCGCAATAAAAAGACCCACGGTTGCGTCGTAAATTCTTCCTGTGGCTCGGGCAAAAAGTACCAAAAGCGCCATCACTCCCGCACGAATGACGGTAGCCCCGGCGCCAGCCATAATGACAAAAGAAAGGACGCCCGCGCCGGAGAGGAGTACGCCAACCATACGTGGCGCAAAAGAAGCGACCCGCCCGAGCGCCTCCGCAACAATAGTCATGTTGTAGCCGGAAAGTACAACAATGTGTATGATACCCACAATCCGAAAAGTCTCTAGAAGCTCGGGCCCCAACGCCTGCTTTGCCCCAAATACAATCCCTCCCAAAAGTGACGCATGGGGCTCCGGCAAGGTACGCTCAATAACACCTAAAAACATCTGCTTCAAAGAGAGCAGCGCGGCACGCACCGGGTTGCCCTCCCCTTCCCCAATCCTCTCCATCTTGGGATAAAACATTTCATAAAAAATGTTATCTTTTGCCAAAAAAGTAACGTAATCAAAAGACCTTCCGGGCTCATCAACTTCTTTTGGCCTATTTTGCGGCCTTACCAATGTGCCCGCCAAGTGCACACGGTCACCATATGAGAACTTTGGGTATTGCTCTGTAATCACTAAAACATTCCCGCGGGCAATAACCTCCTTTTCTCCAACGCGCTCAAGGTGAACGGTTATTTTAGTATGCGTCTCCCGCATATCCGGCTCGTCAACAATCACACCTTCCGCCACAATAAATTCTTGCGCAACACTCTGCATTCCATCATTGTTTCGGGAGCGTTCTGCACTATCAAACCTAAAAATGCCGAAAGAAAATGCGAGCAAGCACACGCCAACAAGAAAAAGGGCTCTCTTGTTTTTCTCTACAACAAAGAACAAGAGCCCTAACAAAGCTACGCCAATACACGCAAGACCTATCGTAAAAAATGCTCCACCATTGAAAAAAGAACGCAGTAGCACTCCGCCCAAAAATCCTCCCGCAGTAATAAAAAATAACTGTCCCATAGTGGCAAATAGCATATAGCACATAGCGGTCATGCTATCGGCCATTGGCTATATGCTATCGTTTTCAATAACCCTTAAATTCCTTCGTCATGATACGAGTATCTGGAACACCCATACCGAGAATCACTGTGCGCATATCGCTAACCATCATCGGCGTCCCGACGACATAATAGAGCGGGATAGTAATGTCCGGTATATATTTCCGAATCATTGCGGCATTTATCCTTCCCGATTCCCAAATTAACGGAGGGCCTTCATCCTCGGACACAGAACTTCTCGTGAGGGTGCATATCATGTGCAGATTTTTATTTCCTACCGCATATTTTGCAAGCGAATCAAGAAATGGAGCATCTTCTTTTGTCTTGTTGGAATAAAAAAGCGTTATGGTATAGCCCAACTCCCGACGGGCAATATCGGAAAAGATAGAAACAAACGGAGCTATCCCCACACCACCGGCAATAAAAACGGCAGGAATATTCTGATCTTCGTGTAAAACGAAGTGCTCTCCTGTAGGCCCCTCTGCCCGAATAAACTCTCCGAGAGAAAGACTGGCAATTTTCTTTTTCCACTCCGAACCCCGCATTCGCATCACTATCATAATATCTTCTTCGTGGGGTGCACTTGCGATAGTGAACGTCCTCCGGCGAGACCCTTCCGGCAAATCATCAAAAAACAAACGGATATTTTGTCCCGCTTTAAACACAAAACCTTCAGGGCGTTTAAAATAAAACGCGAAGGTATCTCGTGCTTTTTCTTTTTTTTCTTTTAACTCAAAATTCCAACTGGGATATACTTTTTCAACCATCTCGTTATCCTATCACTTGAACTATAAAATCCAAATAACTAAAGGAAAATGGTAGTTGTGCATATTCCGAAAAGCTACCGATAATATAAAGTGGAGCAACGAGTACTTCATTCCAAAGTTCTCAAGAACTTTGGAATGAATTTAAATCGCTGTAAAAAATGGTGACTGCCCCCATTTTCATTTTCAAATGTTGTTTTACAAAGGATAATTCCCATCGTTACTTTTTTGTGATAATCTTTCAAAATCAGACATTCCAGCATAATCCTTGTGTTCATGAATCTCTTTTGAAAAAATAAATTCTTCATCCAGAGATAGCCATAATGCTTTGACTCTCTCGCACCAACATTCAAGAATTTTTTTAATATCCTCTCGTGGTAGATCATGACATATTTCACGAATCTTATCTTCATCGCCCTCAACGTAAACCTTAGTTTTCAAATCGTTTAAACTTTGCGGTATATCAAAAATTTCAAATGAGAAACTGTGCTTTGCTTCATTCCAGTCACTTTTTATTATTATTTTGGGGGGTCGTATTTTTAACATGTTTGATTTAATTATTCTCACAAATCATTCTCGTATTCAACTGTCCAGACACCCACTCCGATGTAGAGCGACAACGAATAGAGCTCATCATTGACGCGTCAGCTTCTTCGCAAGTCATTCTTGTATTCATCTTCCCCGAAACAAACTCCGACGTAGCATTACACTTTGTTGGAGTATTTTCGCGCCCCCATTCGTCTGCGTATGTAAATGCTTTGTTACTTATCGCATTGAGTTCAGAATTAACCCCTTGAACAATAGACCCATTTCTAAACGCCGAATCAATCCCTCTTTTATAATTTAATTCAAGAGAACTAACTCTACTCTCAACTGATGAGTTGAGTTGGTTTAGTTGCAAAGCAATAGAGCGAATTTTTGAGTGATGATTGTCGTAAATTGAAACTGCTTCTTTGTATTGACCATTTTTTGCTTTTTCCAGCCCCAAGCTAATAGATACAATTTCTTTTTTTACTGTTTCTTGAAGTGTTGAATAAGAGCTTGAGTATTCTGCCACATCATTTCTGCCCCTCTTGATGGAATCAAGAACTATTTGGAGAAATTTTTTAAGTAACCCCAAACCACTTTCGCACGCTACTTTTATTTTTTCAATTTCAACATCTCTCTCGCGTTCAATTTGAGATACCTTTTCCTCAAGTTCCTGTTCTTGTAAAACAGCGCTTTCTTCCTGCCCGTATGCCCTCCTTTGGTCTATGTTTTTTTGGTAAATCCGCCTTTTTTCAGCAACTAAGTCGTCATACGTTGCATTAACACGCGTTATGTCAGATGCTGTACTGACACTGCAATCTGCAATAGACGAAATTGACCGACTTAAGTCATTTACACGACTATCTAAAGATCGAAGTTCGGATTCTAAAAAGATACGCCTATTCGTTTCTGCCGCTCCATAAATCTTCTCCCAGTTTCTTTTTGCATCTTCAAGCAAGGATGTTGCTTGTGTAATGGCAACGGCATTGTTTTGTTTTATCTCTTCTGGCGAAAGAGCTTTCGGTTCATCGGCAACCTTATACTTCTCAAGGTCAATTTCTTTTTGCGATTCTGGTTTAGGTGCTTCCACCGGCCTTATCTTGTCCGTAAAAGAAAGTTCGCTCGTGTCATTCTCTTCTTTCGCCCGTAATTCTTCTTTAAGTTTCTGCACTTCTTCTTTTAATTCGCTCACTTCCTTTTTAAGTTCCGTAATTTGTTCCAGTGCTTCCTCCTGATTCTTTTTACTCGCCTCTATCGCCTGCATGATTGCCTCTTTTGCTTCTTCGGGCACTTTTATGAGCACAGCAGAGAGCACTTCTTGATTTTTAGAAGTATTTTCTGAAATTGAGGTAAACAAACTCTCTGAC
>Ga0209542_10018453_pt1 | contig 11291 bp, 19 predicted proteins | sample RifCSPhighO2_01_FD_184028 | JGI IMG/M metagenome (GOLD analysis project Ga0209542, IMG submission 184028) | Soil microbial communities from Rifle, Colorado - Rifle CSP2_plank highO2_0.1 (SPAdes) (version 2) | ecosystem: Environmental > Terrestrial > Deep subsurface > Rock core/Sediment ...
CTCTGCGAAAGGAGACAAACCAATGGGATTCGGTCCTAACAGAGTTGACTCTATACCTCATGCGATATCAATAGCTTTAAAGAGACATTTGGAAAAAACTGGTAAAATAAAAACTGAGCTTAGCAAAAAATTGGTAGAATTCGAAGCTGAAAAGAAAGTTTCGCATTGTCCTAAATGTTATAGCCCGAATATTCAATACGTATCAGGATGCTCAGGACCAACATGTCAGGATTGCGGTCACTCTGAATGTAGTTAAATTTAGAGGCTCTGTAGACTCCCATTCTACAAAAATGATTTGGCTATCTTTATCTACAGAGCTAGTATATTTATTATTCAATTCTTTTTTAATTCATTTGCTATATAGTTTTAGGTAGATTATATAGATTCTATGTAGATGTTTTAAATATTCAAATTCAAAACTTAATCTTAGGGTATGTGTTTTACAGAAATAAAACTGCTTCAGTAAAAAATTTTAGGTGTAGGTAAAATGCCCAAAAGAAAAAGGCAGAAAATATAAATTGAGAGGGAAAGACCTAAAAAAGTTGTGAAAAGAATTGTAGCAGCAACAGTTAATAGAACTCGGAGGAAAAAATATGAAACAAGTAGAAAGTAAAACAACAACAGACCATAATGAGATAAAAAAATGGGTTGAAGATAGAAAAGGTAAGCCAGCTAGAGTAAAAGGTACAGAAGACAATCAGAATGATACCAGGCTATTAAAAATAAATTTTCCCGGGTATGAAGAAGAATCTCTAGAAAATATTTCTTGGGATGAATTTTTCAATAAATTTGAAGAAAATAATTTAGCTTTTCTATATGAGGAAAAAACTGCAGATGGAAAAGTAAGTAAGTTCTTCAAATTAATTGTACGTAGTAATGTAGGTGAAGCTGAAAGCAAAGCAGGGGCTGAGGCATAAAAATGTTAGGTTTGGCAAGCGCAATTACACTTGCGGCAGTTTCAGGAGATTATGGTCTTGATTATCTGCCAGAGCTTGCCATACTCACAATAAAATTTATTTTAATATAGGAGGTTAAATATGGGATTAATTGGATGGGCATTAATTTTTTTAGTAATCGCAATTATAGCAGGTATATTTGGATTTGGAGGAATCGCAGGCACATCAGCATGGATTGCAAAAGTACTATTTGTGATATTCCTGATATTTTTCATAATATGGTTAATTAGAGCGATACTATAAAATCAATATAATTTGAATTGATAAATACTAGAAATAGAAAATTTTAATTTTAAATTATATTAATATATGAAAAAAATAAAATAGTTTTGTATTAGAGAGCAAAATTTTTATATACTAGTATAATTTTTTTTTATTATGCAAGAAGTAAATAATAATGATTTTGATAAAGAAGTTTTACATTCAAATAAACCAGTAGTTGTGGATCTATGGGCCGAATGGTGTGGACCATGTAAAATGATGGCTCCTGTATTCGAAGCATTATCTAAAGAGATGACAAATGTTAAATTTGTAAAATTAGATGTAGATAGTAATCAAGAAATTGCTTCTAAATATAATATTTTAGGCATTCCAACATTTTTAATTTTTAAGAATGGAAAAGAAGTTCTAAGACAAGTTGGAGCTATGCCTAAAGATCAATTGAAAGCAAAAATTCAATCTGTTTTATAGATCTAGATAAGCTTATAAATTTATTTTCTCAACAGCAGCTATGAATTACGAAAAAACATTAAAAACTATTATAGCCACCATTGGAGCTGTAGCAACAATATATATAGGTGGTTCAATAATTCATATGAATGCTTACAATAAAGGCTTTAAAGATGGAATAGAAGCAAGAACATTAAAAGAAATCCATCCAGCAACAGTAAAAACATTTAAAAATTTTCATTTTATAAGAACAAAACCAGATGGAAAAGACATCCTCAGATACGAAGCTAATTTTAATGATACATTAGAAGAAATTGCAAAAAGTTTCAATGAATGGGATAATCATAAAAGCGACATATATGAAGATAAATTAGAACTTGTAACTGCAAGTGGAGCGCAAATTCAAGAACCAATTAAAACAGGTGATAGAATCTACATACGTACTAAAAAGAAAATTCAGCAACCAACAAATATAGCTATTCAAACACAAGAAACTAAAAAAGAACAAGGTAAAACTTTTGCATTATTAATAAATAACGATACTGAAAAACGACATATAAAAAATCTCGATGATGCCTATAACGTATTAAGAAATAAAAATATAGATCCTTGCAATATTTACGTTGTCTCAAATTCAAATGTAAATGATGAATGTAGAGATAGAACAATAGCATCAAATGAAATCGGTGTAATAGATGCATTCGAAGAAATAAATAATTCCAGTAGTAAACAAGATACATTGCTGATTTATTTCACAGGACATGGAGACAAGAATCCAGATTGGTTGAATCCAATAAGTTTTAAAAAATTAAGAAAGTTGTCGGAAGGAATAGATCGCAAATTAGTTATAGCAATTTCCGACATATGTTATGGTGGACAAGTTGTAGATGAATTTGGAAAAAGCAGAGGAAAAACTTTATCTTTATCTCCAGTAGCTTCAGGAGAAGAATTAATTTGTAATCATTTTTCACCATATTTTTGGGAAGCTATATCTAAAAATAAATTAGATCACGATAAAAATGGTGAAACCTCTCTTTTAGAAGCATTTGTTTGGGCAAATTTACACCGTACTATCTACGAGAGCAATACAAGTAATGATATTCCTATAGAAACGAAGACTAGAGAAATCGCTCCAACGGCACTAGAAGATATTAAGGCAGGTATTGGTTCACTTAGTGCAGTTTTACCACAAATTTTTAGAGGTACATCTGGAGTCTACGATGCAACAATTTTAGGAAGAATAATAAAAGCTAAACCAATTCAACACAACACGCAAAAAATAGTAACCATTAATTCAAATAATTATGCAAACGAGATTGTGCGTTCTGATATTCCCGTAGTGCTGGATATATATGCCAAATGGTGCGGTGTTTGTAAAATATTAGATTCAGATCTACAAAGAGTGTTGCCACAATATATTGACCGAATAAAATTTGCAAAAATTGATTATGAAGCACAGGGAAATAACAGAGTTATTGAGATGTATAATCCAACTTCAGTTACAGGATATCCAACAATTTTATTTATTGAACATGGAAAGACTATAAAAGTTAAAGAAGGATACGGAAAGCTACAAGATCTTATAGAAGATATAGATAATACATTTCAATTATCAAAATAGTCAGTCAAGTATATAGATAAAATTTTTAAATTCTTAGACTAATTATAGAATATGAACATAAAAAAAGCTTCAGATAAAGATATTAACGAAATTGCAAAGCTCATGTTAATTGAATTCTCTAAACCGCCATTTAATGAGCGTGTTTCACTAACTGCTGTGTTGAAAAGTTTAAAATTCTACTTCAAAATTGGAACAATTTATATTGCAGTAAACAAAAATAAAATTTTAGGCGTTACAGTATTTAAAATTGAACAATATTGGGAAGGCTCAGTAATAATAATCGAAGATTTAGCAGTAAAAGAAGAATTCAAGAAACAAAATATTGGAAAAAAATTAATTCAAAAAATTGAAGACTATGCAAGAAAGAATAAAATTCATTCTATAAAATTTAGTACTAACAAAAAATCTAAGGCATTAAATTTTTATAAAAGTTTAGGATATAAAATTAAAAAACACAGAGTATTCATGGAGAAAGTTATTCAATAAAAGATTTAGCAACAATTAATGGAAATAAAATAGTAGCATCACCAAAAACTTTTACACTTCTAGCTTCAGGTAATATTTTCCCCCAAGAAACAGCTTCATCAGGTCTTGCACCTGCATCTGAACCATCAAATTCTTGAGAATTATTTATGTAAACAGAATAATCGCAACCATTTCTAAACATATTTGCATTTAAGATATGGTGTTTAACAACTCCTGATCCTAAAATAATTAATCCAGTTTTCTTTGAAGTAATTGCAATATCATTTAATTTTTTTATATCATAAGCTATGTCAATATAGAATTTATCATTTTGATATTTATAGAAATAAACCATATCTCCCATTGACCCATCAGTAAATGCAGGACAAAACACAGGAATATTATTTTTAGTACACCAATAATAAATACTTTCTTTATTATTTATTTCTTTTCCTAAAATTTCAATTAATTCTGAAGGAGTATACATTTCTTTTATTTTAGCTAATTTAGCAACTAAAGGTACAAAAAATTTCTCAAAATCAACATATCTATCATTTGGAACGAAAATATTTCCAGTTCTGTTTGTTCCTTCTTCTCTTAATTCTTTTCCAGAAGCAGTAAAATCCCCAAGTAAAAATGGTTTTATACATTTAATTAAGTCTTCTTCAACACCACCAGCTGTTGTTACAATTACATCAACTAGTTTATGCTCAGCTAAATATCTAAAAATATCTCTTAAACCAGAAGTAACCATATTAGAAGTATAACCTAAAAATATTGTACATTTCTCTTCTCTCATTTTTTTTATAATTTCAATTGCTTCTGCCAAATTTGTAGCTTGAAAACCAGTTGTAAAATAAGAATCAATTATTTTATCATAATCTACACCGTTATTGAAATCATAGCCTTTAATTTCAACCGAAGCTTTAGTTTCTTTTTTAGGAGACCTAAGTATATTTTTCTTCGCAATTTCTAATATTTTCTTCTCATGCATATAATTATTCTAAGTGAAAAGTTTAAAAATATAACTAAAGCAAAAATAAGACCAAAAATTTAAAGTTTATTTAATAGAGTTTATACCTCTCAATGCACCAGTACACAAAATTTATAAATGAGTGAATTGCGCAAAGTTACACAATGGAAAACAGAGAAAAAAATACAGGATATATCGCTTATTTAATGCAAGATAATTTTCATGCAGTAATATTCAAATACAATACAGAAAACGAAGCTTTAGAAAAAAAAGCTTTTGAAAAATTAAGAATAGGAGGGCATGGAAGACCGTTATATATAGGATCGAATAGAAAGACAGCTGAATTTGTTGTAAACACATTGGAAGAAAAAGGTTTAGCAAAATTAATTAATTATAGAAATGATAATAATTATATTTCATTTATATGGAGCAATGGACTACCGAGTATGATTGAATTTAATAAAGAATATAAATCAGAAATAGAACAAGATTTTAAGAAACTAAAAGCTAATGGGGAAATAAAAGAAATTGTATATTTTGGACCAAATAAAGAAGATGCTGAAGGAATATTATTATGTTTATTAAACATGGGACAAATAAATCCAAAACAAATGCCGGAAGAAAGGACAAATCCAGCATACTAAACTTTTATAAAACTTCTTTTTAATACAATTATATGCATTTGGTAAGCGTCGGGGAAATATTCCTCAAAGGAAAGAACAGAAATATTTTCGAAAGGAAATTAATGAAGAACACAAGGATAGCTTTAGAATTATCTCCTGATGATTTACAAAGGCATAGGAATAGATATATTATTCTAAAGGATGAAAATATAGGTAAATTACAAAGGGTTTTTGGAGTTTATAGTTATTCTAAGTGCATTAAATGTAAATTAGAAGAAATAAATCAAACAGCATTATCTTTAATAAAAAATGAAAAAACTTTTAGAATATCTGCAAAAAAGTTTCACTCATTAGATAAATCTTCTGTAAAAATAAATGAAGAAGTTGGAGAGTATATTTTAAATAACAAAAAAATAAAAGTTGATTTAGAAAATCCAGAAATAAATATAAGAATAGAAGAAGTTTCAAAGAAAGCATATTTATATACAGAAATAATTAAAGGCCCAGGTGGACTTCCTGCTGGAACTTCCGGTTTTGTTTTCTTAAGAGTTAAAAATGAGCTGTACGCAACTGTTGCAGCCTATTTAATGATGAAAAGAGGATGTACTATTGTTTTATCCAAGGAGTTGCCATTATTAAATAAATTTAATTATATAGAAATAAAAGTTAGAGAAGAAAGAGATCAAGATTATGTGGTTACAGATGAAATATTTGAAAATTTAAATTTAAAAGAAGAAAAAAAATTTATCATGAGTCCATTAATAGGTTATTCTGAAGAAGAAATTAAAAAACTATATGAAAAAATTAAATCTATTTGACAAACTCAACATTATCTAAATTTTCAAATTCTTTATCACCAGTTAAAAATTTATATCCCTCTAATTTAGATATGTAATATCCCAATGCATCTACATAAGAAAAATTGGAATTTTTATTTGACAACCTAAATTTAGATGCGCCAAAGATATATTCTTTTTTTACATCTAATACAGAAGGAAAATATTTTAAAAAATAACTTTCCGCTGTTTCTTCATCATAGTCTTTTAATAGATTATAATATAGTTCATATAAATTAAATATGGTAGTTCTAAAAGCTATATTTATATATTTTTCATAGTTTTTATTTCCCTTAATGATTTCAATTATAGCATAAGTATCTAAGAATATAGTCATATTTTACTCCACTCTTTCCTTAAATCATCTTTTAATTTTTGCGAATTTATTTTCCAATTTTTTAAAGTTCCAAAACTCTCCTTTAGAACATTTTTATCTTTGATTATTATAACTTTTATCTTATCTCCAGGTTTAATTTTTTCCTTTTTGGTCAAATCACTAGGTAAAATTATTCCCAGCGAATTCCCCCATTCCTTTACAGCAGCTTCCATTTCAATCATAAATTATACATGTATAATATATTTATATGTTTTGCTATATTTATTTGACAAATTCTACATTTTCTAAATTTTCAAATTCTTTATCACCAGTTAAAAATTTTATACCGTTACTTTTTGCAATAATATAACCAATACAGTCTGTCATAGATAATTTTTTCTTCTTGTTTAACAGTTTAAAGTGTGCAGCTTCAATTATAATTTTCTCATCAAAATCTATTGTAAATAAGTAATAATCGTTTAATATAATTTCTGCGATTTCTTTACCAAAATCCCCAGCTATTCGATAGTATAATTCAAAAATATTTAGCTTTGTTGTTACTATCCTTTTATTCCTATAGATTTTATAAACTTCATTTTGCTTAAATATTTCAATTAATGCATAAGTATCAAAAAATAAAGATTCAGTCGTCATATAATTCTTTTCTAAGTTCATCTTTTATTTCCTGAGTAGATTTCTTTATCCTGCCCTTCAATATTCCAAAAGTCCTATCAAATGTTGCAGTACTATCTTTCAAAAGCAATAGTTCAATTTCTTGATTTTCTTTCAATTTATTCTCCTCGATTATCCCCTTAGGTATAATTATACCATAGGAATTTCCCCATTTCTTTAATTTCCCCGTTATAGTTGTCATAGTTATACAAAGTATAACTTAAATAAAAAGTTTTCTATATAGCTACAGAGAAATTGTCAAGATTGAAATATCCGCATCTACAACTGTAACTTAAAGATATTTTTGAATCAATCCTAACTTCTATTTCTCTGAGTATGCCGCGGCACTTGGGGCAGATTTCCATTTTAGAATTTCACTTCCAAAATAGGATATACACATTCCTGATTTTTTTCTTTAGTTTCATAACATTCTATCCTATTCCCATTCACTACAGCCTTTGTATATTCCTTCATAGGAGATCTAGTTTCCACCCCACTACACCCATACAAAAACATAGCACCAACAAACAATCCATTTTCAATTTTTCTTCTAGCATATTAAAACACCTCCAAAAATTAATATAATTTTAAACTTAAAAAGCCTTTACCGAAAATTTCGGAAAACTTTTCCAAAATTTAGAAATATTTTCAGAATTATAATATAATTTGTGTGTTTTCTTTCAAATCTTTAAGAGTCTTACCTTCAATTATACTTCTTTCTTTAAGAAAAAGTATTTCTACACCTATGACGTTGCCTTTAGCATCAAAATCTATAATAGTGTTTTCATCCAATTTTTTATTATAGGAAAATTTATTTTTAGTAATCTTAATATACATAGCATCTGCTTCAGAGTCATATTTTATTTCCATCTTATATCCAGTATGTGGTTATAATCTTTATATATTTTTCTTTAATATAAACAACTTCTATTGACCTACCATTAAGTTTTCTTCTAACTAAATATTTATCTCCTTGACGTTTTATTTGATCTGGCCATTTTATTGTTTCTTCAATCCATAATTTCAAAATATTACGCTCATGCAATTGTTCTTCAGCATGCAAAGTGTAAATGATAAACATAAAATATAATTATAAAATAAATTAAAAAGCCTTTACCGAAAATTTCGGAAGATTTTTCCAAAATTTAGAAATATTTTCAAGAACATACTTAATTTTTAAAAAGAATATATTTATATATACAATTTTGCATTAAAAATTATGGCAAAAACTAGCAAAGTTACAACAGTTAAAAAGACTAACACTGCGACACAAAAAACAAATAAACCTTCTCAAGGTATTGCAATTGCAGCACTTTTATTGAATGTATTAATTTTTCCAGGATTGGGAACGATAGTGGGCGGCAAAACAAAAACAGGAATAATACAGATAGTATTATTTGTAGTTTCAATTCCATTATGGTTAATACTAATAGGAATACCACTTAGTATGGGAGTATGGATTTGGGCCTTGGTTAGTGGAATTCAACTACTAAAAGAGGCAGAATGAGCGACTCGGTAAGAGTAGCTTATATTCTTTCACTTATCGGCGGAATTTTCGGAGTTTTAATAAGTATATTTACATTTGGAATAGCTATTTTTATGTATTTCCTATTCAAAGAGGCTGCACGTTCAGCCACGTCAACAGTTCCAAATGATATAGCTGTATTTGCTATACTTTTAATCGTTAGTTTGTATTTCTTAATAAGTGCAATCTTAGTAATTGTAGGTGCTACTTGGATAAAAGTTCCTGAAAAAAGAATGAAAGGAGCCATTATGGTTTTGATATTCAGTCTTTTCGGAGGTGGAACAATTTTCGGTTTGATCGGAGGAATCATCGGATTAATAAATGATAAAAAATGATAAACCCAAATTTTCTAGTATATTATTCATTTTTGTATATTATTATTTTAGTTCCATTAAGCGCTTTGTTATTATGGTTAACAACATTAATTTTTAAAGTAAAAAAAGCACAATATTGGAAAGCACTAATAATATCTCTTATTGTTCATGGTTCAAATTTTTTAATACTTTATATATTAAATTTATTCAGTAAAACTGCAGCTGCAATATTTTCAATTATATCACTACTTTTAATATCATTTTTATTGGCATGGTACTCAATAATAAAAGTATACAAATTAGATTTAGGAACTGCAACCTTAGTTTGGTTAGTCTGGAGCGCTTTCAAATTTGCATTGTGGCTAATATTTTTAATGTTATCAGCAATTGCTTTATTCTCAGCATTTACTGCTTTCTATTAAATTACATATTTTCTAATCGTTCTATACGCGAATCAACATCAGGATGGGTACTAAACCAATGTCCTTTTCCTTTGAAAGGATTACTTATATACATATGAGTCATAGCTTTATTTGCAGTTTTAGTAGGTTTGGTAGAATCAGCTTTAATTTTTTTTAGAGCCTCAGCTAAGCCTGCAGGATGCCTAGTAAGCTTAGCTCCTGAAGCATCTGCTAAGTATTCCCTTTTCCTGCTTACTGCAAGAACAATTAATTGCATAAATATCGGACTTAAGACTGCAAGTAATAATGCAACAACAATTAAAATCATCTGAGCATTTCCACCTTCTCTATCTCTATTTGAGAAAAACATAGCTCTTATCATGAAATCCGCTAATAAAACAACAACACCAACCAATACAGTTGTCAATAACATAAATCTTACATCATAATTTTGTATATGGCTCATTTCATGACCCAAAACACCTTCCAGTTCCGCCCTATTCAATTTTTCTAATGCGCCTGTAGTTACAGCAACACTAGAATGTTTAGGATCTCGTCCAGTAGCAAAAGCATTGATAGAATTATCATCTATAACATAAACTTTAGGCATAGGCAAGCCAGCAGCAATGCTTAATCCTTCTACAGTATTAATCAAAAAGGGAAATTCTTGTTTTGTAGCTTCTCTTGCACCAACAGCACTCAATACTAGATTATCTCCTGTATAATAAGCAAGTAAAGTAAAAATTATAGAAATTATCACAGCAATGGAAATACCAGCACCCGGAGTTACAAATAATATACCAATTACATAACCTAGAAAAATTATTACCCCAATTACAATGCTAATTAAAAATATAGATTTTCTCTTGTTGCTTTTTATATGTTCATAAAAACTTATTTTTTCCATAATAGTTAAAAGTTAAAAATATTTAAATCTCTTGTGTTTTTAATACCAAAAACATTATTAATCAAATAATTAAGTTTTTAATAATGATTTTAGAGCAGGAAAAAAAGGGGCTTTCTGAACAATCACAGGTATTATTGTCTGAATTAGAGAGACTCGAATCTTTTAAAGTTAACAATGAAAAAAGATTAAGTCTTAAAACTGATTTACTAAATAAGCAGGAAATAAATGAAATTTTAGGTAAAGACCAGTTTTCAGCTAAAAATATAAGTCATGCCAAAGAATTTTTAGCCATTTTAACCAAATATCAATTATTATTACAGCAAGAAGTAAACCATTATCTAAATTTAACAAATTGTATAAAAAAATTAATTGAACTTCAAGAACTAGAAATAGTTAAAGGAATAGAATCACCAGCTATGGTTTTTCAAGAGTTTATATCAAGATTAAAAACTAATTTACAGCATGCAAAGATTGACGAAAAAGAAATTGAAGAAATAATTAATTATCTTAAAGATAAATATCTAAGATTAATAGAATATGCTTTAAATCAGCTAAGTCTGGATGAAAATAATTTTCAGAATGTTGGAATTACAAATAATATTTCACTTATAAAAAATAAAATTGATCAAATAGAGAAAATGTTGTCAAGTAAAAAATATCCTGGAAATAAAAATTTCTTAGATGAATTTGCTGCTCAATTCGAAAAAATTATAACTTTCTCAATGCAAAAAATAAAATCAGCTTCTGCTGTGATTTTGTATGCTGAAAATTTAAATATAAACCTTAACGAAAAACTATCTGAGCTTATAGATGAAAATAAATATTTTAAAGAAAATTTGTCAGAATTAAGAGTAAAATTAGAAGAAAGATTAAATAATTTAAAAAATGAAGAAATAAAAGAGTTATCAAGAGAAATTGAAGAGATTACAAAAAATATTAATTCTGCAGTAGAAGATGAAGAAAATATTAATAAAAAAATACAAGAAATAAGAATAAAGCATAAATTAAATATA
>Ga0209542_10018455_pt1 | contig 11290 bp, 15 predicted proteins | sample RifCSPhighO2_01_FD_184028 | JGI IMG/M metagenome (GOLD analysis project Ga0209542, IMG submission 184028) | Soil microbial communities from Rifle, Colorado - Rifle CSP2_plank highO2_0.1 (SPAdes) (version 2) | ecosystem: Environmental > Terrestrial > Deep subsurface > Rock core/Sediment ...
ACAATGATTCCGATTGGATCACCTTGACGAACCTTAAAGGAAGCAATTGACTGTTTGGCACCCCTTAGAGCTCCTTTCTGACCGGTAATTTTTGTTAAACGCTCTCCTATCGCATCGTTTTTATTTTTGTCTTTTTTTATAGCTGTTCCTGTACCAACATTCAACACCACCTTTACCATTTTGGGCGCAGCCATATCATTTTTATAATGAAACTCCGAGCTTAACGCCCCAGAAGTTTTTTTCATCTTATCAAAACTTTCTTTCTCTTTTTCTTTTACGGTTAAATGTTTCATAATTTTAATTTATTTTTTTAACATTGGAGGCATGTATTGGCATTGCAATATTTATTTTTGTACCTTTTTCTCCAGATTTTTTGGGACGTTGATGTTTTTTCATCATATTTATACCTTCTACTATAACTTTATTTTTATCTACTAGAACAACAATTATCTTGCCTTTTTTGCCTTTATCTTTTCCCGTTATTATTATTACGTTGTCTCCTTTTTTTAATTTCATAATTTTTTTAAATGACTTCTGGAGCAAGAGAAATTATCTTCTGAAATCCTTTTTCAGCGAGCTCTCTCGGAATCGGCCCAAAAATACGTCCAGCTTTTGGATCAAGTTTTTCTTTCTCTAATAAAACTACCGCATTATCATCAAAACGAATGTAAGATCCATCTTTTCTTCTATGGGCACTTCTTGTACGCACTACCACTGCTTGATGTACATCTTTTTTCTTCACTCCTTTTCTGGGGCTTGCAACTTTTACGGAAATAATAACTAAATCACCCAAAGAAGCATACCTTTTTTTGGAACTGCCTAAAATCTTAAACACCTTTCCTATGGTGCCTCCTGCATTGTCTGTTATTTTTACTAATGTTTCTGTTTGAATCATGTCTATCCGTCACCGGCAAAAAATTATTTATAAATTACTTTAAATTTCTTATCTTTAGAAATAGGCTTAGTTTCTATTATCTCTACTTTCTCTCCTAATTTGTATTTATTCTCTTCGTCGTGTGCTTTATATTTTTTATTTACCTTATAAAATTTCCCATATTTAGGATGTTTAACAAATCGTGAAACAGATACCACCACAGTTTTATTCATTTTGTCTGAAACAACGACACCCTTTAAAATATTACCATTTTTTTGTGCACTTTTTTCTTGTGTTGTATCTATTATTTTAGTTTTCATTGTTTAGGCTCTAGGCTCTAGGCTCTAGGCGTTAGCTTTTTTAACTTGCTAGTGCCTAAGGCCTAAAGCCTAATTTACTATTTATTAATTTCTGTTAGAATCCTAGCTATCTGTTTTCTTAAGGTAGCAAACTCTTTAACATTTTTTGATTTTGAACCTTGTGCTTTAAATCGCAAAATTCTCATATTTTCTTCTAAATCAAGAAGTTTCTTTTTAAGTTCATCTATTTTCATCACTTTTAAATTTTCTATCTTTTTTGTCATATATAATTATAATTATTGTTTATGAACTCTTGAAACAATTCTAGTTTTAATTGGAAGCTTTGTACCAGCTTTTCTCAATGCTTCATGGGCTACCACTTCTTCCGCTCCATCTACTTCAAATATAATACGTCCAGGATAAACATCAAAACAATATCCTTGCGGATCTCCCTTCCCTTTTCCCATCCCCATTTCTGCGGCTTTAGAAGTAAAAGGTCTGTCTGGAAAAATGCGAACCCAATATTTACCAGTTTTGGTCAGGGTGCGAGATATTACTTTTCTGGCCGATTCAATTTGATTTGATTTGATACGTGCTTGAGTCAGAGCCTTCAGACCATAAGAACCGAAAGAAAGTTTAATACCGCGAGTTTCCGGTGAGTCCGCTTTTGGATTACTGCGCTGGGTTTGCCATTTTCTAAATTTTACTTTTTTAGGGAATAACATATAATTTTATGTGGTGTTAAACTCGTAGTTAAATTATCTTTTGCGATAAATCCAAACTTTTATGCCTATAACGCCATACGACAATGTTGCTCGTTCGCGTCTGAAATCAATATCCGCGCGGAAAGTCTGAAGAGGAATAGACCCACGTTTTAGCTCTTCCGTGCGAGCAATTTCAGCTCCACCCAATCTGCCAGAGAGTACTACTCTCACGCCTTCTACCCCATGAGCCATCATAACCTTCTCCACTATTTGCTTGATAACTCGACGATACGGCATTCTTTTCTCTAGTCCCTCTGCGATCATATAGGCAATAATCGCGGCATCTGCTTCTGGATTTGAAACCTCGACAATTTCAATTTTAAAATCTTCTAACTTTGTAAGTTTTAATTTGTGAATTTTTTTCAAAACATCTTCTTTTAACTTTGTTACACCCTCACCGTTTCGGCCGATAATGAGACCAGGACGGGAAGTGTGAATAATAAAACGAGTTGTTTTTTGGTTTCTATCAATTTCAATTGAAGAAATATACATACTGCGTAATTTTTTTTCCAAATATTCACGTATCAAAATATCCCCTTTTAAATAATCACAATATTTTTTAGGATCAGCAAACCAATGGGATTTCCAATCTCTTAATGTTACTAACCTATGCGCATATGGATGGACTATTTTTGACATATTTATTTCTTCTTTGTTCCAACTTTTTTGATTGAAACTTTTTTAACTTCCTTACCTGCATCGCCATGCAAAGCATTACGAGTAGGTTTTTCCCCTTTTTCCTTTTTTACAACTTTTTCACCCAGAACAAGAGCTAAATGACTGGTACGCTTATTTATCCTATGCCCTGTGCCCATAGCTGCTGGCATCATTCTTTTCATTACTATACCTTTATCCACTCTTAATTCTTTGATAAATAAATTTTCTTTTTCTATACCCATTTGAGCAGCATTAGCTACAGCTGAAAGTAAAAGTTTCTTAATCGGAAATGCCGCGCGCTTAGCTAAAAAATTTAGCAAGACGATAGCTTCTTCTACGTTTTTTCCTCTAATCAGTCCCGCCACCAAACGAACTTTTCTCGGAGCTTGTCTATAATTTTTTAAAAAGGCTTTCATGGTTTTGTGGTGTTAAACTCGTAGTTATTTCTTAGCGTCAGCTGTAGCTTCTGTGGCAGATTTAGCTTGCGTTATTTCAGCTTCTTTTTTCTTCTGCTCAAGTTCTTTTTGCATTTTCCCACCATGTTTCATGAATTTCTTGGTTGGAGAGAATTCTCCTAATCTGTGTCCAACCATATCTTCGGTTACTAAAACCTCAATATGTGTTTTACCGTTATGTACACCAAAAGTAAAACCGATCATTTCAGGCGAAATCTGACAAGCTCTTTTCCAGGTTTTGACCATTGGAGTTTGAAGCGGGTTTTTACCAGCTATCTTTTTTAAAAGCTTTTCATCAATATTTAAACCTTTTTTTATTGATCTTGTCATATATACTAAACAAAAAGCTCCTAACGAGCTTGTTTTTATAATAGCAAAATACAAAATAAAGTCAAACTATTGCGACTTTCTAGACTTACCTGTATTCCTTCGGGAAACAATAAAGAGATTCGAATATTTCTTCGGTCCGCGAGTTTTGCGTCCACCGGTTACTTTACCCCACATAGTTTTTGGACGTTTGGTTCCACGGCCCTGCCTGCCTTCCCCACCTCCGTATGGATGATCCACAGGATTCATAGCAGTACCCCGGACGGTTGGTTTAATCCCTTTCCAACGACTGCGTCCTGCCTTGCCGTAATTTTCTAAATGATGCTCTTCGTTTGAAACAGTACCGATAGAAGCCCAACAATTCTCATCTATTTTTCGAACTTCAGATGAAGGCATTTTTAAATTCGTATAGCCATCAGCATTTGCTACTACTTGCGCAAAAATTCCTGCAGAACGGCCAATTTTGGCGCCACCCCTGGGTTTAATTTCAACATTGTAAACAAAAGTCCCGACTGGAATATTTTTAAGTGGCAGTCTGTTGCCAACTGTAAGTTCTGCTTTTTCTGACACCACAAATGATATTCCTGGTTTTACAGATTTTGGAATTATGACATATCTTTTTTCTCCATCTTTATAAACGGCCAAACCGATAAAGGCGCTGCGATTAGGATCGTATTCAACAGATTTTATTTTCGCCGGAACATCCTTTTTATTATATAAAAAATCAACATCACGATACAGACGTTTATGTCCTGCGCCTTTGTGTCGCATAGTGATACGTCCTGCGTTATTTCTGCCGACCGAACGTTTAAATCCATAAGTAAGAGATTTTGTCGGCTTAGACTCGGTCAAAAATTCCCGATAATTGATATTGGTCATCTGACGCCTTGATTTACTTGTAGGTTTGTATTTTTTCATAACTTTTTATCTTGAGCTTGTCGAAAGATTAAATAAATTCTATCTTATCTTCTTTCTTTAAATAAACAACTGCTTTTTTACCCCCTCCTTTTACTCCTTTTTTACCTCTCGAAACAATATTCTTATGCGGGATAGGAAGTATATTTATTTTTACAGGTTTTACTTTATAAAGTGAAAAAACAGCTTTTTCAACTTCTTTTTTGTTCGCCGATACTGCTATATTAAAAGTGTAAACATTTTGTGCGGATGCATTACTTACTTTTTCAGTTACTCTCGGATTTTTTATTGTTTTTAATATTACGTCTGACATATATTCTAAATTATATTCCGCGAGATTCTAAAAATTTTATACTTTCTTTTGGATTTTCTATTAAAAGATATCGATATTTTAAAACATCCAGTGGATTTAAGTTTTTAAGAAATACTATCTGAAGCTGTGGCAGATTTCTGAAACTTTTTTCTGTTTTTTCATTTCGTTCATATAAAGCGGTTAAAACTCTGGGTTTTTTTGAACTTGCAAGCGGTTTAAAACCAGAAACCTTCGAAAGATTTTTCATAACTTCTACTGCTTTCTTGGTTTTTATTTCAGATAATGAGAGTGAATCAACAAAAAGTATTTCACCATCTTTCATTTTTTTAGAAAGAACAGAAAATAAAGCTTGAACGCGCATTTTTTTTGAAATTTTTCTCTTATAATTTTTTTCAGAAAGCGGACCATGGGTGACTCCTCCGCCAACCCAGATAGGACTTCGGGACGATCCATGACGAGCACGTCCTGTCCCCTTTTGTTTCCATGGTTTTTTACCTCCACCCCTTACTTCCCCACGATCTTTTGTGTCGGCGGTACCTGCACGCTTATTGGAACGCATTCCCTCTATTACTTGATGCACTAAATCTGCGCGCCACTTAGCGGCAAAAATCTTGGGAGGTAAAGTGATCGTCCTTACTGAAATTCCTTTTTGGTTGTATATTTTTGTTTCCATATTATCTGCTGATTATTTCAACTAAACTTCCACGTTTCCCCGCTATTGCTCCTTTCACAAGCATTAAATTATTTTCTTTGTCTATAAAAATAACCTTCAGATTTTTCTGGGTAATACGATCTCCGCCTGTTCTGCCTGCCATTCTCATTCCTTTTGGCACATGAGTACGCAAACCTCCGCCAATGGAACCAGATTCTCTTTCAGAATGTTTTTGACCATGAGAACGCGGACCCCCGTGAAAACCGTGACGCTTTACAACACCTTGAAAACCCTTGCCCTTAGAGATACTTGAAACTTGAAGTTTGTCACCTAAAGAAAAAACTGAAACATTAATAATGTCTCCTTCTTTAATATTATTTGTGTCTGTGGGTTTTAATCTAAATTCTTTAAGAGTTCTATAGAAACCGCCTTTCATGGCTCCCGCCCTAGATTTTGTGATTCTCTGTTTTTTTTGAACACCAAAACCTATTTGCACAGCATCATAACCATCTTTAGATTTTTCAAAAACTTTGGTAACAGTTATTGGTCCTGCTAAAACAGCAGTTACTGGAAAAACCTGCCCATCGGGAGAAAAATACTCTGTCATATTCTCTTTTTTACCCAATATAAACTTCATAATTTTACTATAAGTCCGCCAAGGGCGGATTTCGAAAATACAGTCGCTTTGCTCCTTATTTTCTACAACATTTTCACATCTATATCAACTCCGGAAGGGAGAGACAGATTAGTGAGAGCTTCAACTGTTTTCGCATTTGGATTTATAATATCAATTAATCTTTTATGCACTCTTATTTCAAACTGTTCTCGAGTATTTTTATAGATAAAAGATGCGCGATTAACTGTATATTTTTTAATTTCAGTCGGCAATGGCACTGGTCCAACAATTTCTGCATCATAACGCATAGCTGTATCGATAATCTGCTTAACTGAGCTGTCAAGAATTTTACTTTCATACGCTCGTACACGTATGCGAAGCACTACCTTATCTTCCTCTCCACTTGGGCGAGCAGGCTTTTTTTCTTTTTTAGGAGAAACAATTTTCTTAACTTTTTTTGCCTCTTTTTTCTTAGTTAAGATTTTTGACTTACCTGTAACGCTATGTATAGCACTGCGGGCAGGCTTTTTTGTTTTTGTCTCTGATGTTGTCATAAATGTTAACCAAGAATTTTTGTGACTACTCCAGCCCCAACAGTTTTACCTCCTTCACGAATAGCAAATTTTTGTGTTTCTTCTAATGCTACCGGAGTAACTAATTTAACTGTAATTTTTACTGTATCTCCAGGCATAACCATTTCTACTCCTTCAGCTAAAGTAACATCACCAGTAACGTCTGTCGTACGAATATAAAATTGAGGTTTATAGCCTTTGAAAAATGGAGTGTGGCGTCCACCTTCTTCTTTTTTCAAAACATATATCTCACAAGTAAAACTGTCATGAGGGGTAACTGTACCTGGTTTTGCTAAAACTTGTCCGCGAGTAATGTCTTCTTTTTTGAGACCACGAAGCAATACTCCCGCATTGTCTCCAGCCATACCTTCTTGAAGATTTTTGTTAAACATTTCAATGCCTGTAACAGTTGATTTTTGAGTGGGCTTAATTCCAACGATTTCTACTTCTTCACCAACCTTTACTACTCCTCTTTCAATCTTTCCAGTGACAACAGTACCACGACCCTCAATCGAAAATATATCTTCAACAGGCATAAGGAAGGGTTTAGAAGTATCTCTTATTGGAATTGGAATGTAAGTATCAAGAGCATCTGTAAGTTCAAGAATTTTCTTTGCCCACTCATCGTTTAAATCTTTAGCTTCAAGTGCTTTAAGGGCAGAACCTCGAATAATCGGGGCATTTGCACCATCAAAACCTTGTTTTGTTAGAAGTTCACGAATTTCTTCTTCCACTAAATTAAGCATCTCTTTATCATCAACCATATCGCATTTGTTCAAAAATACGATCATTTTAGGCACGCCTACTTGTTTTGCAAGAAGAACATGCTCACGAGTCTGAGGCATAGCGCCATCAGTAGCCGCAACCACTAGAATAGCACCATCCATTTGAGCGGCACCGGTAATCATGTTTTTTATATAATCGGCGTGTCCGGGAGCATCAATATGCGCATAGTGACGAGCGTCCGTAGCATATTCATTGTGAGAAATATTAATAGTAATTCCGCGAGCTTTTTCTTCAGGAGCATTGTCAATCTGGTCGACACCGCGAAGTCTGACTGTTTTACCAGCCATATTAAGCACATGAAGTATTGCCGCGGTTAAAGTAGTCTTACCATGGTCAACGTGACCAATAGTACCGACATTTATATGAGGCCTATCTCTTTTAAATTCTTCTGTCATATATTTTCCGCCAACTGGCGGATTAACAATTAAAACTTAACATACGAGAACCAGTTGTTAAGGCTTAACTACTAATTAAATTAAACTAATAATAAAATTGCAATAAGAGAATCTTGTTGCTTCGTCGCTCGAAAATCATGTAAAACTAAAGTTTTCCACGATATTTTTCGCTAGAAGCAATAGAAAAACTGCCAAAGTGCAGTTGCTACTATAATAGCAAATTAATAAATAATGTCAAATCAAAATTAAAAATTTTATTTCCTGGCGGCAATGATTGTTTCAGCAACGCTATTAGGAACTATATCATATCGCAGAAATTCCATAGTGAAAGAGGCGCGACCTTCAGTCATAGAACGAAGTCCGGTCATATATCCAAACATTTCAGAAAGAGGCACCACCGCGCGAAGCGCTTTATTCATTCCGCGGTCTTCCATTCCTTCTATAATTCCGCGTTTGGAAGAAAGATTACCAGTGATATCTCCCATAAATTTTTCCGGAGTAACTACTTCTACCTTCATCATCGGTTCCAGAATCATCGGCTTTGCTCGTCTGCAAGCATCTTGAATAGCCATGGAAGCTGCAATTTTGAAAGCCATTTCATTTGAGTCAACCTCATGATAACTTCCATCCCAAAGTTCTACAGAAACATTTACTATTTTAAATCCAGCCACTACCCCACGATCCAAACCCTCTTTAAATCCTTTCTCACAAGGCGCAATATATTCCTGTGGGATAACACCTCCTTTAATAGTATTAATGAATTCAAATCCATTTGCTCTTTTAGTATTTTTAGGTAAATCTTCTATTTCTTCTTTAGAAAGTATAGCCATGGGCTTAACTTTAATTTTAACGTGACCATAATTCCCACGTCCCCCAGATTGTTTGATATATTTACCTTCCGCATCTGAATTACTGGTAATAGTTTCACGATAAGCTACTTGTGGTTTACCTACATTTGCTTCAACAGTAAATTCCCTTTTCATACGATCCACAATAATTTCAAGATGTAATTCTCCCATGCCCGCAATAATAGTTTCTCCTGTTTCTTGATCAGTAGAAACTTTAAAAGTAGGGTCTTCTTGAGCCAGACGATTGAGAGCCATCCCCATTTTTTCTTGGTCTGCTTTGGTTTTTGGTTCGATGCGTAATTGAATAACCGGCTCAGGAAAAATTATTCTATCCAATTCTATCGGATGTTCCTCGTCGCAAATAGTGTCAGAGGTGATAGTATCTTTCAAGCCTACCGCTGCCGCAATTTCTCCAGCAAAAACTTTTTTCATTTCTTCTCTATCGTTAGCGTGCATACGCAAGATTCTACCAATACGTTCTTTGTTTCTAGTTCTAGGATTATAAATATAAGAACCAGCACTTAAGGTTCCAGAATAAACTCTAAAGAAAATAAGTTGGCCGACAAAAGGATCAGTGGCTACTTTGAAAGCTAGGGCAGAAAAAGGTTCAGAATCTGAAGCATGTCTAAAAATAAGTTCATCATTATGATCCGGATCTGTTCCTTCTATAGGAGGAATGTCTAGTGGTGAAGGAAGATAGTCAACCACTCCATCAAGCACTAATTGAACACCTTTATTTTTTAAAGCAGACCCAGCATAAACTGGAAAAATTTCATTATTTATAACCCCTTTTCTTAAAAGTTTTTTCAAAATATCTATTTCCGGAATTTTTCCTTCTAAATATTCATTCATCACTATGTCATCTTGTTCTACAATTTTTTCAATCAGTTCGTGATGATATTTTTCGGCTTCAGTTTTTAAATTCTCTGGAATTTCTTTTTCAATAACTTTATTACCCATTTCTCCTTCAAAATAAAATGCCTTCATGATAAGTAGGTCTATCACACCCTCATGTTTTTCTTCCAGCCCGATAGGAATCTGCATACGTACCGCTTTTTTTGTCAGACGATCTAAAATAGTAGCATATGAACGATCAAAAGATGCACCAACGCGATCTAATTTATTAATAAAACAAATACGGGGAACCTTGGCTTCGTCAGCATAACGCCAATTCGTTTCTGATTGGGGTTCAACCCCAGCTACCCCGTCAAAAACAACAACCGCTCCGTCAAGCACGCGTAGAGATCTTTTTACCTCAACTGTAAAATCAATGTGTCCGGGAGTATCAATGATATTGAAACGGTGTTTCTTGTTTTTATCATTGCCAGCGTAAGTTGGCATCCAAAAACAGGTAACAGCAGCAGAGGTGATAGTAATGCCACGTTCTCTTTCTTGTTCCATCCAATCAGTGACAGTTTCACCGTCGTGCACTTCACCTATTTTATGCGACACCCCGGTATAAAACAGCACCCGCTCGGTGGTAGTCGTTTTGCCAGCATCAATATGTGCAATAATTCCAATATTCCTGACTTTTTCTAGTGGGTAATCTCTTTCCATATATTTTAATTATTATTTATAGTGAGCATAGTCGAACTACCAAGCAAAATGAGCAAAGGCTTTATTAGCTTCAGCCATTTTATGAGTATCTTCTTTCTTTTTAATAGCTGTGCCTTCGTTTTTTGAAGCAGCAATTAATTCCTCGGCAAGTTTCAAATGCATCGGACGTCCTTTGCCTTTTCGAGCGGCGTCGCGTATCCAACGCATGGCTAATGCCAAGCGACGTTCCGGTCTGACTTCTCTTGGCACCTGATAGTTTGCGCCTCCGATCCTTTTTGATCGAACTTCTGTAAGTGGGCCGGCGTTTTTCATTGCCAAATCAAAAATTTCAAGCGGATTCGGATTACCTGTTTTTTCTTTAATTATATCGAAGGCTTTATATATTATTTTTCTGGCAGTTTCTTTTTTCCCAGACCACATAACATAGTTAATAAATTTCTCCAATTTTTGAGAATTGTAAATAAAGTCGGGCTGAACTATATTTCTATTTTTAATTTTTCTTCGCATAATTGTTTAGTTATAATGTTCATAAAGTTTTTAAAGTATAAAGTTAAATTAATTTATATATATATCTACTTGATGAACTTGATTACTTTCTACTTTTTACCAATTTTGGATTTTTTGTTTCCATAAAGAGATCTACCCTGTTTGCGTTTTTCAACTCCTTGGGTATCCAAAACTCCACGTACAATATGATATCTAACCCCAATCAAATCTTTCACACGTCCCCCACGAAGCATTACTACTGAGTGTTCTTGTAAATTATGTCCTTCCCCAGGAATATAAGCAGTAACTTCCATACCATTAGTTAAACGTACTCTGGCAATTTTTCGAAGTGCTGAGTTTGGTTTTTTAGGAGTAGTGGTTGAAACCTTCGTACAAACACCACGCTTAAATGGCGCCGGAAAAAAAACGGGTCTATTTTTCAAAACATTAAACCCCCGTGCCAAGGCAACTGTTTTTGACTTAGCACGAGTCTTGACTCTATTTTTTTTAATTAATTGATTAATAGTTGGCATACAATATTGTCTCTTGAAAACAAAAGAGTCCGAAGACTCTGACAATAATATAATATAAAACAAAAAAAAATGCAAATGTTTACCAATCTTAAAAAACTTAATAAAATATAACTTTTGGAGGGGTTTCGAGCACGACGGTGCGAGAATTTCAGGATTTTTTAAGCTTCAAAAAATCCGTACCGGAAAAAGTTATGTTTTATTGAGTTTCTCTAGAGCAAAAGGCCAGTAATAAGGTAATATA
>Ga0209542_10018457_pt1 | contig 11289 bp, 18 predicted proteins | sample RifCSPhighO2_01_FD_184028 | JGI IMG/M metagenome (GOLD analysis project Ga0209542, IMG submission 184028) | Soil microbial communities from Rifle, Colorado - Rifle CSP2_plank highO2_0.1 (SPAdes) (version 2) | ecosystem: Environmental > Terrestrial > Deep subsurface > Rock core/Sediment ...
TCTGCCATTTATTGGGATTGGCAGGGTAATGTTTCTTTATCACTATTTCCCGGCCCTAGTATTTTCTATTCTTATTCTGGCCTGGCTGTTTAATCAGCAGAAAAACTTAAAATGGGTGTACGCCTTTACTGTTCTTGTAATTATCTCCTTTGTGTACTTTTCGCCCTTAAGCTACGGCCTATCCTTATCAAACTCATCGTATGAGCAGCATAATTGGCTTGAAAGCTGGAAATAGAGACTGACAACAAAACGACGATTACTCGTCGTCTCTCCTGGTTCTCTCATGAGCCATCTGTTCCTCGCCAGCAGCCTGCAACGCTTGGAAAAAAAGTTGCATCTGCTCGACATGAGGCCGGATTAAGCTATCTCGCCAGGATGAAAAGCTTCTAATCCGATCAGATTGGATGATGTTCCTCCAGCAGACAAGATGATATATGACTGAAATATCTCCCAGGTCTTGCTTAAGGAGAGCTTCTTTCATTCTGCCTCTTACCATTCCGTACGCCTCAACCTTAAATGGGTCTAGGCATGGGTAGCCTTTAAGAGCAAGCTCAAACAATCTTACTGCATCATCGATAAAGGGACTGTCTTTCTCAAATGCTTTACTGGACAAGACGGCATCGATTATTTCCCCCATTACTGCTGCCATGACGCACCAATATTTGGGCTGAGCATCCATATTCTTCGTTACCACTTGAGACATAGAGTCAATGAGCTGCCATGATTGTATTCCTATGCCCTAAAAAGACAAGGCCGCCTAGGCGGCGGCTTTCCTTAACCAATCCGGGACAGTCTTCAACCTTAAAAGTGAATTAAGAGCGCTTCGACGAATTCTCCTTACTCTCGCTTCCTTTATTGATTCCTTTATCATCAGTGGCATCGAATTAGATTCATGCCACGAAACAAAAGTGTCATACATCCTGGTTTGAAAGCCTGCTCTTGCGAAAGGGCGCCAATCGGAAAAGCTGGCACCAAAAGCTCTATCTAAGATAGGTTGATTGGTTTTCTTCATAGCCACCTGGCGCCTTGAATGAAGAAGGAGTAAGGCCTTGGCGAGAATTCTCTGTTCAACCGGAGGAACATTGTGAAAGAGCCGGGTACGCATCTGATAATCTGTCATGTGCATCTGAACCTATACTAAAAATATACGAGCACAAAATGGCGTCAACACATTTTGAAGATAATGTGTGGATAAGAAAACCGGAGGTATCTCCGGTCAGCGAGCAGAGGTGATTTTTTCTAACAGCGTCATCTCATTATCTATGATCATCCCCCAATATCTAATCCTTTTGGGGTTTACACCGATTTCTCTAGCAATTTCTAAAAACTTCTGCCTAGTTATTAATACCTCCAACGAGTCAGTCTTCCAACGGAAGAGATGGCTAAAATGGGCCTGGGCCAAATATCCTCCGAATTCCACCACGATGTGCTGATCCGGATCGAAATGGAAACAATCATTAAACCATTGAGGGAAAAGCCTGCCTTCAAGGCAGCGGTGGAAGGCTAGTTGGAATATTGGCGTTAGGGCAAATCTAATACTTCTAGAACCTCTTTGCTGGGCTACTGCCGTTAGAAGCAAGGCTAGGAGCAGATGGACGTCGCTCCTATTCTCCGAGGGTGGCATAATTAAATAAAGAGCTTAATCGAGTATACAAAATGAGTAAAAATGGTAAAGCCGCCTTACTTGGCGGCCATCGAAACCTTGAACGATCCAGAAGGTAAAGACCGAGACCTTAGGAAATGGATCAAGAAATGGCTTCTGTGCTCCTGTTTGCGAAACCGAATCTCATTTCCTCGGCAAGACTCTGTACTTAGTATGGCATCGTACCACTTAATAAACGTTTCATACCTCCTCGGGGTCCAGCCTTGAACAGCCAAAATCCTCATATCGTCAGGAGTCAAATCCTTCCATTCTGAACAAGCCGTGATGCCGTAACCGTAATAGAGAGGACATGCATTACTGAAATGGCCACCTATTCCATTTACTGCATTTTCTCTAACTTTCCAGACAAGAGTAAGCCCTTTTTGAACAGTCGGCGGCAAATCAGAAAACTTCATTACGGTTGCCTTCTTAGCCATATATGTTAATGGGCTTCCGTGAGTATACAAAAATACAAAACTTTTTCAACTATCCCGCCTTCCTATATTTCTTAATAGCCAAAGGGGCAAAGACGGCTACTAAGCCTAGCATCCAGACAAAAGAGATCCATAGTTCTCCCTTCTCTAAGGTTGAACCCAGGGAAAGGGACCTAACTACATTCGCTACGTGAGATATCGGGTTATTCCTAGCAAACGCCTCTAACCAATCAGGCATTGTTTGGACAGGCACAAAGATTGAACTGGCGAAGACTAAAGGAAATACCCAGATAAACCCGGCTGACTGGGCGGTCTCGACATCTTTTACCGCGATACCAATCAAAGCCGAAATCCAAGAAAAGGCAAAACCAAACAAAAGCATGATGAAAAGAGCCAGAAGAGCGTCCCCAAAATTCCCTTGAAACCTATACCCTATTGCATACCCCACCCCCGTCATTAAAAGAATCACAAAGATATTACGAATTACGTCCGAGATAGTTCGGCCAGCTAAAACCGCTCCTCGCCAGATAGGGAGGGATCTAAATCGTTCAATGATTCCTTTTGACAAATCGGCGGCTAGGCCGATACCGGTCATCATTGAACCAAAGAGAACAGTTTGCACAAGAATACCTGGTAAAAGATAATTGACATATTTTACTCCGGGCGTATTGATGGCCCCGCCAAAAACATAGACAAAGAGAAGAACAAACATCACTGGCTGAATCGAAGAAAAGACAACCAATTGCGGCAGACGGAAATATAAGAGCAAATTCCGCCTAATCATCTGCATTGTGTCGGGAAAAGCGTTATGCATGTTCATTTTCGGCTGGATGGCCGGTTAGCTTTAAAAATACCTCATCCAAGGTCGGCCTTCGCAGAATTATATCTTCTAATGGTACATGGGCCATATCTAGGCGCCTGACAGCTTCAATCAAAGCCTGACTTCCCTGCTTAACTGGGAGAGTCACATGGCCCGATGCTTCATCAATTCTTGGCTTTTCCGTACCAAGATTCCCTATCGCTTCTCCTGCCCGATGAATCATTTCATGCCGGGTCACGTGGAAATCTAATATTTCGCCGCCGATCATAGATTTTAATTCTCTAGAGGTGCCCTTAGCAATTAACCGGCCATGATCAATGACTGCGATCTGATCAGCTAAATGGTCAGCTTCTTCAAGATATTGGGTGGTTAGAAGGATAGTTACGCCGGTAGCAACCAGTTCTTTAACAATACTCCACAGCTCATTCCGACTTCGAGGATCAAGGCCGGTTGTCGGCTCATCTAGAAAAACGACTTGGGGATTGGACATGAGACTGGCCGCTAGATCGAGTCTTTTTCTCATGCCTCCGGAATATGTCTTAGCGCTCCTATCCGCCGCATCTAAGAGATCAAATCTTTGAAGAAGCTCTTCTGATTTTCTCTTAACTCGATCTTCTTCAAGATGGCAGAGTCGTCCGATTAGTTGAAGGTTCTCCCGACCAGTAAGATATTCATCAATGGCGGCGTGCTGGCCAGCTAAGCCGATAATCTCTCTGACTTTTGATCCTTCTCTGGCCACATCATACCCGCCTATATGGACCGAGCCTTCGGTCGGAGACAATAGAGTGGTCATAATTTTTACTAAGGTTGTCTTGCCAGCGCCGTTAGGCCCCAAAAGAGCCAAGACCGAGCCCATGGGCACTTCAAGATCGATTCCTTCTAAAGCCTTTACATCACCGAAATACTTTTTTACCCCATAAGCACTTATCATCGTATTGTGCCTGGGGGCTGGTAGATCGGAGGCAAAACTGCCTTTTACAGACTGGAAGGCTTCAATAATATCGCCTGGCACCCAGCCGGCCCGAAACAGGGCATCTCGTATTTCCCCTTCTGTCATCTGGGCCTGTTGGGCTTTTTCTATATATCTGACTATTTCAGGATGATTCATAATGTTGTCTCTCTAAGTCCTTTATGGTATACATGTATCGATTCTTTGACAATACCATGCATGAATCAATGAGAACCGACCTAAGACCGGAATGCTTTGATGATGTCATTAACAGGGCTCGGCATATGTTCGGCCGGATGTCTAGAGAATTCAAAGTTTCAGGCCCCGGTTTTCTTGTTGTTGCCATCGCTGATCCGCCTAATAGATTTCCTTTCCTTGCTTGTGCCCTTGACGAGGGCAAGCCTGAGGTAATTCAACTTCACCACGACTATGCCTGTGAACAAGTCAGGCGGCTAGCCAGAACAATGTTTGAAGATGGTCACCGAAGCAGCTGGCAAAGCAGATGTCTGGATCTCAGCCAGAGAGGTGGAGCAATATCAACCACTAGATACATTCTGGCCCAGTCTTCAGACCTTCCGGAGGCGGCCAATGAAGCCTGCATGCTCAGCTTGGCCGTGTGTCTAAGGCTTTTGTCTCAGCCAGAGGCTGAGGAGATTGCGAAGATAACAAGAAATCCTTACTTTCCGAAGATCTATGAAGATCTAGAGGATGACGGAAGTTTCGGAATCGGATAGAACCTGACCGCATGACGCGGTCTTTTGATTAAATAAGGTTGAGGACTTTCCACCAGGCTTCAATGTATTCAGGCCGACGGTTTTGATATTTCAAATAGTATTGTTAAATCAGTACAACTTGGTAAAATTTAAATATGGCTAAGATAGACAGACAAATTATGATGGTTGCTTTTGATGCTTTTAAAAGTCTTTGCAGTAACGGGCTCTCCAGAAAAGAAGCAATTGAAGAAATCAATACTAAATTCGGTATACCTCCTAATACCTTGTATGACTGGTACAAAAACTCTCATATTCCTTATGGACGCAAAGGAACGATAAGTTATCGACCAGAGATTTATTATGTTATGGGCGCACTATTAGGAGATGGATGTCTCTATAAATGGAAGCCGACCAACAACTTTGTCATCCTTGTAGGTGATGAAAAATTTACAACAAAATACTCAACCCGACTAGAAAAATGTATTTCCCGAAAAGTAAAACCTTATATAGATAGGAGTAAAAATATCTGGTTTGTGAGGACAAACAACTTTGAACTTTATGAATTGTTTAAAAAATTAAGAAATAATCTAGGCTATTTAAGAAATCTGATTACAAAAGCGGGAAAGAAATCGGCACTATTGTTTATAGAAGGATTTTTTGATGCTGAAGGCTGTATTAAAGTTATAAAAGAAAAGGTTAGGATTACTCCAAAGATTTGTCCAGATATAACAAATACAAATTTAGAACTTATAAACCTGGTTAGGCAATTAATTTTAGAAACGATGGGAATCCAATCAGCCATTTCAGTCCAAAAAGCATATGGCAACGCAAAAATAGCATACCACCTAAGAATCTACCGAAAAGATGATGTGCGGACATTCTTAAAATATGTACACACAACAAAACTAAAGGGAGAAAAAATTAGACTGGTAAGAAACTGGCTAAATAAGTTTTAATACTTTCCAGAAAGCCTCTATGTATGCTGCTCGATTGTAAGTATATCGAACATAGTACGAGTGTTCCCAGACATCGAGACCAATGACAGGCTCATGGCCTTTCATGTATGGAGAGTCTTGAAGGGGCAAGTTGTACAAAACAAGTTTACCGTCATCTCGAGCCAACCAAGTCCAGCCTGAGCCAAAAAGCTTGGTCGCTAAATCAGTAAACTGCTTTTTAAAATCTTCGACTGAACCAAATGTAGCCACAACATCTGAAACAAGCTTTTCATCCTTTTGATTAGCTGGATCTAAGATCTTCCAGAAGAGGGAGTGATTTACTTGGCCACCGCCATGGTTGCGGATCGCCGTCCGATCCGCTTCAGCGACCTTCAAAGAATCAAGGTCCCTTAAAAGATCTACTAGGGACTTTTCTTGAAGGTCAGGATATTTTTCTAGAGCCGCATTAAGCTTATCAATGTATGCCTGATGATGCTTAGTATGATGGATCTCCATTGTTTTAGCATCAATATATGGCTCTAAGGCATCATAAGCGTATGGCAACTGAGGCAATTCGTATTTCATGTTTAGTTATTTTCTTAATGCCAAGTATTTTTCAACCTGGCCTTTATCAAAACCAAAAATGATGTGGCCATCAATATCAATAACGGGAACGCCTAGTCGGCCTTGGCTCTTTTGAAGCAATTCGCCTTGTTTGGATGGGTTTTTAACCACATCAATCTCTTCAAAGGCCACATCCTTTGATCTAAAATATTCTTCGGCTATCTTGCAATACGGACATGTAGGGGTCGTGTAGATGAGAACTTTGTTCATTTTATTAATGGTTTTGTTATTTTTTCTAAAATACTAACTCTTCTTTTAATGTTTGGGAGGTCTTTATCATCTATTCTATCTACGACTTCATGAACCGTCTCCAATTCATCCTTAACTCCTTGAATTTCATGTCTAACTTCGTGGATCTCGGTCTCGAGGCGCCTAATATCATCCTTAGTGGCCATGTTCTTTATATCTTCTTTAGTCGCCAACCCCTCCAAATATTCCTTTTTGGCAACTGTCTTTTCAATAATAAACGCCAGATCCTCGATTGACATCTTTTTCTTAGGCATGGCTACATCATACTCTAAATAATATCTATTCGTCAAAAACTTGATTAATATTAATAAAATGGTAGTATTTGCTGGCATTCAAGACATATGAATCTTGAAGATATCCGCTGGCTTATAACCAATTCCATCGTTCTTTTGCAAAGAGGTGCCGTTCGATACCCGAATCTTCCCCTTAAGCCCGAAGAACTCGGCGACCTTCTTTATCTCTTTTCCGATATCATTCAAGTCATTCAGCTTACCCATTCTGAAAGGCCGTCAGAAACCAGAGCCATGATGCTCGATTTTCAACTAGCCTTTGAGTTCCAGAGCGCGACCATAGAGTTCTATGCTCGCCGGCATCCTGAGCTTGGAGTTAAGACCATTGATGAGCTCATTGCTAAACTTGAGGCAATGAAGGAAACCCTTATTTCCTTGAAAGAAGGCCAATTGCCTGGCAAACTAGGAAGAGGAATAGATGAAATCACCACCCTCCTTAAGTTCTATCAGACCTACCCGTTCAGGAGTGGGTCTGTCCAGAAGCGCCACATGGCTATCTGATCCCGGATCTTCCGGGGTCGTTTTACATCTATGTCTAATCTTTTCTCAATAACTAAAAAAGATAAGCTAACAAAAGCTCGGCTGGGCCTTCTTCGCACACCTCATGGCATAGTAAAGACTCCTTCATACGTCATCGTGGCGACCCATGCTGAGGTTAAAACTCTTAAGCCTTCAGATATTAAGAAAGCTAAAATACAAATCGTCATCTCTAATACCTACCATTTATGGGAAAAGGCATTAAAGGCCAAAGCCAAGGGTCTGGCGCATAGAATCTTGAAAGCTAAGATCCCAATCATGACTGACAGTGGCGGCTTTCAGGTCCTTTCCCTGGCTTTTGGAAAAAGAAATAAGATTGGAAAGTTTTTAGTGGATAAAGAAACAATTCAAAAAAAGAGAGAATATCGGCGGGAGCAGATAAAAATCACTGAAAAGGGAGTCGAATTCTCTTTAGATGGCAAAAAGAAATTTTTAAGCCCAGAGATATCTATGAGATTGCAGAACAAAATCGGTGGCGATATTATCTTTGCCTTTGACGATATCACCTCACCTTTTGATACGTATGCGTATAACAAAAAGGCATTAGCCCATACCCATGCCTGGGCCAAGAAATGTCTTAAAGAACACCAGGGGCTTCAATTTGGATCAAAGCGGAAGCAATATCTTTTCGGCATCGTCCAAGGAGGGACGTATAAGGATTTAAGAATCAAAAGTGCTAAATGTATAGGCTCTTTGCCATTCGACGGCTTTGGTATCGGCGGATCATATACTAAGAAACAAATTCAAAAGACTCTTTCTTGGGTCCTCCCCCATCTTCCCCCAGAAAAGCCTAGACATCTTCTGGGCGTCGGAAAAGTTGAAGATATTTTTGAGGCGGTTGAGCAAGGAGTAGATCTTTTTGACTGTGTCATCCCAACCAGAGAAGCAAGACATGGAAGAATATATTCCCATCGAGGATATTACGACATCAGAAAGAGCAAATATATGAATGACGACGGAAGGCTTAGCGCGGGATGCAAATGCCCCGCTTGCTCAAAAAACATAACTAAAGCAAAACTTCAGAGGCTATTTAAGGGAAAGAATGGAGAAGCTCAGCGCTACGCCACTATCCATAACGTGTGGTTTTTTAACACTCTTTTGGAGAATATCCGAAAAGCTATTGCTACTAATAAATTAAGGGGGTTTAAGAAAAAATTCCTAAGATCGTTTAATGGAAAAAGCCCATAAGGGCTTTCAGTGGACTTCGTAAGCCGAAATTGGATTTTGGAGGCTAAAAAGAGTATCGATGGCTTGTTCGGTCGTCTTGCCACAGGCTCTTTTAAGCAATAACACTCGTTCCCAAACTCCCTCGGCCGTGGTTCCAAATTTAGGGGCCAGGGCTTGGCAGGCAGCTTGGACTGACTGAGTCTGGTTTCCAAATATCCTTTGCAAAGGATGTTCAGGCGGATAAACGGCCGGCTCGGGTTCGCCATTATGGGGAAGATAATCGAGTTCGAATCCCCGAACCTCACAAAATGCCTTGAGGAAGCTATCTAAGCGGACTTTGTCTTCCATAGGCACTAGAAGAGAAATTAGATATACATTTGGGTAATCCGGAATGACTAACTCATTCTTGATTTGTCCTTCGGGAAATTCGCTGCTGAATAAAGCTCGGAATTCTCCCGAGGACACAGACCTTTGAAGCCAGAAATCTTGAGGCCACAATCCTTGCGACATATTCTTTAAGGTTCTGCGGCTACTTTACACCATGGAATAGGTTTTGTAAAAACTATACCTTTTTAGACCTTGAGAAGGCGAAGATATATAAGAGTTCGAGGATGCCGAAGGTATTTAAAAGCAGCAAAGCGGCAAACCAGACTTTCTCCGCTCTTCGGGCGGATTTCCATAGGGCAATCCCTTTAATAACTAGGGACCAAGCTAAAAGAATAATCAAAAAGAGAACTCTGTCCCTGGTAAAGGGGCCGGTGAATCCATTTAATGTATAGTTATTGAGAAAGTCTAAAATATTACTCATATTTCTTTCTCATTTTCTTTAGAAGAGAAATGTCATCTTTAACAAAATCATGTTCTGTCTCTAAAATGAAATCAAGATTAGGAAATGTTTTGATCATTTGGACAAAGCCTTCTTCCCCTATCTTCCCCTTGCCGATATGCTCATGCCTGTCCTTTCTGCCCCCTAATTCAATCTTTGAATCATTAGTGTGGATTAATTTAACCTTATCCAAGCCGGTGGAATTCTTTAATTTTCTAACCACTTCCTTGAATCCGTCCTTAGATTTAATGTCATAGCCTGAGGCGAACATATGGGCGGTATCCAAACAAATACCTATATCCCCATCCGCTTTCTCAAGAATATGCCCCAACTCATCAAAGCTGTCGCCGATAATATTCCCAGCCCCAGCTGATATTTCTAAAAGAAATTTAGTCGTCCCTTTATACCCCTTTATCACCTCCTTCACCCCTCGAGCCACTAAATCTAAAGCTTCTTCCCGGGTAAAATCTTTTGAGCTTCCTAGGTGGGTCATGATGTATTTGGCTCCGATTAATGACCCTCTTTCTAGTTCTTCTCGGCATATCCTGACTGCCGTCTGCCTCATCTCCGGATCAGAAGAAGCGAAGTTGATATAGTAGGGCGTGTGGATATAGCAGTTCTCTTGGCTATATTTCCCCATTGCTTCTTTAAATTCTTTGGCTACCTGATCCGTGATTTTGGGCGCCGCTCCACCCCGAGGCGACCGGCTGAATATCTGGAAAACTTCACAGCCTAACTCACCCGCTCTTTGAGGAGCGTTCTGAATTCCACCGGCGATTGATACATGGCATCCAATTTTCATTTCAAACTTTTTAGTATTTTCTCCCGAATCAATTCCTGGAGAATATCAGGGGGGATGGGGATCTCTTCTCTGACTTTGCTTATCCCCGGATACCGCCAGGCGGTTATAATGACCTTCTGATTCTTTTTCTGGGCGTACATTGTCCAAACTTCAGTCGGCTTTTGCTTAGTTCCCGTCGGCTGCATTACGGCGAGTGTTTCAGGGACAATTCCTTTCTCGATTCTCTTAGGATGCTTAATTATCCTTAATACTCGGGAAGGAGACAAGCCATAATGTAGCATCTTTCTTTTCACATGGCTTGTCCAATGATACTTTTTGTCATCCTCAGGAAATATATACTTCATGTATATCCTTAGTATCTAATATTTACTGAAAAAGCAAAACTCCCGCCGGAGCGGGAGCTTTGAGGCAATTAGTACTGCCTGTCTCGATTGAATGGACGTCGAGGTCGGTCTTCTTTGGGTCTAGCCTCGTTTACCACGAGTCTTCGGCCTTCGAATTCCTTGTCGTTGTACATGTCAATCGCTGACTGGCCACCTTCATCAGTGACCATAGTGACGAAGCCAAATCCTCGCGGACGGCCAGTCATCTTATCAGTCATGACGAAGACATCTTCCACTTCACCAGCCTTCTGAAAAGATTCTTTCAAAGATTCAGTGGTAGTGCTAAAAGGAAGGTTGCCGACGTATAGCTTTTTTGACATTTCGCTGAAACAGAGAAGAGATCATTATGCGGCATAGGCCGCATAATGTATGCGCTTCCTGTTTGAAATCTGTAGGAACGACCGTCTCGGCCCTACAATACTCCAAACAAGGAAGCATCGAGTAACCCCGAGAAAACCTACTATGTAATACAGTATACACGAAATCGAAATAAAAAGCAATACCCTGTAGCCATTTATTGGAGACTTCAATAGAGACAACCCCTCCAATATCTACCTTGTCTCTAGGGCCACCTTCTAGGATTGAATCGCGGATTAGGGCCAGCCGCCGCTCTTCAGACATCCTGATAAAATCATATTCGGAAACTTCCAAGGGCCGAAATGGATACTTAACACCAGGGCAGTTTGGGCAACGGCAGTAGTGGTGAACATAGGCAAATTGCCTTCCCAAGTCGGAGCCGTTTAGACTGACAAATTCAATATAATCTGTTGCTCCTCGAGTTCCTTCTTCCCCGGCTCGATATATAAACTTGAAGACTACTTGATAGTTGTTAGTAAAAAAGAAAGAGGCAAACGCTCTCGGTGGATCTTCTCGTTCGCCTTCCCTGTCTGGGTTGAATTCCATTCTTACTAAACGACT
>Ga0209542_10018460_pt1 | contig 11288 bp, 6 predicted proteins | sample RifCSPhighO2_01_FD_184028 | JGI IMG/M metagenome (GOLD analysis project Ga0209542, IMG submission 184028) | Soil microbial communities from Rifle, Colorado - Rifle CSP2_plank highO2_0.1 (SPAdes) (version 2) | ecosystem: Environmental > Terrestrial > Deep subsurface > Rock core/Sediment ...
ACTCAAAGCTTTTATCTTAAAATTAACTAAATTTGTTTTATTTAATCTTTCATTTAATAATTTTAAGGCAGTTCTTAGATTATTAAGCTCTAAATTATTTTTAATTAAGTCTAATTTAATTTTATTAATCTCCAAAGTAGTTTCTTGAATAATAATATTCTGTCTTTCAAAAACTCCGGATTTATATTCTTTAGAAACATCTTGTTTACAAGTAGGACACTGATTTAAGTTCATTATAGAATTTTTTATCTTTTCAGCAGATTTCTTCTCAGCCTCAATTTCATACATTCTAAATTCAGTTAACTTCAACTCTTTTTCTCTATTTTCTATCTCTTTCTCTTGCTTTGAAATCTCTTGTTTAAGTACGAAATCATCCTCTCTAACAAGGTTTTCTTTTGACAACTCGCTTATTTCATAATTAAGCTTTTCAAAGTTTCTTTGGTTTTTCAAAAGAATTTCATTTTTATTATTTATTTCACTTTCAAACAAAGCTATTTTTCCTTTAAAATCCTGTGCAAATTTCAATTCATTATTATACTTATCATAATCTTTCCTCAAGTTATCAAATTTCAAATTTACTTCAACCTCAACAGGTCCTAAGTTTTTAAGTTCCCCAAAAATAAAATTCATTTCATCATTTTTAGATTTGATTTCATTTTTTAATAAATTAATATCTTGAGCATAAGCATTAAGCTCTTTTCTTTTAAAATTATATTCTCTAACTAATATTTGTGAATTTTCAACTACTCTTTTATATTTATCAATTCCAAATACTCTTCTTAAAGTGTTTAATTTTATTTCTTCTTCTCCTAAAAGAATCTCCTTCATCTCTTCTTGAGGAGTATAAACAGTATATCTATAAATTAAAGCCTTACCTTTAGTCAAAAACTCAGGAGGGTAATTTAAAATTTCAAGAATTTTAGATTTCAACTCTGTAGCAGTTCCAGTTACTTTTTTACCTTCAATTATTAAATATCCTGCATCTTGTTGTATAGCCTCCGAGCTTCTTTTTAAAGTTCGTTTAATAATGATAGGTTTGCCTTCTATCTCAAAATTTAGCTCAACATAACCCTCTCTTTCTCCGTGTCTCAAAATAGTATTTCCAGAAATTATTCCCTTAGTTAAACCAAACAAAACAAAATCTATAGCTAATAATATTGTGCTTTTACCCGCACCAACATCCCCGCTCAATAACACTTTTCCAAGAGGAAAATTAACTTCTGCCTGTTTATAACTTCTTATATTTTCAAGCTTTAAAGATTTTAAAATCATAAAAAATACATTTACTCCAGCTTAATAAGTTTTACTCTAAGTATTTAAATACTTATAAAAGGAAAGATTTTAAAATACGCCATCTCTTTTTAAGATAGAATGAATGAAAACATAGAGCCTCAAAAGATTTCTAATATAGCGCCCAAGGCACTTATTAAACAAATATATTCTTATCTAGACGATTTTATGAATCATGATGAAACTCTTAAGTCTCTTCCAGAATTAGAATTCTTTGAAGAAATGGAGTTTATAATAACACCCCATAAAGCACCTATTTTATTTCAAGAAGAAAAAGCAAACATGACTTACTTATTTACATTAAATCAAATACCTAAAAAATATTACGCCTTAGACAAAAAAACAAAAGATAAACTTAACTTACTTATCCCGCAATTAGGAATATATTATTGGGATAATTTAAGAAAAAAGGTAATTTATATCCCCCATAATTCGCAAGATAAAGACAACAGAGAAAACATTAATAAAATTGAAAAATATAAAACTATAAACGATATTCTTTAATCTTTAATAATTTATTTTCTAAAAATTATTCTATATTTAAAACTTCTTTTGCTTCTTGTAATATTCTCTTTTCAAAATCAGTTATTTTTTCACCTTCTAATTTTTCAGTATCTAAAATTTTAATTAAACTTTCGACTGTTTCTTTTGTCAAAATATCTGTTTCACTAAGATTCTTCTTCAAAATCTCTTCTTCTACATCTTCCACTTTTTCACTCTTAACTTCAACTTTCAATTCTTCAAAAGCTTTGGTTGATAATTTGGAAGAATTTCTTAAAACAGCGTAAACACCATTATTTATAAAATTATTGCTAATTCTATTAAAATCTATATCCCCTGGATTTCCTTCCTCCAAAACTCCAGAAATTCTTAGCATTATTATATTGTCTCTTAACATTTCTTTCTCAAGAATCTTATAACATTGATCATTAACCTCAGAAACTTTCTTAGCAAAAATTTCAAAACTCTTTACTTCTTTAATTTTCACAGGAACAAATTCAGTTTTTAGAATTTTATTTAATCCATCATATTCACATAAATAATATCCACCTTGTTTAAATTCTTCTAACTCTTTAAAATTATTTGGAAATAATGCTCCAGGATAAACTAATTTTCCTTTTCCAAAATCTTTTTCAAAAATATAATGAACATGTCCACCTGCATAATAATTAAAATTTTTAGGCAGAGTATTCACACTTTGACACTCAATAGTATTATATTCATTAGGTTTAAATTCTTCCAAAGCCGTATGAAATAAGAATATTTTAAATCCATCAATATTTTCAACTTCACTAAAATCAGTCTCTAGATATTCTTCTTTTTCTAAAGCACCTTTTCTACCAAACATTCCTGTTATCTTTGCTTGAGTCTTATTATCAACTACAAATTTTAATTTATTTCCTTCAAATTTCATAACATTAGTTACCAAACCTGATTTTTCAAAAACATCAATCATTGTCTTACCCGTTGCAGAAAAATCATGGCTTCCGGGGATAATATAAACACTTATCCCTAATTCTTTCAGTTTTCTTAATTCTGCTGCAGTCTCTTTAATATATTCTATCTGAGGTAAAGCCGTATTAAACAAATCTCCAGAAATTAACAAAAAGTCAATCTTTTTACTAATGCATTCTTCTATTGCCTTCTTAAAAGTCTCAAAACCTAACTTCTTTAGATTTTCATCTCTCCAACCACCTATGTGACAGTCTGCAAAGTGTGCAAATTTCATTTTAAAAACAAAAAGAATGAAGTCAGAAATATTATAAACCTTACTAAAAGGATTTATAAAACAAAAATCTATTTAAATACTAATTTATTTCAAAAATATATGCCTTTATATATACCTCAACACAAAAAAGAAAGAATAAAAAAACTTTCAACAGCCCTTTTAAAACAGAAAAAAAAGAACTTTTTTCACAGATTATTTTCAAAGAATTAATTTTCTAATTTAGAACCGTCTAATTTTACAATATCCCCATCATTCAAGACAAGGACATTCTTGTTTAGTTTATAACCTTCTTCTTTTGCTAATTCAGCCATAGAATTAAGTTTTTCGTGTTCTCCATGTGCAGGAATTATATACTTAGGTTTAATCATATTTACTAAATCTCTTAAGTCTTCTCTAGAAGCATGTCCTGATTGATGTATCCCAGTGAATATCCTTACTCTTGCTTTTTTTAATAATTTTTCTAGTTTATCTCTATTTGAAATATTTTCTTCAACAGGAATAACATTACAAGAAAAAACAACATGATCTCCTTCAACTAATTTAAAATCAAATTCTCCTCTAGCCATTCTCGATAATACAGATTTAGGTTCTCCTTGATTTCCAGTGCAGACTATTAAATATTTTCCACGTTCTTTCTCAACTTTTGCAAGTTTTTTATTTATCATACCAGCATAAGGAACTATTTCGACGTCAGCTGAAAAGTTTACTAATCCTGCTCTTTCTGCCGCACCAACATATTTTGAAAGACTTCTTCCTAAAAATATTATTTTTCTATCCATTTCTTTTCCAAAATCAATCACACTTTGTAATCTTGCAATATGACTTGCAAAAGTCGTAACTATAACTAATTTTCCGAAATTACTTGTTCCCAATAAAACATCTTTTAACATTTCCCTTGCGACTTTTTCACTAGGAGTTTTTCTTTCTGTATTTGAATATAAAGAATCAACAACTAAAGCCAAAGCGTTTTTTTCCCCTATTTTTTCTAACACATGATAATTAGGTTTTAAACCTATAACTGGATGATTATCAAATTTAAAATCATTAGCATAAATTATGGTTCCATCAGGAGTATGAATTGCAGTCATAACGGTTTGTAATGTAGAATGAGTCATATTAATAAACTCTATTTCTATATTTTCAGAAACTTTATACTTAGAATTAACATTTAAAGGAACAAATCTATTTGGAATATTCACTTTATCATCAAAAAACATCTTTTTAAGAACATTCATTGTATAAGGTGTTCCTACTAAAGGAGCATCATACCTTTGAGCCAAATATTGTGCTGCACCTAAATGATCTAAATGACAATGTCCCAAAACAATTACTTTAACATAATCTCTCCATTTTTCTATAACTCTATCATCTGGAATTGCCCCTATTTTTATTAATTGAGCATCTGTTAAATCTTCTCTATGTCCCCCTTCTTCTTCAAAATCAAGAATTCTTGGTAAAAACAGGCCCATATCACATATTACAACTTCATCATTATACTTAATGGCAGTCATATTTTTACCTGCTTCATTATAACCACCGATTGCTGCTAATTCTATCATTTTCTTATTTAATATCCCTCTGTTGTTTGTATTTATAAAGATTTATCTTAAAAATCTTTCCAAATTAAATTTATCTCCAAATTTAAAATTATTTTGCTTGCTAACAAATTCGACTATATACTTAGCTTTCTGCTTAGGTATATGAAAACTAATAAAAGGCAACATCCTTTTAATATCAACAATCTTAAACCTATAATCTAACCATATAACTTGAATAGGATAAAATACAAATAACATATGTATTCCAGCATTAAATTTCTCTTCTTTATCTAAAACAAATAATAAGTTCTTTTTCTTAGAAAACATCAAACCTCTAAACTTCTTAAATTTAGTTTTACATACTTCTAATTCTAACATAAAAATAAAAAGGAATAAGTCTATTTAAACTTAACTTGCTATGCCTTCAATTTCTCTTATTCTATTTCTTAAAGTAACTTCACTTACACCAGTTGCTTCAACAACATCTTTCTGTGAAATCTTTAATCTTTTCTTTCTTGCTGTGAAATAAATTATTCCAGCAACAACAGATAAAGGATTTTTACCAACAAATTCTTTGTTATCTTTTAGAGAATTAAGTAACTTTTCAGCATAAGTTGTATTAGTCGCACTTAAACTTAATCTTGATGCAAATCTCATTAAATAGTCATTTAAATCAATAGTTTTTAATTTAATATTTAATTTTCTTCTTATTAATTTACATGCCCTATTAATTTCTTTTTGATCAATTTTACTGTATTTAGTTATATCTTTAACAGTTCTTGGAAGATTATGCATCTTACAAGCTAAATAAGTACATGCGTACATAATTGTAATAACACTTCTACCACGCGCCAAATCATGATCAATTGCTTTTTTATGCAATCTTGCAGCATCATTCATAACTTCTCTAGGTAAACTTGTTTTTAATGAGAAATTCTTTAATTCAGACATTGCTCTTACTAAATTCTTTTCTTTAGTTGAATATAACCATTGCTCTTTTACTAACTTAGTATCTAACTCTGGTTGTGATTGTCTAAAGTCTAATACATCCTGAAAATAGCCATCTTTATTTAACATTTTTTCTCCTTAAAAACTACCCCCTTTTTGCAGAGGAAGAATTCCCCTAAACTAAACACCTTTTATATTATAAATAAGGCCTTAAGCCTCAATCTGTCCAATGACAGCACTTTTAATATACTATGTGTATAAACACACTTTTTTCTATTAATTAATATAACTAACATCCTGTAAACTTTATAAAGCTATCGTTTTTTTGAGAAAAATAAACCACTTAATAGTGGCTAATATGCCCTTAAAACCATTCTTCACCGCATCAGCCAAATAATTATAATTGCTTAAATCAAATGTCTCTCTATTTAACAATTAACAAAATTAAACATTTTAAGCTCATTTGTTAATAATTAAAAAGCTATTCTCCAATAACGGCTATAAACGTCATCACAGAAGTCTTTTTGCCAGGATCTTCATCTTGAGGTATAGTAATATTCACCTCTAAAGCAGCTTCATCACTAGAATTAACATAGTCCAAATTATCAATAGCTAATAAAGAAATAAGAGGTATATTATTCCAATTTGTTAATGAAGCAATTCCATAACTAACACCTTCATCAGCTTCAGACACCATAAACTGATAATTATTTGTTGGATTGGGTTGTTTAACATACAAACTATCAGCATATAAAGTAATGTTTAATTTCACATTACCATCATTTTGATATTCAAAAGGCTGAGGCAAATTATCTAAAGTATTATTCGAATCTCCAACAGTCATATTTCCAAAATAAATATAATCAACAACCATGGTTATCTCAGTCATAGAACTCAAATTGAACATTCTTATTTCGCTCCAATCACCCCATCCAGTCCCATTGTCATTTGCTCTTACATGCCAATAATAATTTTTATCTATACCTAATTCAGTTGTTGAAGTATAATTAGAAGAATTTGTAGTTTCAGCAATTGTGGAAACATTAATATTAGGACTTCCAAACTCTATGTCATCATCAACTTGTATTTGATAAGTTAAAGGATCTTCATCTGGATCTGTTGCATTTGCCCATTTAAAATCAAGATATCTATCCCCTAATATGCTTAAATTATCAGGAATATCTAACAAAACCTGATTTGGTAATCTATTTACTATTTGTAATTGTGTTGAATTAAACCATCCTGAAGTTCCAGCTTGACTATCAGTTACTAAAACTTGACAGCCCCATAATTCGTTCTTAGTTGTATTTTCACTTTCTAAAATAAAAGTTGTCATTGCATCTTTTGTACAAGCTTCTCCTGAAAAAGTAAATTGAGTTATATTATTTTTTAACCATTCAACTGAACAAGTTATTGTATCTGCACCATCTGAATCAGCAGGAACAAAATTACAACTTAAATCTTCATCAGTATAATTTGTCTGCGCTGCAATAGTTGAATTTAGATCTAAATTTGAAAGTGTTGGATTATTATTTGCAGGTGCAGCGGTTATTGTTTGTTGGATTGTATTTAAGTCATATTCATTTGCAATACAAGTAATATTATAAGTTACCAAAGAATTTGGGAAAAAACCTTTTGTAGTATAATAATATAATCCATCACTAGCATTATAATCCATAACAACAGAGGTTTTTCTATCATTAAACCAAATATTACATCCTTGATAATCTTTATCTAATTCAACTGAATAAAAAATCCCGGATAGAAAGGTACGTTGAGTAAAATTAAAATTAGTATTATTATATAAATCCATAGAAGTTATATAAGCTTGATCCCCCCCATCATAAAAACTCATATAAGTTCCAATAATATCATCTACCCACCCATCATAATCCATATCTGCAACTTGCCACCAAGAACTTCTTCCATCCCATGAAGTTTCATAAACAACATTTCCATTTTTATCAATAATAAAAGATTCATAAGGGGCATTATGATCAGAAACTACAATTTCATTAATTATTCCATCATTATCCAAATCTGCACTTGCCAAATAATAAGGATTATCAAAATCAGCATTAGAATAACTTTTAATTATATCTCCAGTTTCATTAAAAAAATAAATTAAATCAGGTGTAGCATCAAAAGTTCCTACACCCACATCATCTTCTACACCATCATTATCAAAGTCTCCAATTATTATATCTGAAACAGGATTGGCATTATTAGGACCAATTTCTTCTATTATATTAACAGCCCATAATAAACTACCACTATTATTTACTGCAACTAAATAATTTTTAGAATTACTTGCAATTATATCATCAAAACCATCATTATTTAAATCTACAACTTTAACTAAATCATTATTCACAGCTATATGATTACCTCCAAGAGCTGAAGAAGTATATGTCCAAATAGGTGTTAACACATAATTTACCAAAGTTAAAGGAATAAATTTAAGATCATTATTACTTGCACTATTTTCTATTCCAACATAAACTATATCTTCTATAGCATCGTTATTAAAATCTCCTTTAGAAATACCTATAACTCTATAATCTGAAAATTGATAACTATCAATAACCCCACTTAGATTATACACGCTTATATTTGCAGTTTCAGATGCAGCATTAAACATCACTGCAATTTCATCTGCATAGGTGTCATTATTAAAATCACCATAAACCATTCTACCCCTATCTCCTTGCCCCACAGGAGTTACCGATATGCTTGCTAATTGTTCAAATCGTTCATTAAAAGCGTAAAGATTGTTAAATCCTGAATTATCTGTATCAAACCATGCCCAAAAATCATCAGTTTCTCCATCGTTATCTAAATCAACATTAAAAATAGATTTATCATAGTTATAAATCGATTCAACCTCATCACCATATATTCCGGAACTAATATTAAGATAATTACCCATCACCGCTGTTGAGCCAATTAAACCTGCAAGAAGAGGTTCATTAGCTGGAAAAACAATTATATCATTATAACCTCTTTTTGAAATATTAATACTATCACTTGAAGTATAATTAGCATAAAAAACAATAGAATTATGAACGTCTAATAATGCAGGATCTGTAATACTACCCCATGCATTCAAAGAAGAACTTCCAAGATTAACTGTAAATGTTCTTGACTCTGAAGTATTTTCAACAACAGCAACACCTTTATCTGCACAAGTAATATTCCACTCATAAGTTTGTCCTTCTCTAAACCCACCATAACTTATATTTGCAGTACCTCCATTAATCTGATAATTATGTAAAACAAATTTGTTATCAATCATTAAACTACAGTTTGAAATACCATCAGAAACATCACTAGAACTAAATAAAAAGTCAATATAACTAGTTGAAGAAATATTTCCATTTGGAGGACCAACTAAATCAACAATAGGATAATCCAATGGAGCTAAAGTTTGTATAGTATCTGTTGCATCAAATGTAACTGCACCACCAGAACCTGCAGTAGTTATGGTATTAGTAGCATCTGCAGAACACCAACCCACAGTCCAGATTATAACTTGATTATCTTGAGCCTTATCCCATGTATTTGCAGTAATTCGATATCCATCTGAACTATCACAAGCAGCACATCCAGAATAATCTGTTGCGGTAATATACAGATTATTACTTCCACATGTATTAGTTATTTGAGTTGCATCATCAGTTAACCACAACACATAATCACCTGCAGCGTTTCCACTGTTATCATACTGTCCAGTACAAGTTGTTGTTTGTCCAGAAGCCAAGGTAGTTGCAACACAAGTTATACTATCGTCAATGATTGTAGAAGCATCTGAAACTTTAATTGTCCAATAATCACTTTGTTTATCATTTAAAGTAGTATAAAATTCATAATCTGTTGGAGGTGTAGTTAATTGGGGAGAGTTAATAATATATTCTACATAATTTGAATTTAAAAATTCTATAAAATTATATTCAGAATTATATTCTCCAAGATTTCCCCCCTTGGTATCAACCATTGTCCAAGAATTAGGATAATAATCTCTTAAAGTTCCATTTAAACTTGTTCCAACTTTCATCAAAACATCTGCAGCAGGTGGAGCTTTATGCTGCCCACATTTATGACAATCAGGTTCTCTTGTAAAATCAACATCTACCACATTTAAAATTCCAGAAGTCAACATATAATTTGTTTCTGCATATTGTAAATAAATTGTGAAATTATAATCTCCAGTTTTATTTGGAGCATATAAATCAAATGCATTAAAACCAACACTATAATTATAATTTCCTGTATATCCTGTTCCAAAACCTTCACCAACAGTATAATTTCCTTCAATTAAATTAAATTCTCCACCAGACTCTAAAATAAATTCTTGTAACTCTAAAGAATATTCTACTCCATCTAAATACACAACAATTTTTGACGAAGGAGGTATTAAATCTTCTTCATTCAAATTAAGATTAATATTACCTAAAATTAATCCACCAGAATTATAATTAAACTGATCTAAAGAATATTGAATAACCCCCATTCCAGTTATATTTGAAACATAAAAAAAACCTAAAACAAAGCCCAGTGCAATCAAAGCAAAAACCACAACAGAAATCTCAAAAGTTTTATGTAGTGTAATTCCTTCTTTTTTATCAGAAGAGTTTAACTTCGAACCAACATAAATACTTCTAACTTTACCATCTTCCCCACGCACACTCTTATAATAATAAGGGCCTATCTTCTTTCCATTCTGATATATATACCTCTTATAGACCATTAAAAACCCTCTTTCTAACAAAAGCCTGCATAATCAAATGTAGTGTAAGAAGTCTTTTATATAATTTTGCCTTTATTTTCCAAACTTATATCTTCAAAAACCGTAAAGAATAAATAAAAGCCTTACTTTTAAAACAAATAATGAGTAAAATATCTAAAATTATATTACTTGCATTCGTATTAATAATAATTCTACCATTAATTCTTGGAATAGACTGGCAAATGTATCTTCAAACCTCTGAAGGTGTCACAAATATAACAGATATTGGCCCAGATTACTCAAAAGTACAAGATTTAAACTATCTAAAAAATATAGGAATTATAGAAACTATAGATATAAACTCTGGAGAATCTATAGACTCTCAACCACTTATAAATGATGGAATTTTATATATCAGTTCAAACGCAAATTTGTATATTATTAATTTAACCGATAATTCTAAAACTTCATTTTCTCATGCTTGTACCTTAGCTTACTCTACACCTGCAATTTATGAAAATAAAATATGTTATGGAGATTGTTCAAGTTTCTATTGTAGAAATAGATTTACAGGAGAATTATTATTAAATTACACAGAAGAAAGTATTGATTTTAGTTATCAATCTCCAAAAATTAAAGAAGATATTATTTACATTAGTTCAAATACAAAAGTTTTTGCATTTAATTTAACTGAACTTTCTAAAATATCAGAATTAGAGTTTCCTTACCCATCGCATGTACCTCAATTCCTCGGAAATCCTGCTCTCTCAGAAAATGAATTATTTGCAGCAAGTTTAGGATACTCAGAATCAGGGATAGTCCTCTCTTGTAATTTATCAAATCTTTCAGAAATAAATTGGCAAAAAGAAATAACAAGAACAAATCTTCAAAGTGGTCCATGGTATAATTCGATTATTTATTATAATAATTCAATATTTATTCCAATAAAAACAACAAATACAGAATCAACACCTTCCTTTATTGTGCAATATAACACACAAACAGGAGAAGAACTTTGGCAGTATAATCTAACACCTTATACTCAAATGAGCGAAAA
>Ga0209542_10018463_pt1 | contig 11286 bp, 8 predicted proteins | sample RifCSPhighO2_01_FD_184028 | JGI IMG/M metagenome (GOLD analysis project Ga0209542, IMG submission 184028) | Soil microbial communities from Rifle, Colorado - Rifle CSP2_plank highO2_0.1 (SPAdes) (version 2) | ecosystem: Environmental > Terrestrial > Deep subsurface > Rock core/Sediment ...
AAGCGCAACAATTCGTGAAGTGTGAAACGTAAAACTTGAAGCGTCCGAGCGGTCTTTCCATTTCGGCGCTTCACGCTTCATGTTTTGTGTTTCAAGGGGGTAAATATTTATGGCCGAAGCAACAGAGGAAATAAAAAATAAGCTTGACATAGCCGAATTTTTACGCGGTTATCTTACGCTTGTTCCGGCTGGCAAAAATTTTAAAGCGCTCTGTCCGTTTCACAAAGAAAAAACTCCGTCGTTCATGATTTCGCCCGACAGGCAATCGTGGCATTGTTTTGGTTCGTGCAACGAGGGTGGCGACATTTTCGCTTTTTTGATGAAGTATGAAAATATTGAGTTTTTTGAAGCTTTGAAAATATTGGCAGAAAAAGCCGGGATTGAACTTAAAAGATCAGGACTTGCGGAGCAGAGGCAGTTCGGGGTGCTTTACGACATTCAAAACGCCGCGCGCGATTTCTGGAGGCAGGAGTTTGTTACGTCGCCGGCCGTAGAATATCTTAAAAAAAGAGGACTCAAGCCGGATACTATAGACGAATACGAAATTGGTTTCGCGCCGCAAAAGCCGGATGCTTTGACTATTGAACTTATAAATAAAGGTTTTGCAATCGGCGATATAGAAAGGTCGGGTCTGGTTTTCAAAAGTGACCGCGGCGGCTATCTTGACCGTTTCCGCGGGCGCATAATGTTTCCGATAGAAAATCATCTGGGCAAAATAGTTGGTTTTACCGGCAGGATATTGCCGGAGTTTGACAATGGTTCAACCGGTAAATATATCAACAGTCCCGAAACGCCGATATTCAAAAAGTCAAAAATCTTTTACGGCTTTTCCAGGTCTAAGGCCAACGTAAGGGAAGCGGGGGAACTTTTTCTGGTTGAGGGCCAGATGGATTTTCTTATGGCGTGGCAGGATGGCGTTAAAAACATTGCCGCGACGTCAGGCACGGCGCTTACGCCGGATCATCTGGAAACGCTCAAAAAATACGCCGAGCGGCTGGTTTTGAGCTTTGATTCGGATGATGCCGGCATGAATGCCGCAGACCGGGCCATAGACCTTGCTTACGCACATGATTTTGATGTGCGGATTCTCTTTATGCCAGACGGACTCAAGGACCCGGCGGATGTCGTGGAAAAAAAGACCGGCTATCTTAAAGAAGCTATCGCCAAATCCGTTCCCGCTATGGATTTTTATATGCGCCGCTATCTTGGGGAAGTCGTAAATAAGAAAAATGTTCGTGCGGTGCTCGCCAAAATAAAAAATCTTGAAAGTCCGATTGACAGGGATTCGTGGATTCACGTTCTTTGTGCTAAAACCGGCTATGGGGAAAGTGCTCTTGTTGAAGAAATGGGCCGTCTTCACTCTACGGCCCCGGACGAACACAAGTATGACTATGGCGCGAATAGGGTTTCAAATTTGCCGAATACATCGCCTGGATTTCCGTTTGAAGGTCTGCCAAGTACCAAAACCAGGCAGGACTTGATAGCCGAAACGTTACTGGTATCGGCCGCGCGCAGGCAAAAACTGGAGTTTCTCGCGCCGTTTTTGGAATATATGCCGGCTGTTTATCGTAGTATATATGACGCCCTTGTTAATCCTACAAGCAATACAGACCCAGCCATCGCCAAGCTCGCGGATTATATTGACTTGGGCGCCGGGGGCGGCTTGGAACATGACGAATCTGAACTCGTAAGACAGCTTAAACTTGAACATTTAAGGGAACAGAAGACAAGGTTGCTGGACGAAATAAGAAACAGTCAGAAAATGGAGAACGACGGCGCCGTCGCCGATTTAATGAAGCAATTTGACCTAATCTCAAAAGAGATACACAATACAGAGATAAAGTGACCCCTCACTCTTAAAGCATCATGTTTTTTGTCTATGTTTTGAGGTCAAACAAGGATAAAAGCTTCTACATCGGTTTTGCACCTAAATTAAGAGAGAGACTTGAAAAACATAGTCTGGGATTGGTAGAATCAACAAAAAATATAAGACCTGTGGAGCTAATATATTTTGAAGGTTACAAATCAAAGAAAGATGCCCCGTTGCGGGAAAAACAGCTTGAAAGATTTGCCAGGGGTTTTGGTATATTAAAATGTCGAATTCAAAATTCACTGTTGATGCTTTAAAAGTGAGGGGCCGCTTTTTTGGTGTGTGTATGCTTAAATTTATTATGAATAGTTAATGAAAAAAAGAGCAGTTAAAAAAGTTAAAAGAAAAGCTGTCCATAAAAAGAAACCACTCAAGCGTGGGAGAGTTTCCAAAAAACCGGCCGTGAAGCCCAAAAAGGGCAAGGCGGTTTTTGACGAAGGCACAATGGCCGAGCTAATAGAGCGCGGACGCGTGAGGGGTTTTATAACGGACACCGAAATATTACATTACTTCCCAACCGTGGAGCACGACATATCCGCTCTGGAAAAACTTTATGACCAGTTGGAAACGGCGAATATTAAAGTCGTGGAGACTCACCATCTTATAGACGTCCCGACGGAGGATATTTCCAAGATGGAATTGCAGAAGGCCACGGAAGTGGAGGGTGATTTACCGGACGCGGTTCAGATGTATTTGAAGGCGATAGGGAAAACAGCGCTTCTTACTTCACAGGAAGAAAAAGATCTTGCCAAGCGTGCCGAAAAAGGAGATGAGGAGGCTCGCCAGAAATTGATACGCGCCAACTTGCGCTTGGTTGTTTCCATTGCCAAAAGATACGTAAACAGGAGCCCGCATTTGAGCATTCTGGATTTGATACAGGAGGGGAACATCGGCCTTTCAAAAGCGGTTGAAAAATTTGACTACCGCCGCGGCTTTAAATTTTCTACATATGCCACTTGGTGGATTCGGCAGGCGATTACCCGCGCTCTGGCCGACCAGTCTAGAACCATAAGGATTCCTGTGCACATGGTTGAAACGATTTCTAAATATACGCAGGCCAAGCGGCGGCTGATGCAGGAGTTGGGCCGAGACCCGCTCGCCGAAGAAATCGCGGTGGAGATGGAAATCGGAGTGGACAAAGTAAGGCATATACAAAAAATTTCACAGGAAGTGATGTCTTTGGAGGCGCCCATCGGCGACGACGATGAGGATTCTACACTCTCGGAGTTTATACAGGACGAGAAAAACCTTACGCCGTCCCAGTCCGCGGCTCACGCTCTTTTGCGCGACAAAATCAAAGATATAATAGTAACGCTCTCGGAGCGTGAACAGAAAATATTGTCTATGCGGTTCGGCTTGGAAGACGGCGTCACCCATACCCTGGAAGAGGTGGGCAAGGTTTTCGGCGTTACGAGAGAACGCATCAGGCAGATTGAAGCCAAGGCGCTTGAAAAAATCAAACAGCACGAACATTCGGGGGCGCTTGAGGGATACTAAGAAGAAACTCAAAACTCAAAACTCAAAATTGTTGATTGCTCCGTTGTCCGAGTTCCATTTTAAGTTCACCGCAGATTCACCAAACAATCGTATTGCAAGTCAAACGGCGGCCGTTATAATTAAATAGATACTTATGGGTAATAAAACAAACTGGGTTGCTATCATAATAATAATTTTAGTCGTCGCCGGTATTGCCGTATGGGCGATTATGTTTTTAGAGAGTCCGGCAAGTACCGAGATGTCGGGTGGTTCGCCCTCGCAAACGCCCGCTGTTCCCACGATACCTACGAGTCCTGTTGCGTCCAGTAGCCTATTGGTTCCCAAGACATGGACCGCGGAATATACAAGCAGCGGCTTTGTTCCGGCCGCGATTACTATCAAGAAAGGTGACACTGTTACTTGGGTAAACAAGGAATCCGTGTTCGTTTGGCCAGCCTCTGACCCGCATCCGACGCATACCGTCTACCCAGGTTTTGACGCCAAACGCGCGCTCGCGACCGGCGAAACGTATTCGTTTACTTTTGACAAAATTGGTACGTGGGGATATCACGACCATACGAATTCCGCGGCCAAAGGCACTGTTACAGTAACCCCCTAGCGGAAAAATTATTTTCAGGTTTTAATTTAAGGGATGTCTTCTGAGGATATCCGCAAAAAGTTTTTGGCTTTTTTTAAGGAAAAGGGGCATGTCATCATGCCTTCTTCTTCGCTTGTGCCGGAAAAGGATCCGACGACTCTTTTTACCGGTTCGGGTATGCAGCCTCTTGTGCCCTACCTTCTGGGAGAACCGCACCCGCAGGGCCGCCGGCTTGCCGATTCACAAAAATGCTTCAGGGCCGAGGACATAGAAGAGATCGGCGATAACCGGCACACGACATTTTTCGAAATGCTAGGCAATTGGTCGCTCGGCGATTATTTTAAGGAAGAACAGCTTGCTTGGTTTTTTGAATTTTTAACCGGGGAAATCGGCCTTGATCCGGAGTGTTTGTATGTAACGGTTTTTTCCGGCGACCCGCGGAACCAAATTCCCAAAGACAACGAATCCATTGAAATCTGGAAAAAGCTTTTTGCAAAAAATGGAATTAATGCTAAAGACGTTGAGCTTGTAACGGTTGACGGGGGATACGAACTCGGAATGCAGGACGGGCGGATTTTTGCTTACAATGCCAAAAAGAACTGGTGGAGCCGCGCCGGAACGCCAGAGGTAATGCCAGTTGGTGAACCCGGCGGGCCCGACTCCGAGGTATTTTACGAGTTTACAGAAGTGGAACACGATCCCAAATTCGGTAAGTTCTGCCACCCGAATTGCGACTGCGGGCGTTTTTTGGAAATTGGCAACTCTGTTTTTATTGAATATAAAAAGAAAGAGAACGGTAGTTTTGAAAAGCTTGCCCAAAAAAACGTGGACTTTGGCGGCGGACTAGAAAGAATTACCGCAGCCGCGCTCCGGAGCGCCGATATTTTTAAAGTTGATCTTCTATGGGCGATTGTGGTAAAAATCGAAGAAATCTCCGGCAGTAAATACGAAGGCGAAAACAAAAAATCTTTCAGAATCATTGCTGACCATATCCGGGGTGCGAGTTTTATGATTGGAGATGGAGTCACTCCTTCAAATACCGAAAGGGGTTATTTTGTGAGACGTCTCTTGAGACGGGCGGTAAGGCATGCCGACATTCTTCATATGCCAGACGGGACTTTGAAAGAATTAATCGGGCCGATAATAGAAAGTTATACCAGCCAATACCCAGAACTTGAAGAAAAAGAGTCGGCCATTCACGAGGCTGTTAAGAAGGAAGAAGAAAGATTTAGGGAAACTCTGGAAAATGGCCTGAAGGAATTCCACAAAATTAAAGGCGGCCATATTTCTGGCAGCGATGCTTTTGATCTTTATCAGAGTTACGGCTTTCCGTTCGAGATGACATCTGATCTTGCTAAAGAAAAAGGCATGACAGTGGATGTAGACGACTTTCGCAAAGAGTTTGAAAAGCACCGAGAAATTTCGCGCTCCGGCGCCGATAAAAAGTTCAAAGGCGGTCTTGCGGATACGGGGGAACAGACCGTGAAGCTCCACACCGCCCATCATCTTCTGCTGCGGGCACTACAGGAAGTTTTAGGAGAAAACGTAAAGCAGAAAGGCAGCAACGTCACATCCGAACGTCTGCGTATGGATTTTTCCCATCAGGTAAAACTCACGCCGGAAGAGTTAAAAAAGGTTGAGGATTTGGTTAATGAAAAAATTAAAGAAAATCTAATGGTGGTAAGGCGCGAAATGCCCAAAAGCGAAGCCGAGAAAATTGGCGCGGAGATGGAATTCGGCGGCAAGTATGGCGATATCGTTTCCGTCTATCTTATTGAAGACGAAAGGGGCAATGTCTGGAGCAAAGAATTTTGCGGAGGACCGCACGTCAAAAATACGGGCGAGCTCGGCCGTTTCAAAATTATAAAAGAAGAAGCCGTCGGCGTGGGTGTTAGGCGCATCCGGGCCGTCATTGAGTAGCAATTAGCGCATAGACGATAATAGCCACTATTGGCTGTGCTATAATTAATCCATGTCCAGAGGACGGGTTTTTAATAGTACCGACACGGGGTTTACTTTAATAGAGCTACTGCTTTACATCGGGATTTTTGTAATTGCGGCCGGATTACTTTCTGGCATTCTTATGAATGTGATACGCGTACAGAACCGGGAAACCTCAACTACGGAAGTTTCCGACCAGGCACAATTTCTTTTGAAGAAAATTCAAAATCTGATTTATGTTTCAAGTTTAATAGAAATAGATGCCTCCTCGCCGACTTCTACCTTAAAGCTTCGTATGAGGGATTCTGCCAAGGATCCGACGCTGGTTTTCGCGTCCGGTACCGCGGTTTATTATCAGGAGGGTGCGGCTGATGCTTTAGCCATTACTTCCGAGCTGATTTCTGTCTCCGGTTTGATGTTTGCAAAGATGCCTAACCCGCCGGCTAAGGATATTGTCCAGATTGATTTTACCGTGGATTATGCAAACGGCAATCCACAGTCCCAATTTTCCAAACCGTTCCATTCAGCGGTTTCACGTGTTTCGGCGTCGGTTTTTGATTCCGGCGTTACGCCGACCTCTAGTAGTGTTTATGATATTGGCACCTCTACCCAGAGATGGAAAAATATTTCTGTCTCCAATCTTGTAGATTTAGGTCAGTTGGCGTCAGACCCGTCGTTCGCTCCTTACGGTGCGATGTATTACAACACCGCCACAAATATGTTTAGGGGTTATGCGGACGGGACATGGATTTCTCCCGGTTCTCCTTGGGTTAGTACCTCAACCGGAATTTTTTACGGAAATTTTGCCACAGACCGCAGGTCCGTTATCGTGGGAATTGCGACGGCGGCTCAAACGGACTTGTCGGTGAATGGGGGATTAAAAATTTATAATGGTTACGGTGTAGTGGGCATCTCTTCCGGCGGTACCCAAAATTATTTGATCGGTCTTTCAACGTCTACTATATATATAGGCAGTACGGGCTTGTCGGAGACGTCTACGCTGCAAAGCGCTTCGGGGAATATTTTTCAGGTATCTCCATCCAATAAGCTTCGGATTGGCAGTAATATGAGTTTGGGGGTAAGCTACATGCTTGATGTGACGGCGCCTGCCGGTTCAACCAGTAGCATCCGTTTTGGTACTACCTCAAGCGACACTGTCATTGTAGGCGCCGGTACGGGTAAACTTGATGCTGGCGTGGTTGACCCCATCTATTCAATATCCGGCCAAAAATACGCGACCTATCTTCCGGGCATGACTGGAGTGAGGGAAGAAACAACCGGAGTTATAGAGTTGCAAGCAACAGGCAACAAGCAACAAGAAGGATATGCGCACGCGGTTGATTTCAACAAGCTGGAGCGGGGCTCCGACCTATGGCTATTCTGGCAAGTGACGGACTTCGGCGAAGATTGGAGAAATCTCGCGGTCATGCTTTCGCCGGATTCTGGCTACAACGTTTGGTATAAAAAAGAACCTGATAAAAACCGGCTTATAATTTACGGCGAAAATGCAGGCGTCGTTTCTTATCGGCTAAGCGCGCCACGTTTTGACTGGCGCCGATGGCCGAATACTACAGCGGATCAGGTTGGCGGTTTGCGCGTAGACGAAAAATAATTAATAAAAATTTGTGCCAAAAATGTTATAATACCAACATGCTTCGCAGACACAAACTTGCTCTCTATATCATCGCCCTTTTGATTTTAGCTGTTCCGGCTTACGCAGCGGTTTTTGACTCCAATCTTTTGCCGGGAGCCGATAACGCTTTTGATATTGGTTCAGCATCGGCAAAGTGGAGGAACGTGTCTTTGTCGGGTCTCTTGAATTTTGGCCTTTCGGCCTCCGACCCGGCTGGCGCCCAAAGCGGTTCGATGTACTACAACTCCTTGTCCAATACTTTTAGGGGATATCAAAATGGCACATGGGTTTCTTTGGGCGGCCAATGGTCGAATACTTCAACCGGCATTTACTATATGAGCGGGGTCGGCGTCAACGCGGATCCGATCTCAACCGGCCTCACGGTAAAGGGTAATGTGTGGCTCTACGAGGCTCAGGGCGGTATAAATACAGTGAGTTCAACCGGAAGCACCTACAATCTCGTCAGCCGTTCCGGGAGTGGCGGTCTTCTTTTGGGCTCAACGTCGCTCGCGAACGATTTTAGGTTCCAAAGCAATGGGCTGGTGGTTGTACGCGTTCAGTCCGACGGCAAAACCACTATTGGCATGAACGGCTCTACTACAACGTACATGCTTGATGTGGCCTCGAACGGAGCGAGTACGGCGCGGTTGGGCTCCGCTTCCGGAGATGTGGTGACAATCGGGAACGGCGCGGGCAAGCTCAACGTCGGTACGGTTGACCCTATATACTCAATATCCGGCCAGAAGTACGCGACCTATATGCCCAGTATGACGGGAGTAAGGGAAGAGACGACGGGAACAGTAGAAATTCAAAATTCAAAATGCAAAATTCAAAATGACAATCCAAAACTAGAAGTTTGCGGATTTGAGATAAACTTTTCTGACTTAGAAAAAGGCTCCGATTTGTGGCTTTTTTGGCAGGTGACGGATTTCGGCGACGACTGGAAAAATTTAACCGTGCTTCTCACGCCGGATTCCAACCGGAAAGTTTGGTACAAAAAAGATTCGCGAAACAAGCGCCTCGCGATTTACGGCGAAGGCGCGGGAGAAGTCTCGTATCGTCTAAGCGCGCCGAGATACGACTGGCAAAAATGGCCGAATACGACAAACGACGACACTCAGGGATTTATAGTCAATGAGAAGTAGGGCGCCTTGTTAGCCCAAAATCCAAAAGTCAAAAAGTTTAAACTAAAAGCCGAAATTATCAGAAGAACTTTTAAATTTTGAATTGTAATTTTGCATTTTGAATTTTGACTTTTAAATTAGCGCAATATTTAGGTATATGAATCGTCCAAGGCCTTTAACCCTATCCATTCCGGTTGCGTTAACCCTCGCGTTATTCGCGGTGATTTTTCTATCGTCGGATTTGGCGGACTCGCCTCTTAAAAGCGGGTATCGAGAAAACTTTGCGCCGGGGTCATATCAAAATGTGCCCCTGCCCATTTCCTCGGGCGCGAGTTCCTATGATATAACTTCTTCAAAAAACCCTTACTTTACTCAGGCCGTCATTGACCCCCTTGACGTGAAAGTTGGTGATATCCAAAAGATGATTGTCCGCGTCAAAGATGACGCCGGCGTTTCTTCGGTTGAGGCCGTCATCGAACAGGACAGCGCGACCACCACCGTCCCGCTTAAATTGGACGGCGATTCGAAAGATGGTTTTTGGTACGGTGAATGGGAAGTATTCGATACGCATAGCCGTGTTTATCATACGACTTTTATTGCCGTAAACAGTGGAGGTGAAAAAAATTCAATTACTATGGCGTGGTCCGATCCATGTACCTTGTCGTCTTCCGGTACGACTTCTACGCTTTCAAGCGACTGCACGGCCTCTAGTACGGTGGACGGCGTTGATGATGCTAGTTTGGATTTGAACGGTCACACCCTTACGATATCCGGCGCCACTACTACGTTCGCGTGGAATCCAGGAAAATCGGTAATTTTGAATGGCAGTATAGTCATCCAAAATGGCGCACAGCTTAAAAAAACCAATCTGTGGGCGCTGGACAGTGACGGCGACGGATACTGGTCTTCAAGTTCAACGTTAGTGGCGCAGAGTAGTAATCCAGATGGTTGGTGGGACACGTCTTTTCAAAAAAGAATCAAAATAATCTTCTCCGGCGCCTCAACCATCGAAGACCAGGCGAATTTCCCGGTTCTCGTGAACTTGAACTTGGGAAGAATAAACTATTCAGACCTCCAATCCGCCGGACAGGACATAAGATTCGTAGATTCCGACGATTCCACCCAGCTCAATCACGAAATAGAAAAATGGGATACCTCGGGCATTTCAACGGTGTGGGTCAAAGTTCCGCAAGTCGCCTCCACAACCACGGATTTTATCTATATGTATTACGGCAGTTCCACTGCCGCTGACGCCCAGGCCACCACCTCTGTTTGGAATTCCAATTTCGCTGGGGTCTGGCACCTCAAGGAAACGGCGACCTCTACAGCAAAGTACGTTAAGGATTCTACCGCGAACGCCATGAATGGCTCCTCCACATCTCCCTCTTATCCCACGCCCACCTTAACGGGTCAGATTGACGGAGCGCAGAGTTTTGATGGGAGTAATGATAAAATTTCCACTTTGTTAATACAAACATCTCCAATTTCAATTACCGCATGGATAAAACCTATCACTTTTGGCGGAGCGTCAAAAGGCAGGATTGTCGTTGATAATGGTAAATTCTTATTTTCCGTTGACAATTCAAATGTTGTTAATGGTCTTCATTTTTCAGCAAATAACTCGAATGTTGTAACAAGCAACCCAAATGTTATTACATTAAATACGTGGCAATTTGTCGCCGTTTCTTTTAACGGAACAACGGCATCTTTCTATGTGAACGGAGTTAATCAAGCGAATAAGAATCCCACCGTTGGCGGCACGAATTCAAATGTCAGCATCGGTGGAGATTTGGCAGCTAACACGCGTCAATTCAACGGTCTCATTGACGAAATCCGCATTTCCTCCTCCACTCGTTCCGCCGCCTGGATATGGAATGAGTATAAAGCGGGAACAGATACCCTGAATACTTATGGAGCGGTGGGATCATATAGTGATGGAGGTGGCAGTGCGTATATAAGGCTCTATACAGCAACCTCCTCCGGCGACTGCTACGATACAAACTTACACGTCTTCCCCGGACAAGCCGGCTATTTTACGGCGGAGCGCGGCGACGGTTCTTTTGATTACAACTGCGATAGTTTGGCGACACAGCAGTATTCTGACGTTGGCTCTTGCTCGTGTTCCGTCACGTGCGATGTTACGGCCATAGGATGGAACGGGAGCGTGCCGGCGTGCGGAGTTAGCGGAAACTATATGCCGTCCGCCGGCTCCTTTGCCACCTGCGGTTCGGCGACGGTGCAGGCATGCAGATAGAATAAGGAATAACGAATAATGAATTATGGCGAGAAAGCAGAGGACCCGCTCCGTAATTCATAATTCCCAATTCATGATTCATTTTTGGCGGCTCTTTTTTAGCGCGCATTTTTGCGTTAGAATAGGATAGCAATGACCAAAGAAGAAGCCAAAAAACGCATAAAAAAGCTGCGGGAGGAGATTGAAAAATACCGCTATTCCTATCATGTTTTGGATAAATCGTTAGTTTCGGACGAAGTTTTGGATTCCTTAAAAAAGGAGCTTTTTGACTTGGAGACGGAATATCCGGACTTGATAACGTCGGATTCGCCGACGCAGAGAATAGGCGGGGAGCCCCTTAAGGAGTTCAAAAAAGTAGTCCGCGAAGGACGACGGAGAATGAATTCACTT
>Ga0209542_10018468_pt1 | contig 11282 bp, 8 predicted proteins | sample RifCSPhighO2_01_FD_184028 | JGI IMG/M metagenome (GOLD analysis project Ga0209542, IMG submission 184028) | Soil microbial communities from Rifle, Colorado - Rifle CSP2_plank highO2_0.1 (SPAdes) (version 2) | ecosystem: Environmental > Terrestrial > Deep subsurface > Rock core/Sediment ...
GAAAAACTTTTGGACTTTGTGGCTATGGACATCAAGGCCTCAAAAGATAAATATTCCCTGGCAATTAATCAATCAGCCAATTTGGATAATATCCAGAAAAGTATTAATTTAATTCAGGAAAGTAAAATTGAATATGAATTTAGAACTACTGTCGCGCCTTGGTTAATTGATAAAACAGAAATAGAAAAAATTGGGCAATGGCTAAAAGGCGCTAAACATTTTTCTCTTCAGCAATTTAGAGCGGAAAAGACCTTAGACAAAACCCTTAAGGAAACAAAACCGTATTCAGAGAAAGAACTAAACGTTTTAGCGGACATTTTAAAGAAATACGTAGACAGAGTGGAACTTCGGGGAATATGACTAAATCAAAAATTTTCCTTTATCTTTGTTTGAGTTTTATCAGTGGAATTTTTTTAGATTCTTTAATTAAAATCCCCCAGCTGTTTTGGCTGGGGATTTTAATTTCGGGCCTTATTTTAATCAGCGTTTGGTGGCCCCGCACCCTTTACGAACAAAAAACTTTCGCGCGAGAAAATGACCCACAAAAGGTGCGGGGTAAAAAAAGAAATAAAAAAGCGGTTATTTTGGGGTTCTGTTTAATAGTTTTGGTAGGCGGGGTTTTCCGTCATAATTATTCCAATATTATGGCGCGGCCGGCAGAAAACAATAAAGAAATTATTTTTAAGGGAATAGTAATAAAAGAGCCAGAAATAAGAAGCGATAAGATTAATTTAACGATTAAAAACAAAGAAATCGGCAAAATTTTAATAGCAGCCGAATTATATCCTCAATACGAATACGGAGATGAATTAGAAATTAAAGGAGAATTAAAAATCCCAATAATATTTGAAGACTTTAATTACCAGGAATATTTGGCCAAAGACGGAATTTATAGAGTAACGTATTATCCGGAGATAAAATTAACTTCTAAAAACCAAGGCAATATAGTTTATCAATCTATTTTACGATTCAAAAACAAATTAAGGGAAAATATTTATCAAACTCTTCCTTCGCCTCAAAACGCTATTTTAAGCGCCATATTTTTAGGCGACCAGCAAAAAGTTTCGGGCGAATTAAAAGAAAAATTCAATATCACCGGCACCCAGCATATTATGGCAATTTCGGGCATGAATATGGTCATTATAGCCGAAATTTTATTATTTTTGGGCTTGGGTTTTGGTCTTTGGCGCGGTCAGGCCTTTTATTTTGTTTTAATTTTTCTCTTTCTTTATATTATCATTGTTGGCGCGCCTGCTTCAGCAATCCGGGCCGGGATTATGTCCGGTTTGCTTTTATTGGCTCAAAAAATCGGCCGTTTAAACAGCGCTCACCGGGCCGTGATTTTTGCCGGCGTTATTATGTTAGCGATTAATCCCCTGCTTTTGAAATTTGACGCTGGTTTTCAATTATCATTTATGGCTGTTTTGGGCATTATTTTTCTTAAACCAATTTTAGATAAAAGAACAGAAACTTGGCCTAACCCCTTGGGCTTAAAAGATGTTTTAACAATGACTTTTGCGGCCCAGCTCGGCGTTTTGCCTCTTTTGATTTTTAATTTCGGGCAGTTATCTTTAATTTCTCCTTTGGCTAATTTATTAATTGTTCCATTTTTGCCGATAATTATGCTCTCTGGTTTAGTTTTGAGTTTAGTCGGTCTTGTTTGGCTGTCCTTGGCTAAAATTATCGCTTGGCCAATTTGGCTCCTTTTAACTTATATTATTAAAATAACTGATTGGTTATCTCTTGTTCCTTTAGCGGCTTATAAATTTAATAAAGTTTCTTGGCTGATTTTGGTCGGATATTATTTGGTTTTAGCAATTATTGTTCGGCGTATAACTTCGAGAGGTCCGACCCCCATAGGAGGTCGGACCTCCTAATATTAAAATAAAATAAAAAAACCGCCAGTCGTGTTGACCTGGCGGGTGAAAAGCGGAGTTATGAGTCACAGAAAAATTAAGTATCAAATTTTAGGATTATTATTGGTGGCGGCTATTCTTGTTTGGCTGGCTGTTTTTTCACAACCGAGAGCTGGCTTATTAGAAGTTGATTTTTTTGACGTGGGCCAGGGGGACGCGATTTTTATTGAAACGCCTGAAGGCCATCAAGTTTTAATTGACGGCGGGCCAAACGCGGGTGTCTTAGAAAAACTTGGTAAGGAAATGCCTTTTTATGATAGAAGTATTGATTTGATTATTTTAACCCATCCAGAAGCTGACCATATTACCGGCTTGATTGAAGTTTTAAAAAATTATCAAATCGGGCAAATTTTAGAAAACGGATTTAAAAGAGAAACAGCCGGGTACAAAGAATGGCAGAGATTGATTAAAGAAAAAAATATTCCAATAAAAAATGCTCAAGCCGGGCAGATTATTAATTTAGGCCGAGGAATAAAAATAAGAATTCTTTGGCCAAACGAAACAGCCGTAAGCTCATCGCCGGAAAGTTCTAATAATATTTCAGTCGTTAGTCAGCTTATTTACGGCCAAAGAGAATTTCTTTTCACCGGCGACATTGAGAAACAGGTGGAACTTAAGCTGGCTAATAATCAATCAGCCAGTGGGATAGAATCTGATGTTTTAAAGATTGCTCATCATGGAAGTAAAAGCTCCACTTATCAGTTCTTTTTAGAAAAAGTTAATCCAAATATAGCGGTTATTTCAGTGGGTAATGAAAATTCCTACGGCCATCCGCATCAGGAAGTTTTAGATCGTTTAGCCACAAAGCAGGTTTTTAGAACAGATTTAGACGGGGATGTGGAGATTATTAGCGATGGGAAATTATTAAGAATAAGAACTGAAAAATAAGGTTGCCAAAAGTCTTTTTTTAGAGTATATTTACTACGAGACCCCCGAAGAGGTCTCTTTATGTCATTCCTGCGAAAGCGGGAATCCAGTAAATAAGTTAATCTATTCTCCTGGATTCCGCATCAAATGCGGAATGACAGGATTTTTTAGAGGCCTTACTATATGAAATTCCCAATTTTTAAAACAAAAATCAAGGGCGCGGATAAAAAATTTGATTTGAATAATCCCAAAGAAAGAAAGGATTATTTTGAGTTAAAAGCCGGCAAAGAAATTGAAAAATTAAAAAATTATTTTAAAAAAGGCAATACCTTTATCGCTTATTTTTTAGGCCCTAAAAATTCAGGCAAAGGGACTTATTCAAAGCTTTTTGCGGAAATTATCGGCCCGGAAATGATTGAACATTTTTCCGTCGGCGACATGATGAGAGAAATTGACAAGGAATTGTCTAATCCGCAAAAGAAAAAAGATTTTATTGAGTTTTTAAAGAGAAATTATCGGGGCTGGCATTCAACAAATGAATTAGTCGCTATTCTTAAAAAAAGAAGCACTAAAACTCTTTTGCCCACGGATTTAATTTTAACTCTTACTAAAAGAGAGATTGAAAAAAGAGGCAGAAAAACTCTTTTTGTTGACGGATTTCCCAGGGATTTAGACCAAATAAATTTTTCGCTTTTTTTCCGCGACCTTATTGGTTACCGGGACGACCTGGATATTTTTATTTTAATCAATGTGCCGAAAAAAGTCATTGATGAAAGAATGAAAGGCCGGCTGATTTGCCCGCTTTGTCAGACCTCAAGAAACCTTAGATTGCTGCCTACCTCAAAAGTGAATTATGATAAAAACAAAAAAGAATTTTATTTAATCTGCGATAATCCGCCATGCCCCAAGGAGCGCATGCGTCCCAAGGAGGGCGATGAATTAGGCATTAAGCCGATAAAAAAACGGCTTAAAAAAGACGAAGAATTAATGAAGCAAGCCATTTCTCTCTACGGGATTCCAAAAATATTTTTAAGAAATTCAATTCCCAAAAGCGCGGCTAAAGATTATATTGACGATTATGAAATTACTCCGGAATATTCTTACGAGTGGGACGAAAAAGAGAAAAGAGTAAATATAAAAGAAAAGCCATGGATTATCAAAGACGACGACGGAATTCATTCTTACAGCTTGTTAGCTCCGCCAGTGGTAATTTCTTTAATAAGGCAGTTGGTTGATACTTTAAGACTTTAGTAAGAATTTTAAAACTATTGACAATCTTTTCAGTAAAATGATAAGCTAAAAATAGCTTTGCTGTTCTTGATTTCTAAAGATTTTACATCAAACTTTATAGACGGGGAGTCTTATATTAGTTGACGCTGTGGCGTTAACTCGCGGACACCCACTTGTATTTCAGTAATTTCTATTAGAAATCTATCAGCAAAGCTTTAGTTTGAAAATGAATTATCTGATAGTTCGAAAAAACCGGAAAAATTCAATTATCACTTTTTGTGATAATATTTTGAATTTGGATAAGAGACTGGCTGAAAAATAAAAAAACTAATATAATATAATAAAAATTAAATAAATTACATCTCATTCAGCCAGTTTCTCGGAGAAACTGGCTTTTAAATTAAAAACGGTTCTTTTATTTTTTTTCTACGGCTAAAAAGCTGGTGAAATTGAATTTTAAATCCTGAATACTTTTTTCTAAAATTTTAAGCCCGTAGAGCCGGGCGCAATTTTCAGAAGCGATCACCGCCGTGGTTTTCGGCAAATTGCCCTTGCTTAAATCTTCAGCCGCCTTGGCCGTGTCCGTGGTTTCTTCCAAAGCCGCCTTAGGCCAGATTCTTTTTAAATACATTTTACATTGCTTGATGGCCTGGTCGTGAGAAGCGATTGTTTTTATGTCTTCTTTGGAAGCGTTTTTATGAACTAAAAGACAATGAATAACCGGAATTTCAAAAAGTTCTTTGATTTTGAAAATATGCCGGCTCATGGCGTGAATCGCTTCAAGGACAACGCCGCCATTAGAATTCTCAATGGGAAAAACGCCCAAGTCAATTTCTTTTTTATCCAGGGCATTTAAGACGTTTTCCACGCTAATCAAGTATTTAATTTTATAATTTTTAATATTATTTTTTCGGGCCAAATCTTTTGCCGCCTGCTCGGAAAAACTTCCTTTGGCGCCGGAAACGCCGATAATTAAAGATTTCATGTTCTTAAATTTATCTGGCAAATCTTATTTTTTTAGTTGATGATTCTATCATTTTTTCTAATAATTTTTGATAGCTGTCTAAACAGCGATAAATAATTTCTTTAAAGTCACTTAATGTTTTAAGCTGTGGCTCTAAATCTATCCCTTTTTTTCTTAAAAATTTTAATACTTTAATAGCGTGAGCCCAAGCATCGCGCTCTTGTCTTTCGTAGTCAGCGACTAACTGATTAAGTTTTTCACTTTTGATAATATAGCTTCTTTTTAAGGTTGTATCAAATATTTTAGTTTCGCTCTCTTTGAGCGTCTTTATTTCTTCCGTAAATATTTTTTCGTCTATTTCAACTCCCATATCTTTTAGTTCCTCCCTTTGGCCTTTCATAACAATTTCTTCAAATTCTTCCGGAGACCATTTTCTTTCTTGGGCTGTTTCTTTGGCGGCGGCGATAATAGATAACTTTGTGGTAAGTTGATTATAGAATTCTTCAAAATTAGACTGGCCGAAATTTTCGTAATAGACATCCTGCCAAGCATGTGATATTTCATGCATTAAGCTTAAAAATCCGCCCTTTTTAGTTAAATCGCCATAAACAATACGAGCAGAAAGAGGCATTTCATAAAAATCATCAGTTGAATTTTTTGTGCCGTGGTAGGAATTTAAATTAACTTGAATAGGTATTATTTGAAGGGATTTTTTTTCTTTATCTATTAAATACTCTATTTGCCGTAATTCAGCAGGCGCGAAAATAAAGTTCTTGGGTAAAAGTTCTTGAAGGTCTAATCTTGTTTTGGTTTCGGGGTTTATAATAATTAGATAGGAAGACGATAGATTTTTTTCCTTAAATAAAAGATTATTAACCCGTTCTTCTATTAAATTATGACTTTTTTCCTGCTTTGACCGGTATAAAGCCTTCTGAAATATCTTTTTTTCTTTTATCTCCATTTCCTCAATTTTTCCTTCAAATTCTTCAGAGGGAGTGAATCTTTTTACCGCCTCTTTTTAAAATAATTCGAGCTTTTCTTTGGTTATTTTTCTTCGCAGCTCTTTGAGAAGATTTAATTCTTCAGCATATTCCCGGAAAGCATTTTCCCTTTCTTCCGGGGTATACTCTTTATCAGGCTTGACTAAAGATTTGGGGATAAGGAAACGGTAGAATTCACCGGTGGCTTTACTTAAATCTTCTGATTTTTGCAAATTCTTTTCAAATTCTTTGATGTCTTTGTCTTCGCCTTGGAAAAGATAAGAGATTGATTCTGAAATTTTTTCTTTAATATTATCAAGAATCTCTCTTAGAGATATTTTTTTCTTTTCTTTTTCCGGGGAATAATTAATTTCTCTTTCCATAATATTTTGAATTTTTCGGGGCGCCGGGAGTTGAACCCGGGTCACAGGACCCCCAGCCCTGCATACTAACCACTGTACTACGCCCCGGCCCAAAAATTATTAAGCAACCGGTTTAGCGTGTTTTATTCATTGTTCTAATACATCTCGTGCACGCTTTGACTCTTTTGCCAGACACCAAACCCTCCTTCGTTAAAACTTTGGAAGGCAAATAAACCCATTGTAAGTTGGGGTATTTTATTTTTTTGCCGGTTGGGTTATACTTACCTCGAAGCTTCTTTCTGGTAACCGCAACCATTGATTTTTTGCCGCAAATAGTACATCGTCTGCTCATAATTTTATGGAAAGTGTTATTATTCTTATTTTTCAATTAGCCATTCTTTTGATGTCCGTGGTTATCCACGAATTTTCTCATGGCTGGATGGCATATCGTTTGGGTGATTCAACCGCTAAATACCTTGGCCGTTTGACCTTGAATCCTCTTAAACATTTAGATTTTTTCGGCTCTTTTCTTTTGCCTTTAGCGATTTTTGCTTTTTCCGGCGGCCGGGCTATTTTTGGCTGGGCCAAGCCCGTACCCTATAATCCTTATAATCTTCGAGACCAACGTTGGGGTTCAGCCAAAGTAGCGGCGGCCGGCCCGGGAGCCAATCTTTTAGTCGCTTTAATTTTTGGCCTGATTCTTCGTTTTCTGCCGTCTGATATTTCTGGTTTGGCCGAGCTGACTCAAATTTTCAGCTTAATCGTGTTTTTAAATATTCTTTTGGCTGTTTTTAATTTAGTGCCTATTTCACCTCTGGACGGCTCTAAGATTCTTTTTACTGTTTTACCTCATTCTTTGGAAGGCGTCAGGGTGTTTTTAGAGCGCTACGGTTTATTCGTTCTGCTTTTTTTTATTTTCTTCGCTTTTCAATTGATTTTCCCCGTTATTTTTTTAATCTATTTTCTTATTGTCGGGGAGCCGCCGTTATTATAATAAAAAACTAACGAATAATCCCGTGTTTAGCTCACGGGATTTATTTTACTGAACGCGAGCGATAAATTTTAACTTATTTTCTCTCTTCCAATTTTAGCTTAGCCGTACCTATTTTATCCCCTCTAAGAATTTTTACTTCCACCACATCGCCGACTTTGCGGTCATGAATAAGGTGCTGAAGGGGATTTTTTTCATTAATCTTTTTCTTGTCAAATTCCAAGACAATATCGTTTTCTATTAAGCCGGCTTTGTCAGCCGGACTGCCCGTCACCACAGCCGGATCTCCTTGCCCCGGCTCTCTGATCACCAAAGCGCCGTAATCAACCGGCAGGCGAATGCGGTATTTTTCCTCAAAAGATTCCCGGAGTTCTTTATTGATTAAAATATAGCGAACGCCCAAAAACGGCTGGACAATTCGTCCGTGTTTTTTTAAGTCCTCCAAATCTTTTTTAGCGTTATTAATAGGAAGAGCAAAGCCGATGTTTTGGGCGCCTAAGACAATAGCCGCGTTAATGCCGACCACTTTGCCGTCTAAGTCAACCAACGGCCCGCCGGAATTGCCCGGATTAATGGCCGCGTCTGTCTGAACCAGCCCTCTTAATTCCTGAAACTGTCCAAGGCTGCTGGCCGCGGTAATAAAGCGGCTTAAGCCGGAAATAACGCCGGTAGAAACCGTATTTTGAAAAGCGCCCAAGGCATTGCCAATAGCGATAACATCCTGGCCTAATTCAATTTTAGAAGAATCGCCCAATTCAAGAGTTGGGAATTTTTTTTCTTTTGGATTTTTAATTTTAATAATAGCGATGTCATTTACCGAATCCCGGGCCAGAACCTCGGCCTGATATTCTTTTTCATCAGATGTAATCACGGTGTAATCAACGTCAGGCGAAACCACCACATGGCGGTTGGTTAAAATAATGCCTTCAGGAAAAACGAAAAAACCGCTGCCGCCGCCAATCTTTATTCTTTGGCGGCCTTCCTGACGATATTGGGTAATCGGCGGCCCGTACGGCCCGAGATATTCATCAAAGGGTTGAATATAGTATTTTCTGATTTTAGGCAAGTCCTTGCTGATGGTGATGCTGACCACGGCCGGGCTTACTTTTTTAACCGCTTCAACAACAGGTGATTTTTGCATAGTTTCTCGAATACTCACAAATCTACCACGAATTTCACTAATATATCATTCGTGGTATTTGTGGTAAATTCGTGTAAGTTTTTGATTCATTTTAATTATATACACTTGACTGTCTTTGGTCAATAGTTTAATCTGTTAATGCTATACTTGGTTGGTTATTTTATAATTGAATAAAAGTAAGAGATAGGAGGAAAGATTATGGAAGAGAGAGACATTAGAGGTATTAGAAGCTATCGGTGATGGTCATCCAGTTTTTATACTTTCGGCTACAGAATCCATAACTTATGAAAGTTAAAAGGGAGGGCGAGAGAAAACTAAAAGTCCCAATGAGGAAATTCTCATTGGGACTTTAAATTTATTGACTTCTTCGCTTTTTATTTGTTAAGATATAGCAAAAGCGACACTAATACACGAATTCACACGAATGACACGAATATAAATTAAAATGCCCTCGTAGCTCAACGGATAGAGCAGAGGCGTCCTAAGCCTTTGATGTGGGTTCAATTCCTGCCGAGGGCATTAAAAATTTTGGGATATAGTTTAGCAGATAGACGGCGGCTAAAGTTTGGGCCCGTAGTATAACGGTAATACGTATCCATGGCATGGATGAGTCCGGGGTTCGATTCCCCGCGGGTCCACAAAAAATAGGCGGAAGAAATAATATTATTATGATTTATCTTATTATCGCGGTTAGCTTGTTAGCTATTATTTTCGCTTTTTGGCAAAGGCGGGGAATTTTTAGATTAAAAACCTTTGATAAGCGCGCTGAGGCGATTTCAGAGGCAATCTTGGAGGGCTCAAAAGCCTATTTAAAAAGGCAGTTTATGGTTGTCAGTTTGATCGCTTTATTATTAATTATAATTTTACTGATTTTTTTAAACTGGCAGACCGCTTTGGGATTTTTAGTGGGCGCTGTCGCTTCCGGATTAGCCGGATATTTAGGTATGCTCACGGCGGTTAAATCAAACATCAGAGTGGCTGAAGCGGCTAAAATTGGTTTGGGACCGGCTTTTAAAATCGCTTTTCAGGGCGGTTCAGTAACCGGATTTTTAGTGGTTGGTTTAGGGCTTTTTGTTATTTCAGTCTTTTGGTTGATAGTTCAGGATGTCAGCGCTTTAATCGGAGTTGGTTTTGGCGGTTCTTTGATTTCGGTTTTTTCCCGTTTGGGCGGCGGTATTTATACTAAGGCGGCTGATGTGGGCGCGGATTTAGTGGGTAAGATTGAAGCCGGCATTCCCGAAGACGACCCAAGAAATCCGGCGGTCATCGCTGATAATGTCGGCGATAATGTGGGCGACTGCGCCGGCATGGCCGCTGATCTTTTTGAAACTTACGCTGTGACCACCATTGCCGCTATTCTTTTGGGAAGTATTCTTTTTCCCGGTTCAGAAGCGGTTATTATTCTGCCCTTATCCTTGGGCGCGGCTTCAATTATTTCTTCCATTATCGGCGCTTTTTTCGTTAAGTTAAAAAAAGAAAATATTATGGGAGCGCTCTATAAAGGCCTTTTAGCTTCAGCCGTTATTTCCGCCCTGCTTTTTATTCCTCTGATTAGATTTTTTATAAGAGAAATAGGCGGCAGTTGGCTGAAACTTTATTCAGCCGGTTTAATTGGTTTAGGTGTCGCTTTTTTAATGGTTATTTTTACCGAATATTATACTTCAAAAAAATTCAGGCCGGTTCAATCCATTGCCAGGGCTTCTGTTACCGGGCACGGCACAAATATTATCAGCGGATTGGCTGTTTCAATGGAATCAACGATTCTTCCGGTTATCAGCATCGGCCTCGGCGTGATTTTCGCTTATTGGTTTTTTGGTCTTTACGGCATTGCCATTTCCGCTGTTTCCATGCTTTCTTTAACCGGTATGATAGTTTCAATTGACTCTTTTGGGCCGATTACCGACAACGCCGGCGGCATCGCGGAGATGGCTGATTTTCCCGAAGAAACGAGAAAATCAACCGATAAATTAGACTCGGTTGGAAATACCACCAAGGCAATTACTAAAGGATACGCCATCGCCTCGGCCGGCTTGGCCGCTTTGGTTCTTTTTGCTTCTTATGTTTCCGAATTGACAAAGTTCGGCAAAGACATTATTTTTGAATTGTCCGACCCGTTTATTCTTTTAGGAATTCTAATTGGCGGATTTCTGCCTTATCTTTTTGGCAGTTTGTCAATGAGCGCTGTTTCAAAAGCGGCCTCAAGTATTGTTAATGAAGTCAGACGGCAGTTTAAGGAAATTCCCGGTTTAATGGAAGGCGAAGCTAAGCCGAATTACGCCCGGGCCGTTGACATCGCGACAAAAGCCAGTCTTAAAGAAATGATTTTGCCGGCTATTCTCCCGATTTTGGTCGTAATTTTAACTGGATTTATTTTTGGTCCCAAAACTTTAGGCGGACTTTTAATCGGCGTGATTGTTACCGGTCTTTTTATGGCTATTTCAATGACTTCCGGGGGCGCGGCTTGGGATAACGCCAAGAAATACATTGAAGAAGGTAATTACGGCGGCAAGGGCTCTTTTGCTCATCAGGCCGCGATTACCGGTGACACAGTCGGCGACCCCTACAAAGACACGGCCGGCCCGGCTATTAATCCAATGATTAAGGTTGTTAATATTGTCGCTCTTTTACTTGTCGGATTTTTGGTATAGAGTTTTATATGAGGGTTTGTTTTCATGAGGGCTGAATCTTTATAAGAGGAGCCGGGGTAACTCACCGGTAGAGTGTCTCCCTGAAAAGGAGAAAGTAGTGGGTTCGACTCCCACCCCCGGCACCAATATCAAACTTTCCGATTTTTGCCCGACCGATTCGGCCGCGCGAAGCGCGGAAAGGTA
>Ga0209542_10018469_pt1 | contig 11282 bp, 11 predicted proteins | sample RifCSPhighO2_01_FD_184028 | JGI IMG/M metagenome (GOLD analysis project Ga0209542, IMG submission 184028) | Soil microbial communities from Rifle, Colorado - Rifle CSP2_plank highO2_0.1 (SPAdes) (version 2) | ecosystem: Environmental > Terrestrial > Deep subsurface > Rock core/Sediment ...
TCCGCACTCGTCCTTCTCGAAATACAGCTATTATCTACAGCGTTGTCCTAGTTTTGGCTGCAGTGGCACTCGTTTATAGTGGGAGCCGAATGGTATATCTAATTGGCATAGCACTGGGCATATTCCTTTGGAAGGAGTGGTTAAAGCATGCGTCTTTTGTTTGGCGAATCTCGCATAAGTCTGTCTACCGGTTGATTATTGCGGCATCGGTTGTCTCCGTTGCTGTGCTGCCATATGTGCTCAGAAGGATTTCCAGCATTGTTGAGGTATTCACTCATTATGGAAGCGCTAACTATCGCTTGCAAATGATGATTTACGCACTTCGGATAGCCGCCACAACCCCCCTACTCGGTGTGGGAATAAATTTGTCCCCGTATTACTATGCAACGTTATTTGTTGGAGAACAGTATGTGTTTGACCCGACGTACCCGCACAATCTCCTATTTCAAATACTTATGGAAACTGGTGTAGTCGGCTTGGCGTTGTTTGTCGCGTTTCTTGTGAGCGCTGTGCGTATCTATTGGAGTTCTATCGGTCGTCCGGCAGGAGCGTTTCTTATCGGCGCGATCATGTATCTTATTTCCGCTATGTTTTACCCTATATTTATCAATCATCAGGAAATCGTTTCGTATTTTTTCGTGTTTCTTGGAATCTATATGGTTTCCGCTCGGCGATCAGTGTCCATGTATGCGTGATCAACACCTCATCATCGTACCGTTTCATCTTCCTTGGGAGTGGTCGGCTGACTATCAACGGCAAACATGTTTAGAGCTTGCTAAAAATCACTTCGTTATCGCATATATACGCAACGATGCTCGGTTTACGCTGAAGTCTCGTCCAAAACACACATTTCCAAAGCTGAAGAATATCGTGTTTTACCAGCCTAGATATCTATTGCCGTTTCGTAGGTTTGCCTGGATAGAACGAGCAAATCAGCTGATTTGTGTTTGGTATTTAATGGTGAGATACGGATGGAAGAAGCCAAAAACGCTGTTATGGATATTTGATCCTGTTTTCTGGTTCTACCCTACGCTTCGATATGTTTGGAAACGTGTCGTGTCGATCTACGACTGCGTGGATTATATGTGGAGCAGAGACCCTTTGATACGTCGAGAAACACAACGGATGGAGGAACGACTAATACGCCGCGCAGATTATTTCATCGTGAACTCTCATATATTGGCAAACTTACACCAAAAACAACGACAGGCCGATGCGATAGTTCCTCAGGGGTTTCGATACAACGATTTTCGTCGCCCACACACATCAAAGCATTTGTTTGGAACGAGTAGGAACGTGGTTGGATACGTTGGGGCAATCAACCACAGAATGAATTTTGACCTTATACATTCTTTGGCTCAACGATGTCCCGATGCACACTTCGTTTTCTGGGGGAGAATTCAGGAGACTGAGGAGATTGATTTACAACAGACGAAGCATCAGATTCGCCGTTTACTACGATTCCCGAACGTGACGGTAGGTCATAGTGAGGACACGAGAGAGCTTCCTGCAATCATAGCGCAGTTTTCCGTAGCAATTATTCCGTACGACACCAGCCAAGATGGCATTCGATACTGTTATCCGATGAAACTCTTTGAGTACTTTTACATGGGAAAGCCAGTGATTTCAACACCGATCGTCGAGTTGCGTCGCTATCCGCGGTTTGTAAACGTCGGATCCACGGTAGGTGATTGGGAACGATTGATTCGTGAATTGCTTCGTACATCCTGGCCGAAAAAGTATCAGCAAGAACAGCGAAGGTTTGCACTCGCGAACAGCTGGAAACGGAAGATAACTGCGATTTTCAGTGTTGTTGGTGTCTGAAGGGGTGCGTTTTTTTAATATGGTGTACAACCCCGAATACAATACCGACCGCGAAACCGGCAACACTTGCGCATATCTCGTAGAGGATATATGAGATATTTTTCAGAAACCAGGCTGCATGGAATTTCATTTGTGTCCATTCTGGAGCACATCGCTCTCGTAGTCGCCGGATACTCAAGCTAAGTGCGGTTTTATGTAACGATGTGGGCATGTAGTATCCGAAAGCGGTCGTAAGTCCATAGGTATAATATCCTTGGAGAATCCTTTCCTGTCTTTTTGTGATCCAACGGTTGTGATAGACGATCATTTTTGGATCGGTCATGAGTGTAGCTCGGCGCGCTAATGCGCGAAAGATGAATTCGCTATCTTCTCCACCGACGAGACCTATACTACCGGGACCAAGCCATCCTTCAAACAAGCCTATTTTTTTGAATACGGATGCCCGAAATGCCATGTTATTTCCCTGTCCGATATGGGCATAGTGCAACACGTTTGGAGAACGAAATGAAGTCACCCGATTTGCATCGAACGTGGCAGGGCACACCATGTCAGGCTGTGATGGTCGTTTGAACGGACGGGTGTTGCCAAAAACTCCCATCGCGTTTGGGTGCGAAACAAGAAATCGTTGTATTTCCTCCAGCCAGTTTTTGTCCACAACACAGTCGTCATCGGTAAATGCGAAAAATGACCCTCTTGCTTTATGTATACCCCGATTCAATGCGAGCGCCTTGCCGCCACGTTCCGTCGTTATGTATTTGATTTTTTTGTTTTCGGCTGAGAGTTTTTTTAGCGTCAGGTTTGGATAGACCGTTTGATCGATGACGATGACCTCATATTGTTGATATGTGTTTTTCATAATGGATGTGACACAAGAGACGATGTGTTCTGGACGGTTTTTGGTAGCCACAACGACGCTGATCATAGGTATGTAGGTGAGAAAGCGTACAATTTTTCGTACTGTATATAGTTGAGTTCGCTGTTATACTGTTGGCGTGCAATTGTTTTGCAACGGTTGGAAATAGCTATTTTTTCTTTGCGAGACTGCGATAAAAACCATGTGATTGCTTTTGCAAGCGCCTCTGGGGTGACGTTTTTAGCAAGGAGGCGACGATCTACCGGACGGATCATTTCTACTAGCCCCTCAACGGGTGTTGCAACGACCGGGATTCCCATTGCTAACGCTTCAATAACGCTGAATGGGCAATTTTCTAACTCTAATGATGGCATGATAAACAGAGTACTTTGAAGAAGCGCCACTCGACGTGATTTAGGCGTTAGTTCTGGGTAGATGTGGATATGCGTGCCCGTCTGTAACGATTCATATTGAAGGAGAAGATTATAAAAATCGTTCCGAAACGGACCAAACATGTCAAGCGTGATGTTCGGATATGTATCTAACATACTTGCGACTGCATGAAGCAATAAGGCATGCCCCTTTCTTTTTTCAAACCGAGAAATATTAATGAGTTTTATAACGCGTTTTTCGTTCGACCCGTTTCGCTTCAGTTGTACAGATGGCATGTCTATACCATTTTTGATGCACACGATGTGTCGATTTACTCGAGGATATTTTCGTCGAAGATGTCGAGTAAGGTTGTTACTTACACCAACGATATGCGTGCACCGATGGAGCACAAACCGTTGGATCATGGTCATTGCAAAAATATGAAGCGACCGGATCGGATGACGGATATCTTCGGAAGCAAGTTCCCTCGCTCGGTCTCCGTGGACCGTGATGATGCGGGGATATTGGTATACTCGTGGACAGAGCAGAAATACTCCGAATGCAGAAAGAACATTGTTATAGTGCACTGCAGCCACGTGGCGGGTGTTGAGGATAGCATTGAGGGCGTCGGCATACGCACGCCATTCCGCAAGCGTTACGAAGATTTTTTTTAGAACATGGGCTCGGCGGTCAAACCTGTCCCGGATGACTCGCACGTCACAATTTGGCAAAAGACTCGGGTAATTGAAGGCGGGGTCTACTTTTGAAACAATCAGCACGTGATAGCCGCGCTTTTTCATGTATCCAGTTATACTTTGAAGAAAGCTTGAAACACCTCCGGTGCAGAGGATGTCTGCAATATATACGATGGTGTATTGTTGTGGCTTCATATCGTACGTGTGAGGAACTCGCGATATTTTTCTGCAGCTTGGTTGGTATTTCGTGTTGTTTGGACGAGGCGTTTTGCCCTTTTCCCCATCAGCCGTGCTGTTTTAGGATGACGCTTGAGAAAGAGAATTTTTTTAGCTATGTCATGCGCATTGTTAGCAGAACTATATCCATGTACGCCGTCCACAATGCCCATATGCCGCGCTATTTCCGTGGTAGAGATCGTCGGTTTCCCCAGTTGCATATAGTCGAGCATTTTGAGAGGGGAAAAATAGAGTGGATGCAATTTTGTCTTACGATAGAGAGCAAGACAAACATTTGCTCGCTTAACAACCGACTGGAACAATTCGGACGGCAGAGTATTCAATAGCGTGATGTTAGGTTGATATGGATACCTATACCATGGCCTTGATCCGATTATAAGAAAAAGCACCTTTTTATCTATTCGAAATATATATTCAGCTACTTTTGCGATTATGTCCAAAGCGTGCCAAGGATATGTAGCACTGCCTCCCCATAGAACCACAAAACCGTGAGATTGGACAAGCGACTTAATAGTCTGTCGTTGCAATGGTTTGCTGGCATAAAACGTAACCTCATTATCTACGAAATTAGGTATCACCACGTGAGGTTTCTTCCAAAGTAACATGTGCGCATGATGAGCTAACGCATCGGATATAAAAATATATTTATCTACCAACATCGAAAGGAAGAAACGCTTGAATCGAAACCAGAGAACATCTAACGCGGTACGTACCGCCAAGGAGGTGTAGTTTTCCTCACGAAATCCATGAAGTTCCCATACGAGACGCGTTTTGGGTGCTATAAATTTAATAAGCGAAATTTTATCAAGCAATCCGGATCCATCAAGGCGTAGGCAGAGCATGTCGTGTCGGTATACAAGATTTCGCATTTCCTGCCATGAGGGTATACATGTCATTAGCGTTATGCTATATCCAGCTTTCTGCATAGCTCTCATTCTTTGTTTGGTGTTTTGAATCACTGCAGGATCTCTTGAGGGATAACTTATATAGAGCATTCTTTGTTTCAATTTCATACGTGTTACGCTTTAAAAAACGTTCCCCATTGTGTACGAAAGAAGTATTTTTTAAGCTCCTGATAGTTAATAACTATGCGCTCCGCCTTTTCTTTTGATTGCTTAGATATGCTTGATGATGTTTGTATATAAGACACCCCCAAAAAGTGAAAGATTTTTTGAAGCTGTCTGTTCCCTGAATGAATAAGTTCCTCGTAAGAGACTGAAAGATATGGCACATTATTTTGAAAAAGGCTACGATAATGCTGCTCTTGATATGTAATGGTATTGAAATATTCATTGCAATCGCTTATTGGAATATAGAGTCGCACCTTGTTTATCCGATGGTTGTGAAGTCCGATCCACATACCGGTTTGCTGCGCAGTACGGAGTGATACGTAAGAGTAAAAGAGGTTGTTTCGTGTCAAATGAATGATAGAAACACGATGTGATTGGACATATGAAATAATATTTGGGAAACGGTCTAACTGATCGTACATAAGTTTAAATCCGACAGCATTTGCCTGCGGTTTATTCACCTGACGTAGCATGTATTTTAGAAATATCAAAGGAAATCTGTTTCGAAGACTAAGTGCGATCTGTGAGTGGTTTGGGCGTTTTCCTATTGTTAACCCAATGCCGAACGTGTTGAATAGTTCGCTGTAGCCAAACACCATCGGGTGGTTATCTAAATAACCCATGAGCAATGCAGACCCGCTTCTTTGAGTTGTAAGTACGACAAATTGAGTGCAGTTCATATAGTTTTCGATACGTTGGAAAAAAAGGCCGTTACATAGAGCAAACGTAATGAGTCAACAAACGCAAATATTTTATTTGCTTCAGTATGATAATGTATGCAGGTTAGGACAGATAAATTTCGTCGAATATTGGTTTGGTAAAGAACAACATATAGAGTTGATGGAAGCCCGGATATTGTTGTTTGTTTTTGTGATTGAAGCAAACTGACCAAACGAGCTATTATGGGTTGATCACCAAGCCACGTGTGGGCTAACCGATAGGAATAATACTGTTTACAGTACGCCTCAACAAGTCGCAGATCAAAAAGCGTGCGATTCATGCAAACGATGCCGGTATTATAATACGCAGCCTGTGGAGTGTGCTGGAGTTTTGCCAGTATTCTAAAAACCAAGACCCCCCATCGGTTACTTTTTTCGATAAATGCCTTGTCGTATTTTAACAAAAGAGTTTTGGACGAAGGATGCTCAATCCACCTGATAATGAGTTCGGGCTTAGAGAAAAATAATACGTCGGAATCGATTAAGATACACCGCGCCGTATTTGTAAGCAACACAGGATCAAACAATTTTTGGTTATGGGTAGTTATAGCAGGATGAAGATCCATTCGGTACCGTTTTGCGTAATGGAATTTCGTTAGCATTGGTACGATCAAACGATCAGCGTCTTTTTTTCGTACTACACGTATTCCAGGAAGGTGACGATGGAGTAGCGTAATGTCTTCCCAATTTAGCGTACCGTCATCAACAGCAAGGATAGGTAGAGAACGTCTACTCATGAAGAGGAATGATTTGACACACATGAGATATAAAGGAAGATGGTCGTGGGATGTAAGCGAACACAACGTAACGTCCTCGGTGCTTTTGGCAACAGAGATTGTCGGAGTATATCGAAGGGAAAATAACAATATACTTCGTAAAACATTCATTAGCCACGTTCGAAATGATTTCATAGGTAGTGTGAAGTGAATAATTTAGTTTTTTTAAGCACCCGCAAAGCATCCAAAGGGAAATATCGATCTTTAAATATCCCAATATAATGCATGCAAACTAATTTCGTTAGGCTATTTCTTGTATCTGGTGATTGGACTGTCAATATTCGATACCGATTCGATTTAAGTTGGTGTATAGGGGTTTGGGTGTGGGTAGATATATCTATGAATAGTTTGGACCAAATAAGAACAAGACTTATCCATGAATGTTCCAACCCGTATTTGTAGATAGGTTTTATACTTTGTTCTAACCGAGAAAATGCGAAGGCAGATTTATATCCGCACATGATGCCGTCGTTAAAAATGGGCGGAACACGTGAATTCCAAAGGTTCGCAAAAATTGTAAGTATAACCCTCCCCCACCCAAGTGCAGTGGCGGCATAGCGTGATGGGAAAGACATGAAATACATAGTCGGATCGTCCCCAGTTAACCATCGAATGATTTCTGTCGGAGGGCGGAAAAAAATAATATCAGCATCGATCACCACAAATTTCTCATAAGCAGGAAGCTGTATAAGGTCATACACACAAGTATTGTGCGTATATAAATCAGGATGCGATTCTTGGTGATATCTATAGGTATATGGGTAGTGTTGCCGCAACCCCATCATTTCTTGTTGGCCTGCCGATTTTGGAATTATGTGAATATTGCGCACGTGATTGCGAAGCATCCGTTTGTCTATACGAGTGAGCGTTCCGTCGTCAATGACACAGACCGAGGGGCAAAGCCCGGAGAAAAAGAAGAATGATTTTATCATGCAAAGATACATAAAAACATACTTGTGTCCGATTTTTGTCGTTATACCTGTTGATGCTGGGTATGGAGATGCCTCAATGGGTGAGGTGAAACGGATAACATGCGGAAAGACAAACGGCGCAATATGGAGTAATATCCAGCCTCGTACATTCATACACTCGAATGGAAAAATCTACGCCACTTGGTGTGTTCAAAATATTTGCTTAGCGTGGAGTAATTGGTAATGACTTGATGAAGCGGTCGTCGTTCCTGTTTTGTAGTTGGAGCGGATAATTGTCGAATAGAAACACGAAGAAATCGCTGCAGTAAGACCACACAATTGGAAGACGGGTTTGTGAGGTTTTCATATTGGATATGAAACCAGGGGTGGTTAGCAAAAAAGCGTCGATAGTAATTCTGAAACGCATCGAGTTCTTCGAAATACTCAAGGCACGCAGAGGGTTCAATCGCAATGGACGTTCTCATCTGCGAGTTTTCATCTGAGAACTGGATAAATTTTTTTGTTTGCCTCGCAACGTAAAATGACGCTAGAGAAGCTAGCCAGTTGCCTCGTGTAAGATGCACAATATGAATATCTCGTTGCGTTTTTAGATAGCTCCATACATTCCGTTGCGATCCGTGTTTGGCATGACCATAAAAGATTTTAAATCCTACTGCTTGGGGATTGTTATTATAGGATTTATATATAAATGATTGTAAAGTAATAGCGGGCGATAATGATCGCGCAAGCGGAAAAAGAACATTACCTGGAAATATATCGATTGTAGTGCGCTTCGGGTTACCATACAGTAAGCGCGGATTGTAGAGCTCACCGTATGACTTTACGTGTGGATGACTAGAAAGAAGGTGCACAAGATAGTTTGATCCAGTTCTAGGGGTAGAGAGAACAATATATTTTGTGTACATAGGATTTAAAAAATGCCGATTCCGATATCTAAGAGATGGTCGGCGTCCACATATGACGATATCCTTGGAGAGCGATTGACCACTTTTATGAATCCATCATTCCCCATATACCTTCGTCCAGATACACCTCGGTATGTATACTCTTTGTGAAGCGGCAAGAATCCACACGAACCGAAAAGTTTGATTCGAGCAACTTTAGGAAGACTTGTCTTGAAAAACATGACGTCTACCTGTTGATGCGACATAATCTGCACTGCCTTGCGTAAGAGTAGTAAGCCAACACCTTTTCGTCGTTGAGCCGGCAATACACATAGGCCTCCTAAGCCACCTAAAATAATTTTGCTGTTGTTCCAGTTTACGTTTCGTTTAAAAAGTTTTATTCTTCCTATTAACAATCCCTGATAAAAAGCTAATACGTACCCATACGGCAGCACCGTTTTAGTTCGATCATCATTATTTCTTAATTCTTGTGACGAAAGTTTTTTCCCAGCATAGAAGGCAAAGATTCCGAGTTGATTCACATCATGAAGTATTTTCTTTGAAAGTGCACTGGTATAGACGAGAAATATTTTGTTGGGGAAAATTAACGAGCAATATTGTAAAAGAGTTGAATAAATCTTTCGAAACAGGTTGCTCATATGCTATGATGTTTGGGATCAAACGAAATGTACGCGTATCATACAGAAAATGAGATCGAACATCCAACGTTATATAGAGTTGCTCTCTTCCATCACCGAAAAAGAGTTACGAGTCCGGTATAAATATACTACCTTTGGATTTTTGTGGATGATTATAAACCCCCTGTTGCAGATGTTGATTATTGGATTTATTTTTGCATTTATTATGCGACAGCAAGTCGAAAATTATTATCCTTATCTTTTCGTCGGACTCCTGACTTGGAATTTTTTTTCTCTGACCGTTACGAAAGCTACACCATCTGTCGTTAATGAACGATCGCTTATTAAGAAATCGCAGTTTCCTCGTTCAGTGATTCCCATGTCTATTCTTGTTTCTAACCTTGTTCATTATCTTATCTCAATAAGTTTGCTTGTAGCATATGTCATAGTTACTGGAACATTTGCTTTGCAGCGGTTACATATATTTTTTGCGGCTATAGTAATTTTGGCGGTATTTACGTATGGGTTTGTACTTATAACATCCGCGTTAGACGTGAAATATCGAGATGTCGCATTTTTTACGCAGACGATGTTAACGCTTTGGTTTTATACGACTCCCATTATTTATCCATTATCGTTTATTCCACAGCATATCCAATGGATGTGGTCAGTCAATCCGCTCGTTGCTGTATTATCTTTGTTACATTATGTTTTTTTGGGGTTTGCACTCCCTCCGACACATGTCTGGCTTTCCGCGTCGGTGATCGCAGTCATAACATGTCTTGTCGGAATACTTTTTTTCCGTCGGGAGAGTGCTGATTTTGATGACTGGGTATAACATATGAAGCCAATTGCGGTGAAGCTCAGTCATATATATAAAGTATATTCTCTTCACCACGAGAAACCGACGCTTGTTGAAAAACTTATTAAAGGCGTGAACGAGCAATTTACGGCTTTATCCGATGTAAATTTGACTGTATATCAAGGAGAACGCGTCGGTATATTGGGGCCAAACGGTTCAGGAAAGACGACGCTTCTTAAAATCATTACCGGTATTACAACTCCGACGTCAGGTACTGTAGTAGCGAACGGCCGCGTGGTATCCCTTATTAGTTTGGACGCGGGGTTTCACGGAGACCTATCCGGTGTACAGAACATTTACCTTAACGGATTATTATTAGGAATGAAGAAGCCGGAAATTGACGCAAAGCTGAGAAGAATTGTAGAGTATGCTGCGCTCGGGCGGTATATAGACGTGCCGCTGTTTACCTATTCTTCCGGTATGCGGATGCGGCTCGGGTTCGCAGTCGCCATCCATTCAGAACCGGACATCCTTATTTTAGACGAAATGATACAGGTGGGAGACCAGCGGTTTCAGGATAAAACGCAAAAAACGCTGACTGACTTGGTGAAAAAGAAACGCATCACTATCATCGCCTCTTCACATAATCCAGAGAAATTTAAATACTTGTTTAAAAGAATTATTGAGGTAAAAAACGGCCGCGTGGTGTCGGATGGAACAATATCCACGACACACTACTAATGTCATGGTCGCGTTTTTTGTCATCATTTTATCTTTGCTTGGAGTTTACTTTCGGGTTTGGTTAAATTATTTGAATCCCCAACCGATCATTGGTGATCAACTCGCTTATTTTTTGTTCGCGCAAGGGATAAAAGAACATGGTTTATATGCATATATCACCAGAACCTATGGATATCCGATCTTTTTATCCTTATTTTTTCCGCTCGCGCAGGCAACTCCGGTGTTAACGATTTTACAATCTGTTATCGATGTCGGGACTGGCATTTTGCTGTTTTTCCTTGCTCGCTCGATGTTCAGAAACCAAGCCTACGCCTTTACAACGCTTTTTCTTTACGCATTTAACCCGTTCACGGCGGCATATGTAGGGAGCGTTCTCTCGGAGACATGGTTTAGTTTCGTATTGGCATTGTCATTTATATTGTTATTCAGGAATACTCGTACGTTGTTTTTGTGGTTTCATTTGTTGTGGATGGGAATACTTGGGTACGTTTCCCAAATTCGTCCGCCATTTGTGCTGCTTTCCGGGTTGTATGTATCTGTGTGGTTTGTATATATGCGCGCTCGCGTACGCGACCAACACTTTTTGTCATATTTGATAGTAAGCACCGTTGTTTTTTTTCTCCCTTTTGTTTATTCAGTTATCGGAAACTACGTATATTTTCACAAAATTACACCTTTTGCGGTAGCAAATCGTTTAGGAGAGGAGTTGGCAGAAGGCATAGCTATCGATCGACAAAAA
>Ga0209542_10018470_pt1 | contig 11282 bp, 11 predicted proteins | sample RifCSPhighO2_01_FD_184028 | JGI IMG/M metagenome (GOLD analysis project Ga0209542, IMG submission 184028) | Soil microbial communities from Rifle, Colorado - Rifle CSP2_plank highO2_0.1 (SPAdes) (version 2) | ecosystem: Environmental > Terrestrial > Deep subsurface > Rock core/Sediment ...
CGGTAGTGCCACAGCTTCCTTTGGAACTTGCCGTTGTTGAAGCTTGTGGGTTTGAAACCGGGACTAAGTCTGATACAATCACGCAGCCAGAGTTTAACTCTAGAAAAGTAGTCGAGGTCGAAGAATACAATATTTTTTCGGAAAACTCCCAGACAGCTTATGCCCAACTGAAACTAAAAAATGCCAATTATTTTCCCATTTTCATCCACTACTTTCCCTTTTCTCTCTTTGATTGAGAGCTTTAGATATTTTTTCAAATCAAGAGGCCCGAGAAAACAAATTCCTTGGCTGTCTTTTTTGTCTGCCACGGGGATGCCAGCCTTTTTAGCGATTGCCCGCACTTCCTTTTTGGTCAGATTTTCAAGGGGAAAAATTATTTCGTCTAGTTTATTTTGTGGTACGGCCCATAAAAAATATGTTTGGTCTTTCTTTCTGTCTTTGGGCTCTGATAATACTAAAGACGATCTATTTCCTACCTTACGATATATCGTAAGGTTCGCATAATGACCCGTTGCTACAAAGTCAGCACTAAGTTTTTTAGCAATCTGAAAAAGCGTTTCAAACTTCACAAATTTGTTGCACAAAACATCCGGGTTCGGCGTTCGGCCCGCTTTATACTCGCGCATCATTTCATCCGCTACGTATTTTTTGTATTGCTTCACTGCGTCCACAACATACAAAGAAATATCCAAATGCGCGGCCACGCGCATAGCATCGCGCCTGTCCTCTTTTTCACTGCAAGGAAAGCCTTCAGGGTGCCACGTTTCTATAAAAACTCCCTCAACATCAAAACCCCGCTTTTTCAAAAGATAAGCGGAGACAGAGGAATCTACCCCTCCAGACATTCCAATAATCACCAGCGGCTTTATCTTGTTTCTCTTCATTATTGCAGGCAGAAGTTTAACATATTATCATTATGTAAAAAGTAAAAAATCAAAATTCAAAATTTCAATTTAAAAATTTTTAATTGCAATTTTAACTTTTGCCTTTTGAATTTAGATTACTTACCTAAATACTTTTCCCTGTTTGTCTGATGTCCTTCAAAAGTTCTTGCGAAATATACGTGGCCCGCTTTATCTGACAAGAAATACAAATAATTTGTTTTCGCCGGAGTGATGGCGGCTTTTATGGAAGCTAACCCGGGGTTGCCGATTGGTGTCGGCGGCAGTCCCACCCGGTTGTAAGTGTTGTACGGTGAGCTTATTTTAAGGTCTTCCTCCGTAAGTTCAAACGTTCCCTTGCCGTTTACGTAGGCGAATGAAGCATCGGCTTGCAAAGGCATCCCCAAGTCTAAACGTTTCCATAAGACTTGCGCCACCGTTGGGCGATCCTCCGGAAATCTTGTTTCCCTTTCAACGAGTGAAGCGATAATAATTATGTCATTCAAACTTCTTTTTGATTTTTTTATGTCGGTTTGAAGTGACGCCAATCGTTCATTAAAATTATCAGTCATTATTTGAATTATGTCGGTCTCGCTCATATTGGCGTTCAAAAAATAAGTATCGGGAAAAAGACGGCCTTCCGGCGCGGTCGCAAGGAAATGTTCTCTGTCAAATCTGGGTAGGGCTTTCAATTTATCCGCTATGTCTGTTTTCAAAAGACCTTCCGGAAAGGTCATTTTTATCGGATGGATGGAATAGTTTCCGTTCACGATGCGAAATGCCAAAGAGCATACTCCCAGAGGTTTCTCAAACTCATATACTCCGGCGTTTAATCCTCTGCTGCCGCCCAAGAAAAATGCGCATGACTTAAAAAGAAATGAATGTCGCATAAAACCCGAGTCGTTCAAATTTGCGGCGATTTTACTCAAAGTGTCGCCTTTCTTTACTTCAAAAAATTGAGGGTAAGAGAGTTCTGATTGGGGGCTAAACAGCGACAAAATCAAAATGAGCAGTAAAAAACCGCCCACGGTGAGCGTCTCATATTTCAATATTGCTCTTTTCAAGGCTTCTGAATTCATCCCACGGGCAGATTAGCCGGAGCCTCGCTCTTGCGAGACAAGATTCTCTCAAATGTGGGCGTTTTTGAAACCTCACCCGGGGGATGAAAGATTGTTGCCAATTCTTCTGTGGTTAGAATAAATGGTTTGCTCTTCCAGTTTAGATAGGGCGGGTGGAAAAAAGACCGACGTTTATAAGCGTCCAGAAGTTTCGTTTTGTTTTTCTTCTCTCTAAATTTTTTGAAGTCTTGCCAGGGGTAATCCGGCACCGGACCCCACTTTTGTTTAAAACCATTCAGGTGAAGAGAGTTAAAAGACCTGAACATTTGAACAAGGGCCGGCTTCATACCAGAGTTGTATGCTTCTTTCGGCGCAAAATAAATAATTCTTATCATGGTGTCAAAAGCATGCTTGGCTATACTTCTTTCAATGGCCATGATGGCATCTTTTTCGGCGGGAGAAAGTTTTGAGTAATCAAGCTTACGAGCATTTACATCACTCGGGTCGGGGGCAAAAACGCTTTCTTTTATTATTTTTTTAATTTCTTTCTTGGCGGCATCTTTCCAGGCGGGTTTTTTCTTTATTCTCCATTCTTTTATTCCCTCTTCCTTGTGAGCTTGTATAAGAATCTGCACCCATGCTTGTTCCTGTGGTTTGACGCTCCCCATGAACTCAATAACGGCGGTCAGCGGATCAACCTTATACTCTTCTTTCGGGTCTTTATCCAAGCCGTAATCAACATAAGTCTTAATCGGATAAGGGTCGGGTTTTGTCAGGGTCAACTGACTGCCGTGCATATTGTTGACCCGAAAATCAAAGGTAACGTCTCTGGTGTAATCCTCGGCTTCATGAATTTCAATGGACGGATATTGGGAATACAACTGTGATTCAACGATGTTTCTGTATTTATTCGGCACCCAGACGTAAAATTTTACCGCCCCTCCGATTGAAGCAATTTCCAGCGAATACCAGGCGCGGGTATTTCCTCTTAAAAATACTTTTAATAGATCGCCGACCGTTGTCTGATACAGGGCGTTTAAAACCACTTCCATTGCCGCCGGCGATTTGGCTATATCTCTCGGAATTCTAATTTCCAAAAGCTTGGCATCCATGGCCGCTATGAACTTTGCCCGAACATATCGCTTCCATGAAGAAACAAAGAGAGTGCCCAGAAGAACGGGTAACCAAACAGTCCAAAAGGCGGCAAGCACCGACCAGACTTCAAGCATTCGTTCCCAAAAAGTCGCGTTTATAAAAAGCTCCGTCATTTATCCCAAATTATAGCAAAACTCTTCGCCAAAGCGGAGAGTTTTGCTCATGGCTTATTTGGTGCCGATAAAATGATATCTGCCCTCTTTGTCTTTTTTGAAGAACTTAGGATTTTGAAGATTTACCAAAATAGTATTTTCTTTGACGTATCGTTCCTTAAGCACCTTTTCAATAATTTTATCTTTCGGCAGGGGGCCGGTTTTCTCAATGATTGAGACTATCACGTCTTTCACAACGCCCGGAACATAGCCCCATTCGCGAAGCGCGTACAAACCGCGGCCAACCAAAACAAAACGGGCGTCTTTAATAAGCTCGTTGTGAGTGGTGGCAACATGGGCTCTTTTGTTGAAATAGGTCGTAATGGCGCGCGCCACATCGCGGAAGTGGATCGGGGAACCGTGTTTGCGAATGACAAGATAGGCGTAATCACGAATACCCTTGGCTTTTACGTTGGGAGAGCTTGTCTTGCCCCACTCGCCGAGAGGATTTTTGCCGATGCGGTGCGAAAGGTTAAGCCAGCGCTTTATGGTTTCGTCATTCTTGTATTCGTCGGAAACATCTTTGACATATTCCAAAAATTTCTTGACAAGTTCCGACTCGGGCACCAGCTCGTTGTCGTCAAGAGACGCATAAAGTTTCTCAAGGGCCGAGTGAACATTTCGCGCCAGATTTTCGTCTATGTGCCAGCGATGCCTGAATTGCTCGTCTTCCTTTTCTTTGGAAAAATGCTCTCCCAGAACAAGAAGAAAATGAATGTAGTTTTGGGTTAATTGGTCGCTTGTAAAACTTTCCAAAAGTTCGTGATGAGCAATTATGCCACCGAGTTTGCGCAAAGCTTCCTTAAGTTCAAGAAAGGCGGGTTCTTCCCTTTTATATTCTTTTGATTTACGGATATTATTGAGAGAATATTCATCAATTTGGCGCACTCTTTCGCGGGTAATGCCGTATTTCTTGCCAATAGCTTCCAGAGTCATTGGTTTTGTGTCCGCGCCCAAACCATAACGGCGCATGACTATATCCTTTCCTCTGGGCGGAAGAACCGAAAGAAGGCGCTTGACCACCTGCTTTGGTTTGAAAGAAAGCTTTACTTTAGCCTTTTTTGCCTGTTTTATTGCCATATTGTGTAATTTACATCTGCAGTTTTATCACCAAGCCGTATAAAAGTCAACCGCTAGGCAAATTGTGGGCAAATACTATCTAAACGACGATGCTGACTATCCTATCAGGAACATAGATAATTTTTTTTATCGGGCTGGTTAGATACTTCTTGAATTTGGGTGAACTTTCAATCATCTGCCTTATCTTTTCCTCGGTTTCATCAACTCGCGTCTCTATCACTCCCCTTACCTTGCCATTTATCTGCACGGCTATTTTGATGGCGCCCTTCGCGCCGAGTTTTTGCGCTGTCGGCCATTCGGCTTCATGCATAGACCCTTTCATTCCTATCTTTTGCCACAGCTCTTCCGCTATGTGCGGCGCGAAGGGCGCAAGAATTGCCAAAAATCTTGCAAAATCTTTTTGAGGAATGTTTTTTTCTTTTTCAAAAGAATTGGCGCAAATCATTAGTTGCGAAATGGCAGTATTAAAGCTCATGCTTTCAATATCGTTTGAAACTTTTTCTATAGTCTTTTCCAGAATATCCGGATTTGAGAGTGAGCCGTTCGGTTTTACTTTTTCCGCAAGCGCAAAAACTCTTTCCAAAAATCGGCGCGGACCGATGATTGAGTCGGACGACCACGCAACGGCCTGTTCAAACGGACCAATGAACATCTCATACAAGCGCAGGGTGTCCGCGCCGTAAGTTTTTACTATCTCATCAGGATTAATAATATTTCCTTTTGACTTGCTCATTTTTGCTCCTCCTTCGGCCAAAATAAGTCCGTGTGAAGTGCGCTTTTTGTACGGCTCTGATGTGGGCACCAACTTTTGGTCATACAAAAACTTGTTCCAAAAACGCGAATACAAAAGATGAAGAGTGGTGTGTTCCATTCCTCCGTTGTACCAGTCAACGGGCATAAAATGCTTGAAATTATCAATTTCCAATTTCCAATTTCCAATGGAAACGGGATTCTTAAACCCTTTCTTATCAAACAAATACGCAAGGTAATACCAGCTTGAGCCGGCCCAGTTGGGCATGGTGTCTGTTTCCCTTTTAGCCGGGCCCCCGCATTGCGGGCATTTTACATTTACCCACTTGGGAACTGACGCCAATGGTGATTCCCCTGTTTCCGTATATGTATATTTCTTAACTTTTGGCAGTTTTACGGGCAAATCTTTTTCAGGCACCGGCACAATGCCGCAATCCGGGCAATGTATTACCGGTATCGGCTCACCCCAATATCTTTGCCTGCTAAATATCCAATCGCGAAGTTTGTACCTGATAACCTTCTTACCAAAATCTTCAAAACCGGCGGGCTTGTAATCTTTTACTATTGGCAAATTAAATTTTTTAGCAAACTCCTCGTCTCGCTTATCGTCCGCGGGCACGGCCATAATCGCTCCCGTGCCATAATCAACTGAAACATAATTCACTACCCAAACCGGCAACATTTCGCCATTGGCCGGATTTTTCACTTTCAAACCAGTATCAACACCAATTTTTTCTTTGTTTTCTTTTTCTGTTTCAGTCTTAATTCCAAAATCTTTACCTGTTAATTTTTTAGCGATTTCCGGCGCAATTGCTACAAAAGTAGCGCCAAAAATAGTGTCTGGCCTTGTTGTAAAAACTTTTATATCACCGAAATTTATCTCCGCGCCCTCCGACTTTCCTATCCAATTTCTTTGCTGGATTTTGACACGATCGGGATAATCAACATCGTCCAAATCTTTATGTAATCGCTCTGCGTATTTTGTGATGGCAAGCATCCACTGCTCTTTTTCGCGCTTCTCAACGGGCGTACCGCATCTTTCACAGCGCCCGTTCACCACTTCTTCGTTGGCAAGACCGATTTTATCTTTCGGGCACCAGTTGATCGTGGCTTTGGCTTTATACGCCAGGCCGTGTTTCAACAATTGCAAAAAAATCCATTGCGTCCATTTGTAATACTTCGGGTCCGTTGTATTCACTTCTCGCGACCAGTCAAAAGAAAGCCCCAGAGATTTGAATTGCTTACGAAAATTATCTGTATTTTTCTTTGTGACTTTATCCGGAGCAATTCCAGTTTTAATGGCAAAGTTTTCAGTGGGCAAACCAAAAGCGTCCCAGCCGATCGGAAACATCACATTAAAGCCCTGCGTTCTGCGCTTGCGGGCAATAATGTCCATGGCGGTATATCCGCGCACATGGCCGGCGTGAAGTCCTTCTCCGGACGGATACGGAAATTCCATCAAGGCGTAATATTTTTTATCCTTTCCGTCGATGGCTTTGTAAAGCTTTTTTTTCTCCCACTCCTTCTGCCATTTTTTTTCTATTTTGGCGGGGTCGTACTTGCTCATACACAAAATATATCATTTTTCATTCTTTGAGCGAGGGGTGTCGTCTGAAAGGGGCTCTCGGAGCGCGACGGCGCCGGACAGAGAAAATTTTCAGCAGAAAATTATATGTACCCTTTCAGGCGACACCCCGAGCAACTATTGATCCCTGAATTTTTTAAGTGCAACCCAAATAAGAAGCACAAGTGCAACGGCAAGGATGATTACCTTGAGCAGATTGTCCGCTGAAGACCAATAACGAATACTTGCGACGATAAACGACAACACGCCGGCGAGCGACAGAGCCTGGCCAAGTAATATGTTATTTTTTAAGAAAATTCCTGCAATCACGGAAAGTACACCGAGCACCACGAGCGTCACAAAAACATTTCTGTCATACGACTTGCGCGCAGCTTCATAATCGTTTCTGCAAGTAAATTGCTGGTCACAGTACCCTTGTATTCTCGGCTGACTCGGGTCTGACTTGGGATAAATGTTTTCACTCCACTGCCCGCCCTTGGCTAAACATTGTTCACGCGAGGTTATGGGTTCTATAACCTGCTCATTCGGGCAAAATTTTACATAATCCGGCTCTTTGTAAATGAGTGAGAGCGTGTAATTGAAAAAGAGATTTAGCACAATAACAATGCCCGCAATAAGCGACCATTTAAACACCCGCGATGTTTTTGTCGGTTCCATTCTGTTATATTAACACGAGACAATTTTCACCCAAAAGGAGGTGAGGAAAGAGTGGCCAAGAAAAAGGCATTGCGCCGTGGAGCTCGTCGAAAGTACACGAGATGCCGAAGATGCCGGTGCTGTGGCAGTGTGTTGTGGTAGCACACGAGGAGCAGCCGACGGCTCGGAACAGTCGAAGAGGCGCTCACAGTTTCCTGTGAGTGCCTCTTTTTTTCAAGTGCGCCTCTACCAAATCAAAAACTCTACGCCTCGTTATTTACAGCGGTTTAACCGCTGTAAATCGTTGTTATTAGTAAAAATACTTACCAATAATCATTTCCAAACTCCTCTTGTCCTCTTTCGTTTTCAAAATCTCCCTGAGAGAAGACTCGGCAAAATTTTTATAATCTCTGTCCGATTTAAATTGGTCTAATATTATTTCTTTGGAGCAAATCCTGGTATTAGTCTTCCCCATGTATTCATCCCAACTTGATTTCTCTACCCCAGCGGTTAAACCGCTGATTTTATGAACTTTCCAGTTCAAATTTATATACACACTAAGATGTAGAAGCTGTTCATTTGATTCAATTCTTACAGATTTAAAAGTCCCCTGGAAAAGTGACCCTGACCTTTTGTATTTATTATTGAAATACCATGTGTACCCCCCGCCAATTCTTTTCATAAATTCACTTATACCGCCATCATTTATTTCTTTAAGTAAAAAATGAAAATGGTTTGGGTTTAAAGCGTAACAAACAATTTCTACTAAAGCATCACTGACCTTACGATTTGTGGAATTTTTATCAGAAATAACTTGGCGCAAACTTTTCACCGGTTCTTTTGAATTGAAAAACTTAAGACTCTGAAAAAACCTTTTTGCATCAGTAGGGTTCTTAATTGTCTCTCTTTTATCTACACCACGATTGTAAATATGATAGTACTCACCAATAGCGAATTTTTCTCTATTAGCCATCGTAAAATTATATATCTTTAATAATTTAGCGGTTAAACAGCGGTTAAACCGCTGGGGATTAGATCAAAAACTCGATGACGTCGCCGTCTTGAACAATATATTCTTTACCTTCGGTGCGCACCCAGCCTTTGGCGCGCGCATTTGCATAAGAGCCCGCTTCAATTAATTTGTCGTGATGGATGACTTCTGCGCGAATAAATTTATCTTGAAAATCGGTGTGAATTGATTTGCCTGCTTCCGGCGCCGTGGCGCTGCGTTTTGTCGTCCAGGCTCGCGACTCTTTCTCGCCTGTGGTGAAAAAAGTAATAAGGTCTAAAAGCTCATAAGATTTTTTGATTAAATTATCAAGGCCCGTGCCAAAAATTGGATCTATTTCAATATAGGGGCCCGGGAGTTTGGAGATTATTTCCCTCTTATTTTCCGCGGCCTCCGAGGCGTTCAAAACATAAAGCGTCGGCTTCTTTATACCGGCCGCCTCCAATTCTAAATTTATGATTTCTATATCAAAAAGCGGGTCAATTTTGTCATGCACATGAATAATATTTTTGTCTTCAAAAATTCTGACCACCTCTATAATAGCGTCCACCTCTTTTATGTGAGAGAGGAATTTATTGCCAAGACCGGCGCCTTCCGACGCCCCCTTCACCAGTCCCGCGATGTCTACAAACTCCACGACCGCCGGAATGACTTTTTTGGACTTGCTCATTTCTGCAAGCTTATCCAAACGCACATCGGGCACGGGCACAATTCCCACAGACGGATCAATGGTGCAAAAAGGATAATTTTCAGCCGGCACACTTTTTTTAGTCAGGGCGTTAAAAAGTGTGGATTTTCCAACATTAGGTAAACCTACTATACCGATACTTAATTTCATTTCAAAATAATAGCTCAATTGAGCCATTTTTCAACCTATTGACAAATAAATATAATGGGTGTATAATTAAGTAGTAATAGTTCCTTCACGTTTACTTCGGAGGTGGTCTGTGCGTCTTGTTACTGCAGCGCTGACCGCCGTGACGATGTTGGTAGCTACCGTCTGGTATGTCTATCTCGTCGTTCGCGGCAGAATTGCGCCGGTGCTTGCGTCATGGATCATCCTTGCGACGACCATGACCTTAAGCTACGCGGCCTACTGGCATGCCCCCAATCACACGATTGCCGGAAACATTGGCAATTTGACGGGGGTTGTCTCTACCGTTGCCATTCTTGCTTCAATCATCGGACGAGAGTGGAAAACCGGTTGGGGTCGAAGTCGATTCAACGCATTTCAGATGCAGTGTCTCGCTGGCGCGGGAGTCATTATGGTGGTCTGGAGCATTTTGCGTTTCGTGATCGGCGGCGGCTCAGCCGCTTTCATCTCAAACGTATTAACCCAGATCCTCATGGTGATCGGCTATGTCGCTCTTGTGGAGCGTCTTTGGACAACACGAAAAGAGAGAGAGTCCTTGTTCTCCTGGACCTTCATCTTCCTCGCGTCATCCTTGTCCTTTGGACCGGCGCTCTATCCTGCTACTGATTGGCTGGGACTCCTGTACGCCTTCCGAGCGACCGTCACTTCGGGAATTGCCGTCTGGCTCATCTCAAAGATCCGAAGTCAAACCCTCAATCCAACGCGCGCATCCTCGTGATGCGCGCGTGTTGTTTTATAAAAAAAACTATCTCGCCCATTTTCCCAACCGGTACACCCGTCTCTTTATCATGGTGCGCCGCCACATGCCGAAGTGTTTTAAATATCCAAACTTGTGCACGTAAATTGGTTTGAAACCAGCGAACCATAAAATTCCTTTACGCAACTCATTCGTGGTGTCGCCAAAAATAATCCATTGAATCAAGGGCTCGGTGTCTGATGTGATAATCATGCTTGCCGATTTGCCTTTCAAAAGTTTTTTCCACCATTGCCCACCCGCAACAAAGTGGTACGCAAAACCGGGAAGCCAAGTGCGGTCAATGAGACCTTTCAAAATCGCGGGCATGGTGGACCACCAAGAGGGATAAAAAATTACAAAATGGTCGCACCATTTCACGTTTTCCTGAAAGGCCATCAAGTCCGGCTCAAGTTCTTGTTTTACTTTGTAACCCAAACGCAAAATCGGGTCAAATTTCATGTCGCCGATGTTTTGCCTGCGTACTTCGTGCCCTTTTTCTGTCGCCCCTCTCTCGTATTCAGACGCCAAAGTGCCGTTCAGAGTGTCTTTGTCCGGATGACCGAGCAAAATAAAAATCTTTTTCCGACGCATACATAAAAGTATAGCGTACTGTTACTATCTTGATTATCTCGTTTTGTCCATGCACAGTCAAAAATAGTGTGGTATAATGGCTAAGTTAGCATTAAGCATTAAAAATAATAAATTTTCTATGGTTAGAAAAGCAAATCCGGCTTTGTTAAAGCCAATGAACCTGTCTTCTGATCTTGAAGTAATTGTGGGGAAAGGCCCGATGTCCAGAGGCCAGGTTGTGAAGAAGATGTGGGAGTATATCAAACAACACAATCTTCAGAATCCAGCAAACAGAAGGAACATATTGGCCGACGACAAATTGAGAAAAGTATTCGGAGGAAAAAGCGAGGTCACAATGTTTGAAATGACCAAACTTGTTTCAGGACACTTAAAATAAAGACGATTCAAGGTTTTTATTGACAAAAATCTGCCTTTACGGGCAGATTTTTGTTTGGTGGACCTATCGAGAATCGGACTCGAGTCTCGGCAATGCGAATGCCGCGTCGTACCACTAGACCATAGGCCCATGCGCCCTGAAAGGATTGAACTTTCGGCCTTTCGCGTGTGAAGCGAACGCTCTACCACTGAGCTAAGGGCGCATCGGCTGCCAGATTATCATATCCCAAGTTTTGAAAGAGCGGCGCGCACTTGAGAAATGGGAATTGAGAAGCCGATGTTTTGAGAGCCTTGAACCATGGCAACATTCACGCCGATTGCATTGCCGTTTAAATCAACAAGCGGTCCCCCTGAATTGCCTTGATTAATGGCGGCATCCGTCTGGATAACACCAGACAAA
>Ga0209542_10018471_pt1 | contig 11281 bp, 9 predicted proteins | sample RifCSPhighO2_01_FD_184028 | JGI IMG/M metagenome (GOLD analysis project Ga0209542, IMG submission 184028) | Soil microbial communities from Rifle, Colorado - Rifle CSP2_plank highO2_0.1 (SPAdes) (version 2) | ecosystem: Environmental > Terrestrial > Deep subsurface > Rock core/Sediment ...
TGCTCATTTTTTTTCTGTAAATCTGCAACATTAACTTGTGCAATTGATTGTGGATGTCGTCTAAGATTAATTCCAAAAATCTGTTCTAGCCTAGAAATCAAAACAAAATCATCCTTAAGCAACTCCCCAAGCTCAGCCATTTTTACTTCTTCCTCTGTAGAATTTATCAACTGAGCCAATTTAAGCCTAGACATATTTTTGAGTTTTCTGTTTTTTGAAATTTCCCAATTGAAATTAGGAACAAGATCTTGCATTACATTATTTTTCTTTCCACCAAATTTACCATGTTTCCAATCAAACATGATAGAATTATCCCTCAAAGAGTCTTTAGGTTTTAAAGATTTAATATTTGAAGGAGTAGACGCCTGTTGAGTCTGACCAGTTATCTTGCGTAAAACAAATAAATCTTCAAGAATCGCCACAGTTTCAGAAACTCTTATTATCTCCCCATCTTTTATAGCTTCAACATAAGAATCATTCACCTGTTGCCTTAAATCTAAGTAATCCATACCTAAGACCAATATCTCCCATTTAAATCATTTATGGTGAAACAGTACCATAACCAATTCTAGAGATTTTATGATAGTTTAAGAATTGGTTATTAGAGAATTCTGAACATTACAATTCAATCATCAGAATTCTCTACATTAAAAACTATGTCTTCTAACTCTTGTAAAGTTACAAAGTTGCTAATAACCTTATCCCCATTAATGATTATAGATGGATAAGTGTTATTTCCAAGAGATTTAACAAATATATCCACTGAAGCCACTTTAGTATCAATTGCGATAGGAATTAAAATAACTTCCTTAGGATGTATACTCTTCAAATCAAAAAGTTGTCTTGAGAAATAATTTTGTTTCGAACTTATTTCTACATCATCCACATTATAATAATACAGATACGAAACAATATGGAAATCTCCCTTACATCTTTCTTTCAAATTTTGGGCTTCAAGAAGTAATAGTGTCCTTAAAAGATCATATCTTCTATGGAGCACCGTCAAATCAGTTAGTTTACCAGTAGCATCAGAATCTTCTAAGTCCACAGCATCTGTGTATATTTTATCTGCAAAAGAGAAAAGACTTTCTTTAGCTAATTCGCAGGAGATATTTGAGTCCGAAATTATTCTTTGTCTTAATTGTTCATCTAAAATATTAAGTTCTGAGTCAACCAATTCAAAATAAACTCGCTCTGATTGTTTAAATTCTATAAAAAAACCCAATAATAAACCTAAAGAAAAAACTATTAGGGTAAAAACAAGCGCATGCCAAAAAGCATGTTTACTCATACTCCCACCTCCATAAGTTTTACCATTTTATATTACCTGTGACGTACTTGTATATTGATGTAATCATTATAATTGGATATATTGACAGATATATTAACAGATAATAAAGGATATTAAAAACATTTGTTTCTTTCCTACCCCTCATATCCATTATACTCAACCCTATTAAAACAAAAATAAATGCCCAAATAAATAAAACTAATCCAAAAAAATTTAGAATTGTCGGATTAAGATTTAAATCTTGTAATCTCAACAAAGTAGTCCCACCATAAATAGAATATTTAGTTACTAAAATTTCAATAATTGTACGTTTAATTAATAAGTAAATAAATAATCCCAATCCAAATAACCCCAAAAGCAAAGAAAAACTAAAGAAAGGAATAATAAATCCACCAAGCATCCCATTTCTAAATATAAAAGATTTGTATTTTAATATACATTGTAAACCCCCTATATTCCAACGAATACGTTGTTTCCACCATTGTTTAAATTTTTTAGGAGTTTCTGAATAAACTCTTGCAGACAAACACATTCTTGCAATATATCCATAAGATTTTAATCTCCAAACAATTTCAATATCTTGAGTTAAATTTTTTGTATCAAAAAGACCAACTTCTATAAGTTTAGATTTGCGATAAAGAGCAAACGGCCCAGGCGTAACATAAACTGCATCAACGCAATCTAATAATTTTCTAGACCATGAAATAATAGAATATTCTATCATCTGTAATTTTTGCATAAATGTATCTGCACCCTTAGCCATAACCGCACATGTTACAGCAGCAACTTTCTCATTACCTTGTAAAAAACCAATCATTTTTATTAAAGCATCTGCCTCAGGTGTGGAGTCAGAATCTGTAACTGCAATAAAATCATAATTTGCAGCTTTAATTCCCGTATTTGTTGGCGAAGCCGCACCTCCAGAGTTTTTAGAGTGAACAATTAGTTTTATACGACCACTGTATTTTTCAACATATTTTCTTACAATTTCAACTGAGTTATCATTAGATTTATCATCAACAACAATTATTTCAATCATTTCTTTAGGATATCTTAAATTAAGTAATGAATCTAACGCATGCGCAACAGTCCCAGAATCATTATAACAAGGCATAATTATACTTACAGGAACTGCTTTTCCAAAAGGGTAAGAAAATAGATTCTTACGATTTGGAACCCATATGAATACAAGAAGACTTGTCATATAGAGTGCAATAAAAAGATAAACGTAAAAGACTAATTCTATAAAATTAAGCATTTGATTCTTCTGGCTGTTTAAATTGTTCTTCGTTAATTAAGGGGTTTTTTTCAGAATCAGTACCACCAACATTAAAATAATTATAAAAAGAATCATTTAAAGAAATTTCAGCAGTATGTCCAACTTTCTTTTTATTTATTAACCCCATCGAAACAAATTTCATGACATGTTCATAAGCTTTGTTTCCTCTTATTTTAATTAAAATAGCTTGTTTTATAGGCTGTTTATGGGCAATAATTGCCAGAGTTTCTTGTTCTGCCTTAGTAAATTCAGAATCTCCAGTAGCAAGCCTGTTAACCATATAAACAAAATCTGGATGAACATCCATCTTCCAAAGGTCTTCTCTTCTAATAACTTCCATTCCTTTTCCTTTATACCTTTCCTCAAGAGTTCTAAGAATATCTCTGAGTAAAAGAGGGTTGAGATCAGTTAAAACAACAAGTTCTTTTAAAGTCATAAATTTACCAGAAACAAAGAGAGCCGCCTCCACTTTGCGAAGATTATCTATTTCACGAACCTCATCAAGTTGAGAAACAGAGTTCTCTACCTTAACAAAGTCTTTATTATCCATTCAATTTTAATTGCTACCTAATTTAAAAACATTTCATCCAGTAAAAGAAATCAAAAAACTCTCAATAATTGCAGCTAAACACAAAAGCGGTAAAACAACAGTTAAAAATGCCTTAAAAGAGCTATTAAATCTTAACTTAAAAGTCTTAATCCCTTTCACAGCAAAGAACGAAGTACCTATATGAATCCCTAATCCTAATGCAATAAATATTGCAGGCAACTCAAAGATTCCATGAGGTAAAAGTCTCCATATAACAGAGTATCCTGCAATTGGAATGGCCTTAGAATAAACATATCCTAAAATGGCTCCATTAAAAATAGCATTAAAAATAGGGAATATTCCAAATACAACCCCTAAAAAAAGAGCAGAAACTGCACTAGTAAGATTATTACTAAAAATAAACCATATTAACTCTAAAAAATCAAGATTCCTAGCTTCATCAGATATTTCTTTTAAAACATTATCAAAAAAAGTCAATTTTTCAGAATAAATAAATCCGAAAATAGAACTTGTAAAAAAGATAAGTATAATCAAATAGATATATCTTCGTTGCTTATTAATATAAGACAATGAATCTTCAAATAAATGAGCAAATTCGCTCTTCCAAGATTTATTTTTTTTTAGTATCATTTTATTTTATCATCCTATTAATTAATTTAACTTTTTGTTTATATTTAATTCTAAGATAATATCCATAAACTAGTCCTGCAACCAATCCTCCAAAATGAGCCATATTTCCAATTGGGAGTTTAACAAATAAACTTATGATCAATAAAGGAATAATTGCAATAATAGGAGATAACCAAAAGGGTAAACTAAGAGGTAGAGCAATCTTTCTTAGACTTTTGCTTTGAGAAAACATTGAAAATATCATTACAAAAATAATTATCCCTGTAACAATATCTATAATATTAGATATAGAAGAAGGGATATTTGGTATAGCCATAATTAAGACTTGAGCTATAATTACGATTAATGGTCCAACTATAAGATATACCTTTTTTCTAGGAAGTAGTACTGCCAGTATCCCCAATAATCCAAAAATTGCTCCTGAAGCTCCTACAGCAAAATCTTCAATTCCTCCAAAAAGAAAGTCGCCTCTGGCAAAGAAACTACCAAGATAAGCAAAAATAACAAAAAATAGCCCACCAACAATTCCAGCAATTAAATAAAACCAAATATAACGCTTACGTCCCAATATCTTTTCAGTCAGACCACCAAGAAAAAATAATGAAATCATGTTTACAAACAAGTGTAAAAAACTTCCGTGCATAAAAATACTAGAAACAATAGTCCAAAGATAAGAGTTAGATAAAATATTAGAGGGGCTAATCGCAATAAAATTAATTATTGAGGGATAAAATAAAGATAGAATTGATAAAATAAAAAACAAAATAATATTTATGATTATAATCCAAGTAGTTATACTCAATTTTGGTCGAACCGTGACCTTATTACGGCGAAAATCTCGTCGATAGACCATTATTTATTTCTTTTTCCCCTTCTTAGACTTAAGTTGAGTTTTAGATTTTCCGACTTTCTTTTTTCCTTTTTTAGAGCTTTTCTTTTCTTTTTTAACACTCTTTTTTTCTTTTTTAATCTTTAAAACAGGTTCATTTCGTTTTTTTCTCAAAATTGAAAGTTTATCAATTTCTTCTTGTAATTTAGACAGTTTATCTCTTAATTTAATTATATTTTTTTCAGCATTTTTTACGCTTTCAACAAAATCCTTCAATGAATAAACTTCACCACACTCTACACAAGTAAATTCATTAGACAATGCCTGCTCACCAGAAACTTCCACATTACAAACCTTACAATAATAAAATTGCTTTGTCTTTTGAGCTTCAAGAATTTGCTGTTGATCTTCAATTTCTTTTAAAATAGAATCTTTATAATTAATTAAACATTTATATTCGTCAAGAGTCCAGAAATAAGTATACCATCCCCCACTTTTCAAATCTTTTTTACGTATAAATCTCACTAAACCCTTGTCTGCAAGTTTATACAAAACATTTCTTGTCTGATTTATAGTCAAATCTAATTTTTTAGCTATAAGAAACTCATTTACGTTCTGTTTATTAAACAAGACAGTTAAAACTTTCTCTGCACCTGTGCCTGCAACAGTAAACAGATATTCATTCAATAATTTCTCAAACATAAAAATGTTCAACAACGAGACAATAAAAACCTTTCTAAGAAATATGTAACTCCTTAATAATTAAGATAAACCTATATAAATAAAGTTTGAAATACAAAATAAAAAGATGTTTGGAATAAAAAAGAAAGATGATGAAGGTGAGCTCCCAGATCTCAACATGCCAGGTTTACCTTCAATAAGGGACTATCAAAGGTCAACTTTGCCTCCAATAGAACATAGACAAGATGAAGAACAAGCAGAAATTCATGGCCTACCTTCTTTTCCAGATTCTCTAATGAAGAAAGGATTTAGCCAAAGTATGATAAAAAGCGCAGTTGAAGACAATGATAAAAATCTTCCAGAGTTACCTGAATGGAATCAAGAACAAGTTCAATCAAAACCAATAAGAACAATGGAATTAAATGAATGGAATCCAAAGCCAGTTCCTCAAATACAAAATAGAAATATAATCCAAGAAACACCATCAACTCAAGACATGAGTAATCAAACAAATTCAAAAAGACCAATTTTTATTAAATTAGATAAATTTAAAGAAGCAAGAGATTCACTTGAAAAAATTTCTGAAAAACTAAACCAAATGGATGAGTTATTAAAAGTAATTAAAGACTTGAAATCAAAAGAGGAACAAGAAATTGGCGGATGGGAAAGAGATATCGAAAGCATAAAATCTAGAATCATGTTTATCAATAAAGAGATTTTTGAAAATGCCTACTGAGGAACAATTTGTTGGGCTAGAAAGACCCCATGTTATTGCAGGAAAAAAACATCTTCTTTATTGTGAAATGGAAGTTTTAACATCTATAAAAAAATATAACACTTATAAAAAATTTCGAAAAGAAGAAATAGCTTTAAAGAATTTATTAAAAAAATTAGTTTTAGAGATTAAAAAAGAAATGGAGACTATATTTGAATACATCCCACATATAAAAGTTGAACATCCAATAGAAATTCCAGTAAAGAAAGTTCCAATTGTAAAGAGAGATGCGTTGGAAGAAGAGATTCAAAGCATAAGAAAAAGAATAGCTATGCTAGGTATGAATTGAAACTTTTAAAAACAGAATAATCTCGTATATTATATGATTAACAGAAAAGAATTAATAAAAAAGTATATAGAATTCTTTAAAACTGAAAAATCTTCAGCAATTAGATTTTTAAGTATTGAAAAAATGGAGAACTAATATGATAACCAGAAAAGAATTAATTGAAAAATATCTCCATTTTTTTAAGTCAAAAGACCATAAAGAAATTCCTAATTCTTCACTTATACCAATAAATGATCCAACAGTTCTATTCACGACAGCTGGAATGCACCCTCTAGTCCCTTATTTAAGCGGACAGCCACATCCATTAGGAAAACGCCTTGTAAATATCCAGAAATGCATCCGTACAGGAGACATCGAGCAAGTAGGAGACTCTACACACCACACCTTCTTTGAAATGCTTGGAAACTGGTCTTTAGGAGATTATTGGAAAGATAGTGCGATCAGCTACACTTTCCAATTTCATACAAAAATACTGAAAATACCATTAGAAAGATATGCTGTAAGCGTTTTCATAGGAGACAAAGACTCTGTAAAAGACGAAGAATCTGCAAAAATATGGTTATCATTAGGGATTTCAAAAGAAAGAATTGCATTTCTCCCAAAAAAAGATAATTGGTGGGGCCCAACAGGAGAATCAGGCCCTTGCGGACCAGATACCGAGATGTTTTATTGGACAGGCAAAGAAAAAGCTCCAAAAATATTTGATCCAAAGGATAAAAATTGGGTAGAAATAGGAAATGATGTTTTAATACAATATGAAAAAACAAAAGATAATCTCTTCATCCCATTAAAACAAAAAAACATAGATTTTGGAGGCGGACTAGAAAGAACCCTAGCAGTCTTAAACAATTTTGAGGACAATTATTTAACTGAAATATGGCAACCAATAATAAAAGAAATAGAAACAATTTCCCATAAAAAATACGAAGACTATAAAAAAGAGATGAGAATAATAGCAGATCATCTCAAGACCTCAGTCTTCATATTGGGAGATGAACAACCAACAATTCCCGCAAATATTGGCCAAGGTTACGTCTTAAGAAGATTAATTAGACGTGCAATAAGATATGGAAAAATTCTAAAGATTGAAATAAATTTCACAAAAATTATTGCAGAAAAAGTAATTGAGATTTACAAAGATTATGAAACACTAACTAAAAATAAAGAATTAATTCTAAAGGAAATAGAAAAAGAAGAAACAAAATTTAGAACAACAGTAGAAAGAGGGATAAGAAAATTTGAAAAACTTGCAAACGAACAAAAAGAAATTTCTGGAATTGATGCGTTTCTTCTTTTCCAATCTTTCGGTTTTCCAATAGAAATGACAGAAGAAATGTGTAAAGAAAGAGAGATAAAAATAGATAAAATAGGTTTTGATAAAGAATATCTTAATCATCAAGAGTTATCAAGAACAACTTCGGCAGGTATTTTCAAGTCAGGCTTAAGTGACCATTCAGAAAAAACAACAAGACTTCATACAACAACACATCTTCTAAATGAAGCCCTCTCAAGAGTTTTAGGCCCAGAAGTTGCACAAAGAGGATCAAATATAACTCAGGAAAGAACCCGTTTTGATTTTGTTTTTTCTAGAAAACTTACGGAAAGTGAAATAAAAGAATTAGAAGATATTGTAAATAAAGTAGTAAAAAAATCTCTCACAGTCAAGTCAGAAGAGCTTCCCTACAAAGAAGCCATATCAAGCGGAGCCAAAGGAGAATTTGGACACAAATATCCTAGTGTAGTAACAGTTTACACAGTAGTAGACAAAGATGAAAAAAAAGAGTATTTCAGTAGAGAAATATGTACAGGTCCACATGTAAAGAATACAAGTGAAATTGGAAGGATAAAAATAATTGAACAATCTTCAGTTTCAGCAGGAGTCCGTCGTATAAAAGCAATTGTAGAAGACTAAATTACAGTCGATTTTTTAATGATTACTAAAAATTAAATTTTAATTTCCAAATATTTTTCTGAAAAATCTAACAATCCAATTATTAAATTGAGCATCTTCGTTGGCAATCACTGCTCCGCTTCCAGCAGTACTTCCTCCACTATCTCCCTCACTAGTCGATCCCCCGCTATCTCCCCCAGAAGTAGACCCTGAAGAATCTCCACCGCTAGTGGTCTCTCCACTGTCTCCTCCACTCGTGCTTTCACTTGTAGATCCACTATAAGATTCACCAGAATAAGATCCTGAATAACTTCCACCGCTAGAATCTCCACCTGTATAACTACTTCCCTCTGGAACATAACTTCCATCAGGATATTGCGCATAATAATCTGCTTCTGAACTCTGAGAAGCTCCTCCACTCCAAGTACCATCAGAATAATAATTACCATAATCTCCACCTACATAAGCGCCAGAAGAATCGTAACCTCCACCACCAGTATAAGACCCACTATAATAACTTCCAGAATATCCATATCCTCCGCTTCCGGCCATAGCCGCAGCAGCACCAGCTGCAGCACTCTCATATCCGGCAGCTCGAGCTGCAGCATCCATTTCAGCAGTATATCCTCCAGCAGGTATTCCCCAATTACTCGAAGGAGCATATCCTCCACCACAAGCACCATTTGCACAGCCATAATTATTATAACCATAAGAACCAGGAGGAGCTATATATCCAGGAGGCATACCTCCAGAAGGAGGAGTATAGACTCCATTGTTCCAACCACCAGGTGCAAATCCCCCATAACCATTAGCTCCAGAAGCATAAGTTTGTCCGTTAGAAGAAGACCAAGTTCCATCAGAACCTTGTGTCCAAGTATTACCTTGTGCATCTACAGAACCACTAGATCCTGCGTATCCGGCACCTCCGACATAACCAGCATAAGAATTAGAATATCCATACCCACCAGAAGAAGGAACCTGTGCTGTATCATATCTATCTGTAGCACTCCATTGACCATCCGCTCCCTTTTCATAAATTCTACCGCTAGTTACTTCTGTCTGAATTTCCACACCATTTTCAGTGCGCACATTTGGTTGATACTTAGAAGCATATGATCCTGCATATCCAGAAGGAGGAGAATAATTTGGGCTTCCAGCAAGAGCTGCAGCTTCACTTGCAGTTTCAACCCGCGTCCAAGTTCCATCTTCTTGTTTAACATGACCAAAACCACTACTATAAGATTGATCAGATCCAGAAGAACCATAATAACCATAGCCTCGACCATAATCTCCTACTCCAGTGTATGTGCTAGATGAATATCCAAAAGAAGCTCCAGATGCAGGGTCATAACCTCGAGCATTAGCAACACTATATTGTTGAATCTGTGCGCGAACAGTTTCTGAATTAGTAGAATCAGGAACTACTCCAGGAGGAAGCCAAACTGCAGTTTGCTCCCCAGTATCAGGATTAGTATAAACATGATTATAATTTCGATCATTTCTATAATCAGAATAAACCCCATAACGATTTGCGGAACTTGGTTGAGAAATGCCTCCAACACTTGGAGGAGGAACGGCTATACCTTCAGAGTTAGTCCACCCTTTGTCAGGAGTTACCCTATAAGTTTGTCCATCATCTCCAATAACAGTTCTGCCAACTTCAGCTACTTGTTGATCACGACGATAATTTTCATACCCATAATAATTCTGCCCTGTAGCTGAAGAAGTATAATACCTCCCATAAGAATCAGCTGTCCAAGTTACAGTTGATCCATCAGACAAAATTTGTTCTCTCACCGGAGGGTTAAGAGGATCATAACCAGGAATCCCAGTTGCGGGAACAAATTCATAATCTCCCCTAGTTCCTAAAGTTGGATTAAAAATAAAACGACCATCTGTCCTATAAGTATGACGAGCAATTTCATTGCCTGTCGAATCATATTCAGCGCCATAAACTCTACTATTTCCAGAAGAATCGCTAACCCCACCAACATTTCCAGTTATAGGATCATAAGTAATTCCAGTTTCTGAAAACCAGTTTCCTCCCTGTGTTTCCTGCCAACTTGTGCCAGCAAGTTCAGCTGTTTCTACAATATTTCCAGAAGAATCAATATAAACATTATCTTCTTCATCATGAAGATAAATTTGGTTAGGCGCAACCACAAATTCAGTAACAACTGTCTCTTGAGTTTCTTCATCAACTGTTTCAGATATCCAAATATCTTGAGTAGAATCATAAGTCAAAACTTCTCCATGTTCTGTAAGAATTTCTCCCCCATCAGCTTCATCTTCAAGCCCTATAGGAGCAAGAGGAACAGGAGGAGTAATTACAGTAGAATCATCAAACTCAAAAGAATTATCTATTGGGTTAAAATCAACATCTACTCCTCCAAGAGCATATTCATAAACACCTTCCTCTGCATTGTAAATAGCATCCTTGTGATGCATAACTTCTGGAGCATACATATAACCGGTAGCCAAATCCATATAATTCCCATAAACAGGATTTTCTGTGAAACGAGTAGCCACACCATTAGAAATAAAGTCATAATTATATAATCCATATCTTGCTTCAGCCCCACCTACAAATTGAGCAGTAGCAGAAGTATCTCCGTAGGAAATTTCATTGATTGTTCCATCAGGATTAGTAACAGTATAACCAGTAGAATAATAACTGTATTCATAATTTCCTTCTTCAGTACCTGTAGTGTAGGTGTAAGTTTCAGAACCATGTTCCATAGGACGAGGATTATAATCAACAGGATAATTAATTGGATACTCTGTTTTAGTTAAAGGAGACTCAAATAAATATCCATTAGCCCCAAATCTATAATTGGTTCCTTGAGCGCCTGTATAAGTAACACCCTTCGCAAAACCTCCTCCATATTCATAATCTACTTGCGAAGAATCAGAAGAATCCTCAGAACTTTTCAAAGAAACATATCCAGCAGGATAATAAGTTCCCCTCTTAGCATAAAATTCTTCATCAACCTTAAGAGCTGCAACTTTTTCACGGGCTTCATTCTCAGCCATACCTTCATACTTGTATTTTTCAACAGTAGCATC
>Ga0209542_10018472_pt1 | contig 11281 bp, 8 predicted proteins | sample RifCSPhighO2_01_FD_184028 | JGI IMG/M metagenome (GOLD analysis project Ga0209542, IMG submission 184028) | Soil microbial communities from Rifle, Colorado - Rifle CSP2_plank highO2_0.1 (SPAdes) (version 2) | ecosystem: Environmental > Terrestrial > Deep subsurface > Rock core/Sediment ...
CCCGACATCGCCCTCCAAAAGGCGCGACATCGGCACTTGTTTTTTAAAGTCCGCAAGGATATGACCGATAGATTTTTTCTGCGCGGCGGTTAAGGGAAAGGGAAGGCGCGAAAGAAAGGCGTCAATCTCTTTTTCTGTCGGTGCTATCGTGTAGGCGGCATTTCGCTGGTACGCGCTCCGCGCCATCTTCCGTTCAATCTGGATGCGGAAAATCTCGTCAAACGCAAACCGCTTCCGCGCCGCATCCGCGTCTTTTTGCGTCCGCGGCGTGTGTATCCAGACAAGGGCGGTCTGTATGCTCGGCAGATTGTACTTTTGAAGAACCTCTTTCGGGAGCGGGTCTTCTACTGCCTTATGCATTTCCCGCGCGAGTATTTTTTTGAGCGTATAGAAAAACCATCGCGAGGTGACCCCGCGGCTTTCGGGATACACCGGCTGAAGCGACCCTCCATTCCCGTCTGCTTCGTCGGCAAGCAACGAGGGCACGAGCAGAGGTGCTCCCGCCGGCACGAGCTCCGATTCGGGGTTTGCGAGGTAGAGCCCCTTCGCGTCCGCGGTTACTTTTCCTTTCACCTCAACGAAGGCGCCCTCGTGGAGCATTACCGCGAGATAGGGCTGATGAAACCACACGAGGCGGATTTTTCCCGAAGCGTCCTCAAGTGTCGCGCGGGTAAGAGGGATTTTCCGTTTCCACGCTTTTGTTTTCTCAAGCGCGGTGATTTTCCCGCGCACGAGCACCATTTCTCCACGGGAAAGCGCGGCGATATGTTTTGCCGTCCCCGCTTCGCCATACCGCGCCGGAAAATGGAAAAGCAGGTCGCGGAGCGTCCCGATGCCGAGCTTTTTTAGCGCCGCTTGTTGCGGACGAAGGAGGCGGAAATGCTCATGGACAAGGTCGTCAATCTTCATGTATATTAGAGTAACCCGTGAAGCGCTGGAATGAAAGAAACGGGTTTTTCCATGGAACAGGATAATCAAAAACAAATACTCATTGTAGAAGACGACGCCTTTTTTTCCGAGACGCTTGCGCGGCGCCTTGCGGAGAAAAATTTTCGTGTCACCGTCGTTCCCTCCATCGGGGATGCGCGCGCCGTTCTGGAAGCGGGCGGGATTGCCGTTGTGTGTTTTGACATGGTGATCATGGGCGCCGACGGTCTCAAAAGTTTGAGCGAGTTTAAGACAAACGGCACCTTCGCTCGAACCCCGCTTCTCCTCCTTGTGGACAGCGAACTTGAGCAACGGGTCCGGGAATGGGCAGGCGAAGACGCGGTTGAATATCTCATCAAACAGGAATCATCCCCCGAAGAGATAGCGCTAAAAATAGAATCGCTCGCATGATTGTAGACGGAAGAGCAATTGCCGATGCCATACAAGCCGCTCTTCGCGAGAAAATAGCGGCGCTTCCCGAGTCGGAAAGACCGGCTCTCTTTGTTGTGATGGCGGGGGAACATCCGGCAACGAAAAGTTTTGTTTCCATAAAGAAGCGCTTTGCCGCCGCCGTCGGCGTTCCCGTGGAGGAGATTTTTTTTGAAGAAAAGGAGGCGACGACGGAGGCGCTCATCGCGGCGATAGGGGCGATTGTGGCACGGGGGAGGAGAGGGGGCATTATCGTACAGCTCCCGCTCCCACGTTCCATAAACACGGGCGCCGTTTTGAACGCAATCCCGCTCTCGTATGACGCCGATGTCCTTTCGGACGAGGCGATGCGTTTGTTTGGAGAAGGGAAGTCATCCGTCATCCCGCCGGTTATCGGCGCCATCCGGGAAATTCTTGAACGGAACAGTATTTTTCTTCACGGCAAAAAAGTGGCGGTGCTCGGCCGCGGGCGCTTGGTGGGCGCGCCCGCGGCGCGCTGGTTTCCGCGCTTCGGAGCGATCGTTAAGGCATACAACTCGGAGACGCCGCTCCGCGAAGGCGACCTCTCGGACGCCGATATTATTGTCTCCGGCATTGGGCGCCCCGGCTTTATTACTCCCGACATGGTAAAAGATGGCGTGATACTTCTCGACGCCGGGACTTCGGAGGCGGAAGGAAAAATGGTGGGCGACGCGCACCCGGACACTGCCGCAAAATGCGCGCTCTTTACCCCCGTCCCCGGCGGCATAGGCCCCGTAACCGTCGCGGTGCTTTTTCAAAATTTGATTGCGCTGGGGCACCCTTTTTAGTATTGTTGAGCCAGACATGGATACTTTTTTCTTCCGTATTTTTAACGCGCTCGTCCTTCGCTTTGATAGCGTGGACGCAGTTATTTTCTTTCTCGCACAGCCTGCGGCGCTTCTTTTGGTGCTCTGTCTTGCAGGATTTGCGGCGCGGGAAATAGTGAGAGAAAAAAAAGCATCCGCGCAGTGGCTTCTCATAGAGAAATGGGCGCTCGTGTTCTTTGCGGCGGTGCTTGCGTGGATGCTTGGCGGGTTAGTAAAAGACATCGTTGCCGCTCCGCGACCGTTCCTTGACCTTGCGGACGCTAACCTCCTTTTCCCGCAGGGAGACCACGATTCTTTCCCGTCGGGACACGCCGCGTTTCTTTCCGCTCTTGCCGGCGCGCTCTACCTTTTCCGGTCGCACCGTCTCGCATATTCTTTTGCGGCGGGTGCCGTGCTTGTGGGCTTTGCGCGCGTTGCCGCAGGCATTCATTGGCCCTCCGACATTATCGCCGGCGTCGTGCTCGGTATCGCGGTTGCTTGGGGAGTGTTTCGGACACGGAAGTATTTTAAATAAGATAAAAACCCAAAAATGGAACATAAAGCTTGAAACATAAAACATCTAGGTTTGTTTTTGTTTCGTGTTCCATGCTTCATGTTTTATAGGCGCTAGAAATCAGATGAGTTAGACATTTATGTGGCGGCTTCGTCTATTTGCATTATTCTTTCTCTCACTCGGGCTCGCGCTCGGTTTTTTTTCGTATGCGGATAGAACGCTTTTCCCTTTTCGTTTCGGGCTTGACCTCGCGGGAGGAACGCATCTCGTCTACAAGGCGGACGTGTCGGGCGTCCTGCCCTCGGAAGTGAAGGGGTCCATGGAATCGCTCCGCGACGTCATAGAACGCCGCGTGAACCTTTTTGGCGTTTCGGAGCCCTATGTGCAGACCGAAGTCAGCGGCGGATTTTTCGGGGACACCGGCGAACAGCGGCTCATTGTTGAGCTCCCCGGCATCACGGAGGTGGATAAGGCGATTGCGATGATTGGGGAGACCCCGCTTCTTGAGTTCCGCATACAAAAAGAAGGCGCCTCCCCTCCGGATACCCCGGACGCGAATGTTGACGAGTTTTTTGCCCCTACGGCGCTTTCCGGGCGGTTTTTGGAAAAGGCAACGCTACAATTTGATTCAACGACCCGTGAGCCGAGCGTGCTTCTGCGTTTTAACGCGGAAGGAAAAAAACTTTTCGCCGACATAACGCGCGCAAATGTCGGGAAGATACTCGCCGTCTATCTTGACGGCGCGCCAATAACGCTTCCCGTCATCCGCGAGGAAATCGCAAGCGGAGACGCGGAGATTTCCGGCGTGTTTACTCCCGAAGAAGCGAAGGTTCTTGTTGGAAGGTTCAACTCCGGCGCGCTTCCCGTCTCCATAGAGCTTATCGGGAGCGAAACGGTGGGCGCTTCTCTCGGGGGAGAGACGAAGCAGAGCGGTATTAAGGCAGGCATGCTGGGACTTCTTTTTGTCGCCCTCTTTATGGTTCTCTGGTATCGGCTTCCCGGAGTGCTCGCGGTTCTTGCGCTTGGAGTGTATGTTGTTATCACGCTCGCGATTTTCAAGCTGATTCCCGTCACGCTCACCGCCGCAGGCATCGCGGGATTCATTCTTTCCGTCGGCATGGCGGTTGACGCGAACGTGCTTATTTTTGAGCGGATGAAAGAAGAACTCCGCGGGGGAAAAGAGGTTAAAGACGCGGCGCGGGACGGGTTTGCCCGCGCGTGGCTTTCTATCCGCGATTCCAATATTTCAAGTATGATTACCGCGACGATTCTTTTCTGGTTCGGCACCTCGCTCGTAAAGGGGTTTGCGCTTGTGTTCGGATTGGGCGTCTTGGTGTCCATGTTCACCGCAATCACCGTGACGCGGGCATTCCTCTTTGCGGTTGCGGGAGGGAAGGTCGGGACGGCAGGAAGATTTCTATTCGGCAGCGGAACCAAGTAAACGAATTACGAATTATGAATCAGGACTTGCAAAAAATCGCGGAGCGATTTTTTGCGCGTAATTCATGATTCTTGATTCCTAATTCATAAGGATATGTTCGTCATCCGCCACAAAAACATATTTTTCTTTTTTTCGGGACTGATGGTCGCGCTCGCACTTTTTTCCATTGTATTTTTCGGGCTCAAAATGAGCATTGAGTTTACGGGCGGGTCCCTCATGGAAGTTTCTTATTCCGGCGAAAAGCCATCGGCGCGGGAGGTGGCGTCTCTTGCGGATGAGTTTCTCGGAGGAAAGAGCGCGGTGCAGGAGGTAGGGGAGACGGGCTTTATCCTTCGCATGCGGGAGCTCGCCGCGGGAGAGCACACGGAACTTCTTGCTCTTCTCTCTCGTAACGGCGCATCTCTGCCGACGGAAGAGCGGTATACGCTTATCGGTCCATCAATAGGCGAGGAGCTCCGCAGTAAAGCGTGGTACGCGATTTTGTTGGTACTCTCCGGGATATCTCTCTTCATCATGTTTGCGTTCAGGGGGAGCGGAGAAAAAGACGGGCGTTCCTCGGGACCTGCGGGATGGCACTATGGCGCGATTGCGCTCATCACCCTCGCGCACGACGTTGTCGTACCGACAGGCCTTTTCGCGTTCCTCGGCAGTATCTTCGTTGATGCGGAAATAAATACGCTTTTCGTAACCGCGCTTCTCGCGATTCTCGGCTATTCCATACACGACACCATTGTTGTTTTTGACCGCGTGCGCGAGCATGTCCGCCGCGACAAGGAAGAGCATCGTCATGAGCTACTCGCCGAGCTTGTCGGGAAAAGTTTGAGCGCCACTTATGTCCGTTCCATGAATACCTCCTTGACGACGCTCTTGGCGCTCCTTGCGCTCGTTTTCTTCGGCGATGGCGCCACTTTTTATTTCGCAATAGCGCTTGCGGCGGGCATTATTGCAGGCACCTACTCTTCCATTTTCCTCGCCGCGCCGCTTCTCCTGGTTTTTCAAGGGTTCTCGCGCAAGAAGGCACAATAAGGGCTGATTGTTCCCAACCCCTTTTTGTGACATAGTAACAACAGAAAAAGCTCGTTGAAAATACCTCTTTCCGGAGGTCTTTTCTTTTTCAGAGCACGCTCAAAAACAATTCCGTTGCGAGTGCTTCCGTAGCGTTTCGCGGCGAGGAAGGAAAGGAAAATGCTGCGCGCCGTACTAGAAGTACGGTGAAAAGCATTTTCCGCAGTCCTAACGACGCCGCGGGAAGCTACGGGAGCACGCAGGAGGAAGAGTTTTTGAGTATGCTCATTACCGGAGAGGAACAATGACAGAAACACGGGAAGTAAATCTCTCAAAAGAGGACCTTTTGAAGATTTATGAGTGGCTTGTCTATACCCGCGCATATCAGGAGGCGCTCATTGTTAACCGCGGGAAAATCCCGGGGCCGATTTTAACAGACCTTGGGCAGGAGGCGTGCATTATAGGCATTTGCTACGCACTCGTAAGGTGCGGCATCCTGGAATCCTCGCTCATCGCGCCGTTCTATAGGGATTTTTTCGGCACAGTCATCGCGAAAGATAGGGTTGCGGGGAACGACATTCTTGCGGCGGATTCATACCGCAATTTTCTCGGTCGGACGATTGACCGTACGAGTAAGTCAGAAGAAGGCCGTGGTGGCGCTACGGGCGGACGCGACGGTAATGTGCACACGGGCTGGCCCGAACGCGGCATCGTGCCGTTTGCCTGCTCCGACCTCGGGCAATCCGTGGCTTTACTGGTCGGCGCGGCTGAAGCAATGCGCCGGCGCGTATGGTCGGGCATCGCCGATACACTTCTGCGTCCCGTTGCGGTCGCCATGTTCGGTGAGGGCGCGGCCGCACAAGGCATTATTCATGAGTCAATGACATGGACGGCGGCTTCTAACTTCATACGAAGTCCCGAAGAAATCGCTGCGCTTAAAGACGGGTGGATTGACATGATTGCGAAAGACACCCGTGTCGTAAACGGCGCGCCGGTCATTTTTGTCCTCAAAGATAATGATATCGCGTGTTTTACCGATGCGGGTGACGAGCACGGGAAGTCGCACTTCACGCGCCGCGCCGAGGGCTACGGACAGAACATGGTTGGCATTGATGTGGACGGCACGAACCCGGAAGCGGTCTTCACGGCAGCGTTCACGGCAATTCGCCGCGCGCAAGACCTTAAGCCGACGCTTCTCGTTATGCACTGCGCGCGGCTCACCGTCGGACACAATGAAGACCAAGGGGAGAGAGTATATTCACGCGAAGAACTTCGCGTGAACCGGCAGTTCTTTGAGGTAAAGGAAGTATATGGGCTTGATGAAGCAGGACTTCAAAAGTTCCGCGAAGCGGTGGGGCAGGATCCTGTGACGGGACATTGGCGCGCTACTCTTCTGGAGCGGCGTGTCGCAACCGCCGGCGAACTGGACGCGATGCTTGGAAGCGCGCGGGTTTGGGCGGATGGGTTATTTGAAAAAGTCTGCGCCGAGCCGAAAGCGACACCAGAAGATGACGCGAAAGATCGGACGGTCTTCCCGCCGTTTATGTATCGGTCGCCCGTTCAAGAAACACCTCCAAAGGAAACAGGAAAAACGGCTCTCGCATACGGCAAGGCATACATGAAGATTCTCGGAACGCTCCTCGCAGAAAACCCACGCGTGACCTATTGTGGCGAAGATGTAGCACGGCACGGCGGCGTTCTGGGGCTTACCCCGGGACTTGCCGAGGAGTTCGGTCCGGCGCGCATGCGGAACTCGTCTCTTGCGGAAAGTGCGTTGGTCGGGACAGCGGCGGGGGAGGGGTTATTGAAAGAAAAACCGATTCGCGAATTTCAGTTCAGCGGGTTTCTCGTGGCGGGTTTTCATACGTTATGCCGTGTGATTGCGCCCGGCTGGTTTATGCACCGCTTTGTTTTTGATACCGTCTTTGTCGCGCCATGTGGCATTGTCGGGCAGGACGGCGGCGGCGGCTATTTTCACGAGGACTGGCCGGAGCGGTTCTTGGTCTCCACACGCGGACTTGTGGTGATTGCGCCCGCGGATGCCTACGAAGTCGTAGGGCTCATGCGCGCGGCGTCTGAATACGCGGGTCCTGTAGTTGTTCTCTATCAGACAGCCGCGGGGCGGGCGATTGACTTTTATGCGGAAGTTCCCGAGGAACCGTTCGTGATTCCTCTCGGTAAGGCGCACATCGCGCACGAGGGGGCGGATGTGACGGTGGTCGTTTACGGCGCGGCATGCGTTGCCGCGGCGAAAAACGAAGCAGAACGGCTCGCGAAAGAAGGCATCTTGCTTGAAGTGATTAACCTCCGCACCGTCTATCCGTGGGACACGGAAACTATCCGCCGTTCTGTCCGCAAGACGGGCAGATGCATCATCATGCACGAAGATGCGAAGGATCGTGGACTGGGCGAACAGCTTCTCGGCGCGCTTTCTAAAGAGAGAGGATTCTTTAGGTATATGAAAACGGAAGAAGTTCCCGTGCTTGGCGCGGCAACGCCCTATAATCCGACGGCAGAAGCTCTCGTCAAAGACCGTCTCCCGTTTGCATGGGAGACAGACGAGAAGGGATTGATGCGATGCCGCTCGCCAAAACTTGCGGCGCTTGCACGCAACCTCATGCGCTACAACTAGGAGACATGCAATGAATACGATTTTTTTTGGTGTCCCCGAAAGAGCGCTTGACGAGAAGTCTGGCGGGTACAAGCCGGATAAAGGAGAACCTCAGCCGCTTTGGTGGGGACGAAAATGGGAAGAAGTAACAGAGAAGGTTGGGGAACGGACAAAAACCGAGTGGGTTGCGGAAGAAAAACTCTCCGACGGCGACATAGTCAACGCCGGTGAAGAAATTATGCTCATTGAGCTCAACAAGAACCCCGTCTTTCTTAAAGCACCGGCAACCGGCGTTCTCACCAAAATGGCAAAAGATTGGTGGGTGTTTGGTGGCAAGGATACGATGCTTGAAACACCATTTGGAAAGATTGGCTCACCGGCGCTTGGCACGATTGAGGTTTCACCCGAATCTCAAAATATCGAAGATCGTGGGCTCGGTGAAATGGAAAAAAAAGTGGATGAGTCAGCGGTGACGCAGTGGGAAGAAGAAGGCGGTTTTTCGTTGCTCAAACCCGTGCCGTTTCCATCGCGTACTACACCACTTGCGCGCAAAGTTGCCGAAGTCAAGGGTGTTGATGTCACCCGCATCACAGGCACCGGTCCCAGCGGGAAAGTCACCTCCAATGATGTGGAGTGTGCCGCAATGGCGACGGGAGCGGTTCCTGCGGCACGCGCGAAAGCCCGTGCGGCGGGACTTGACCTCGCACGCATCAAGGGCACCGGCGAAGGCGGACTCATCCAACTTTCTGATGTGGAGAAGGTGCTTGAGGATGCACGCACGGAGCATACGGAACCAGCCGCGGAAGCAACGAGTCCTGCTTCCGCCACACTAAAAGCGAAGATAGACCGCTCGCGTGCACACGACATCCGCCGATATAAACTTGCCCACGCCATTCCAGTCGGCAGAGAAAAATTCACCACAGATGTGACACATCTCTCAGCGTTCCTTAAGCGGTACCGCGAATTCGGAGAACCATTTTCTGGCACCACGATTTTTCTTGATTCCGTTTTTGCGTTATACGCAGCGCAGGTTCTTAAGCGAGACGAATACCGCACCCTGACCGCTTACTGTGATTTGGGGACGGAAGAAATTGTTTTGCTCCCCCATATCAACATTGGCATCGCGGTCAATACGCCGCGAGGACTTCGTGTCGTTGTGGTGCACAACGCGGAACAGTATTCACCTCATAGGTTCTTGAGGCAGGTGTCTCTGCAGATAGAAAAAGCAAAAGGTGGCACCGCCACAAATGCTGATTTTTACGACACTACCTTTACGGTGAATAATACCGGCGCGCTTGGTGGGGAAGATCCGGAATCACTGCTGACTTGCCCTGACCGTTCTGACGCTGAACGAGCATTTGACGGAAAACAGGCGAGTATCCGCCCGACAAGCATGATGCTGAATCTTCCGAAGATGTGGGAAAAGGAAGGACGGCGGTTTCTTCGGTTCGTGGTGACATTTGACCACGGAATATGCGACGGCACCCTGCCGACCGATTTTGCAAAAGTGCTCCGGCGGCTCATAGAAGAGAAAGAGGGACCTGAAGATTTTGCCAAAGAACTTTCGCAATAATCTCACCAATCTCACCCCTCACAAAAACAAGGCATTCTGCGGAATTACGCAGAGTGCCTTTTTCTTTCCAACGCTTCTATTTCGGTGGAGAAAATCTCAGCCAGAACATATGCCGCATCACGAACATCGGGAGACATTCTGGTTTCTTGTTTCACCGAGGTTATTTCTATATCCAACCCACACGGGCGGATGGGCGCAAACATGGAAAGGTTGGTGGAAAGATTTAGCGCCCAGCCGAAACGGGATATTCCATTCCGTATCACAATACTATACGAAGCGATTTTCCGCGCGATGCCGTCAGCCCCCGTTATCCATCTGCCAAGCGCTACGGCGGGAAGATAGGCGGGTTTTGGATACGAGAGGAGGTGATACTGCTGTGCCAAAAGTTTCGCAATGCTTTTGGCGATAAGCGCATTCAATGCACATCCGTACACATCTAACCCGAGCCGCGGAAGATTGAGGGCCGCATACATGACGAGCTGCCCCGGTCCATGATAGGTAATGGAGCCGCCGCGCGACAACACAATGAATGGCGCAGGGAGCGTCTCCTTGGTGTAGCCGTTTCTGAACAGCGGCTCCCCCATCCGTCTGCTATTCGCGGTGTAGACCGACGGGTGTTCGGCGAAGAGAATCTTGCCGAGCGCGTTGCTTTGAGCAATTTCACCGACCCACTGTTCTTGGAGCGTTAGCGTATCGGCAAGAAGCATCGGTATTCCGTACTCAATGTGAAGCGGCATCATTGACCCGCGCAACATTGTTTTATGAGAGCGCTTTTCTGTCTCTATATATATACTCTCTTTGTATGGGCGTCAAGCGCCATTGACCGAACCAAGGTTGGATGCTATGCTTTCCCCAGCCCATAAAGAGGGTGTTTGACGGGAAGTCACACATGCGATAGTATGGGTACTGCACTCCGGAAAGGGTGCATTTTAGTTCTCTGACAATCATATAGAGTCACACACAACTATCTTTTCTCTTGTTCCGTTCTGGACGCCTCCGCAAGGGGGTATCCGGTTCACTTGGTAAAAACAAGAGAAATTACTCCTTTTGGACTCGCTTGTGCAAGGGGTCCAAAAGATATCTTTATGTAGAGTTTGATCCTAGCTCAGGATGAACGCTGGCGGCGTGGATAAGGCATGCAAGTCAAGGGGGCCCGCAAGGGCAACCGGCAGACGAGGTAGTAATACGCAGGAACGTACCCCAAAGTCGGGCATAGCCAATCGAAAGATTGGGTAATTCCCGATGTGGTGGAAACACCAAAGGAGCAATTCGCTTTGGGAGCGGCCTGCGGGGTATCAGCTTGTTGGTAGGGTAACGGCCTACCAAGGCTATGACGCCTAGGGGAGGTGAGAGCCTGACCCCCACCGATGGCACTGCGACACGGGCCATACACCTACGGGTGGCTGCAGTCGAGAATATTCCACAATGGGCGAAAGCCTGATGGAGCGACGCCGCGTGACTGATGAAGTCCTTCGGGATGTAAAGGTCTTTTATGAGGGAGAAAACCGTGCCTCACTCTCGTTCGGCACATATTCCACGAATGGCGACTAATAAAAAAACGAATGGCAACGAATTCGTTGCAATTTGTGAAGTATTCGTTGCTATTAGTGGATTATAGTGGCGAGCGGCAGCGAGGCACGGCTGATGTTACCTCAGGAATAAGGGGTTCCTAACTCTGTGCCAGCAGGAGCGGTAATACAGAGACCCCAAGCGTTATCCGGAATCACTGGGCGTAAAGGGTGTGTAGGTGGCGGTATTAGTCTTTTGTTAAAAACCACGGCTTAACCGGGGAAGAGCAAAAGAAACGGTACCGCTTTGAGAGTGCAAGAGGTCTATGGAACTCACGGTGTAGGGGTGAAATCCGTTGATATCGTGGGGAACGCCAAAAGCGAAGGCAATAGACTGGTGCATTTCTGACACTGAAACACGAAAGCGTGGGTAGCGAACGGGATCG
>Ga0209542_10018473_pt1 | contig 11279 bp, 12 predicted proteins | sample RifCSPhighO2_01_FD_184028 | JGI IMG/M metagenome (GOLD analysis project Ga0209542, IMG submission 184028) | Soil microbial communities from Rifle, Colorado - Rifle CSP2_plank highO2_0.1 (SPAdes) (version 2) | ecosystem: Environmental > Terrestrial > Deep subsurface > Rock core/Sediment ...
AATTCTACTTTGCGAAAACCTATTCATCTTGGCAGAGAGGAACCAATGAAAACAGAAATGGACTCGTGAGATTCTATCTGCCGCGTGAGACCAATCTTGATGCCGTATCCGATATGCAGATTAAACGCGTTGAAGACTTGATCAATAATCGTCCCATGAAATGTTTAGGCTACCGGACACCGAATGAGGCCTATAAGTTTGAAATGAGCAAATTATATCAAAAGTCGTTACGTCAAAGCATTAAAAAATTTTACCCCCAGGTTGCACTTGTAAATTGAATGTGGGATATTTACTTTCTCCCTTCCACAATTTGCGCGGCCACATGCTGGGGCATTTCTTCATAATGGGAAAATTGCATAGTGTAACTTGCGCGCCCTTCGGACATGGATCGAAGATTGGTGACATATCCGAACATTTCCGCAAGCGGCACTTTCGCGCTAATAACTTTAATATTCATGCGATCGCTCATTTCTTCAATGCGCCCGCGTTTTGAATTGATGTCTCCTGTTACGTCTCCCATGAACTTGTCGGGTGTTAATACTTCCACAGCCATAATCGGCTCAAGGAGAATTAAGGTTGCGCGCTTGGCAACTTCCTGGAACGCCATTGATGCGGCAATCTTAAACGCGGCTTCCGATGAGTCCACTTCATGGTAAGAACCGTCGTACAGAGTTACCTTCGCATCAATAAGCGGGAAACCCGCGTACACACCTTTGTCTGCGGCCTCGCGCACCCCTTTTTCAACCGCTGGAATAAACTCCCGCGGAATAACGCCTCCCCTTATTTTATCTTCAAATTCCAGTCCCGCCCCGCGTTCCAACGGTTCAATTTTCAACCACACATGCCCATACTGCCCTCTACCACCCGATTGGCGAATATATTTCCCTTCCGCTTCCGCCGTCTTTTTTATCGTTTCTTTATAAGCTACTTGCGGCCGCCCCACATTTGCCTCCACCTTGAATTCACGCTTCATGCGGTCTACCAAAATTTCCAAATGCAGTTCACCCATGCCCGCAATTATGGTCTCAAGGGTCTCGGGATCCGATTTAATGCGAAACGTTGGATCCTCGTCTGACAAACGTTTTAACGCAATGCCCATGCGCTCCTGATCAGCCTTGGTTTTGGGTTCAATGCGCATGGCAACCACCGGTTCGGGGAATGTAATCTTTTCCAAAATAATGGCGTGATCCAGATCGCACAATGTATCTCCGGTAAACGTGTTCTTCATGCCGACCAGAGCGCCGATTTCGCCCGCAAAAATTTCTTTTACTTCCTCGCGATCGTTCGCGTGCATGCGTAAAATTCTGCCCACGCGTTCTTTCTCCCCTTTGGTCGCGTTTAACACATAAGAACCCGCCTGTAACATGCCTGAATACACACGAAAATAAGTGAGCTGGCCCACGTACGGATCGGTTTGTAATTTGAACGCGAGCGCGGAGAACGGCGCCTCATCTTTTGCTTCTCGCGTAATTTCTTCGTCTGTTTTGGGGTCATGCCCTTTCACGGCAGGCACATCAGTTGGCGCGGGCAAATAATCAATCACGCCGTCGAGTAAAACCTGAACACCTTTGTTTTTCAACGCAGAGCCGCAAAACACAGGCACCAGTTGGTAGGCAAGCGTGGCTTTGCGCAAAGCCACGCGCAATTCGTCTATAGAAATTTCTCCCCCCTCAAGGAACCTTTCCGTAAGTGTGTCATCCGTTTCGGCAACTTTTTCAAGAAGCACCGCGCGCCACTTCTCTGCTTCTTCTTTCCGGTCTGCCGCAATATCACTCTCCCCAACTTTCTCGCCCCGTTCCCCCTCGAACGTAATCGTCCTCATGCGCACCAAATCAATAATGCCCGCGAAATCCGATTCAAGACCAATGGGAATGGTAACGGCAACCGCGTTGGGCGTGAGACGCTGAAGAATGGAATCAAAACTCTTTTCAAAGTTTGCCCCCATACGATCGAGTTTATTTATAAAACAAATGCGCGGCACTTTGTATTTATCCGCTTGGCGCCACACCGTTTCCGATTGCGGCTCCACACCCGCGACCCCGTCAAACACCACCACTCCTCCGTCAAGCACCCGAAGCGAGCGTTCCACTTCCGCGGTAAAGTCCACATGACCCGGAGTATCAATAATATTAAACCGAAATTCCCCAGTGTCTGGCGCGTAGGTGCGTTTCCAAAAACAAGTAGTGGCGGCCGCGGTTATGGTAATGCCGCGTTCGCGTTCCTGCTCCATCCAATCCATAATGGCGGCACCCTCATGCACTTCGCCGATTTTGTGCGAAACACCCGTGTAAAACAAAACACGCTCGGAAACAGTAGTTTTACCGGCATCAATATGGGCTATAATCCCGAAGTCTCGGGTTTGTTCTATAGGGTATTGCCTAGGCATCTAACAAATTTAATGGTGCTTTGAATTACGAAACGCACTTTTGTCATTGCGAGCATAGCGAAGCAATCTCATTTCACATTGCATAGTAAGGGGATTGCCACGGCCTATGGCCTCGCAATGACAGAACTTTCTGGTGTTTCGTAATTCACAGAATGGTAGCTATATGCTTACTTCCTATAAATCTCATGCGTACCGATATCCGCGTATACTACCGTATGATCATCTACAAAACAAAAATGTACTCGATATTCTCGATTCACCGAGTACGCCCAATCGTTTTTTAATTCACCACCCATTTATGCGTTTCGAGTGAAAGGTGAAATGCGTTTTCTCGAAAAATTTTATCTTTCTTTCGCATAAGCTGTTGAATCCTCCTTGGAAGCAAAAGGAAGTTTTTCTCAAACCGCGTGGAAGTGTCTACACGGAAAATCGGGCGAGACATGTGGGGTTACATTAATTCTTTCAAATCACTTATCTGTCTTGTTTTGCCTTGTCTCCATTCTCTGCGCGCAACCCCTGATGCCTCTTTGGCATCTTCCATCTCCCAACGTCGCATTGCTTCTTGTGTAAGCTCTTTTGGCTCAACTAAAACCAATCGTCTCGTTCCGTAACGGGTCGACAGTATCTTTTTTGGAATTGTTATGGTGATTGTTTCCATTTGCCTGTTATACCATAAATTTCTACCAAGAAAAATGCGCGAACGCTTTGTTTGCTTCTGCCATGCGATGGGTGTCTAATTTCTTTTTAATGGCCGCTCCTTCATTCTTCGTGGCGGCAATTAATTCCTCAGCCAGACGTTCGGCCATAGGAGCGCCTTTGCGGTTTCGTGCCGCTTGCAACAACCAACGCATGGTAAGAGCCATCTTACGCGCGCCGCGCACCTCCACCGGCACTTGATAGTTTGCCCCTCCTACGCGCCGGGAACGCACCTCCACCGCGGGCGCGATGTTATCAAGCGCGAGATCAAACACGGTTACCGGATTTTCCACGCTTGCTTTTTTACCAACTATCTCAAGCGCATCATACACCACGCGCTCCGCCACCGATTTCTTTCCATCGTACATAACCACGTTAATAAACTTGGCAACCCGCGGGGATTCCCATTTATAATCTGACTTGATGATTCTTTTTATGTTTCGTTTGCGTCTCATATATACTTGAATCCTGAAACATGAAATTTGAAGCTTGAAACTTTAAAAAATTATTTTCTTTTTTACGTTTCAAGTTTCATGCTTCATGCTTCATGTTTTATGCTTTTGGTCTCTTCGCCCCATACTTGCTCCGTCCCTGTCTGCGAGCCTCTACTCCCGTTGTATCCAATTTGCCGCGCACAATATGATATCGCACACCCGGCAAATCTTTTACGCGCCCGCCGCGAATAATCACCACCGAGTGCTCCTGCAAATTGTGTCCTTCTCCCGGAATATACGCCGTAACTTCCATGCCATTTGTTAATCGCACACGAGCAATTTTCCGAAGCGCGGAGTTTGGTTTTTTGGGTGTGGTAGTGCGCACCGCCACGCATACTCCCCGCTTAAAAGGCGATGGGTAATATACAGTCCTGTTCCGAACCGTGTTTAAACCGCGTCGGAGCGCGGGCGCCTTCGCTTTTGCCCGGACAATTTTCCGCGGATGACGCACAAGTTGGTTTATGGTAGGCATGAATCAAGAGTTTAGGAATAAAGTAAAATATATCAAACAAGCAGGGATGCGTCAAGCCAGCGCTATAAATTAACCCCCGTAAATATCTTAAACAAAAACGTAACAACGGGAAAAATAACGCTAGAGAAAAAGAAAATAAAAACCAGAAGCAGTATAAAGCCGTACTGTTCCAAAAATTGCCGTATATGATCCATGCGATACGGAAGCAAGGTAAACAGCACCCGTGAGCCATCAAGCGGCGGTATGGGAACTAAATTAAATACCGCAAGCACAATATTTAAAAGAACAATCAACATGGCTATTTCAAAAAATGCCGCGGGAATCACAAATGGCAAAACCCCTCCGAACCGGATAATGATCCCAAACACAAACGCAACAAGTATGTTTGAGAGCGGTCCCACCGCGGCCACCAGCCCCGGCCCCCATTTTTGATCGCGAAGGTTATACGGATTATAGGGCACCGGCTTAGCCCATCCAAAAACAACGCCTCCCGGGAGCAATGAGAGCATAAATGGAAGAATGATGGAGCCAAACGGATCAATGTGCGGAATGGGGTTTAACGTAAGCCGCCCGGCATATTTTGCGGTAGAGTCGCCAAGCGCGTATGCCATGAAACCATGAGAAACTTCATGAATTACCACAGACATCACAAGAATCGCCACTTGGAAAATAAAACCGATTACAGACTGGTCCATCCTTCCTTTATATCACTGTTGCGTGGATAATAAAAATCTGTTATAAAACCTCCATGGCAAAAATATGTCCCACTTGCAATAAAACATCGCGCATGGGCGGCGAACGCTCGCTTCTGCGCGCGCATTACAACCCCGTCCAATGGAAGCGACATTACCCAAATCTCCAATGGGCGACCTTGCTTACTGGCAAGCGTATTAAAATCTGCACTCGATGCCTTAAAAGCAATAAACATCTCACGCAAGCAGTAAGTGCTAAGTAGTATACCAAACAAAATAATGTCCCACCCGTTCTCACGCGGGTTTTATTGTGTAAAATTAAAACATATACGGGCTGTAGTGTAACGGTAGCACGAGTCCATGGGGTGGATTTAGTCCGAGTTCAAATCTCGGCAGCCCGACCAATATAGACAAAAAAGATTCCCATTTACTCTCCTTTATGTTAGGATGGAAGCAAATACAGCATCAAATCTGAAAGGAGTTTTTATGCTTACCTTAACCTACTTTCCATGTGTCGCTCTTTCACAATCAACCCTGTTAAAATATTCCCTAAAAAATGATCTCCATCGCGCGCAAGTTAAAACGCTTGATTTTCATAAAGTACACACGTTTCAAAGGGTTATGAAAAAACGCGCCATGCAAGAGATCAGCCCGTTCTGGGCGACTCATCCACTTATCGCACGAGTATTCACGTTCCATCTGGTACTCTTGATGTTCGTCTTTAGTGGTATTGTCGCAATCTCTTTCATATCAGCCCTCTTTTCGTACTTTGTGTTTGATTCCCAATACCTCCTGGCAAGCGCTACAATCGGTGTTTCCGCTCTTCTGCTTGATTGGATATCTCTTTCGATTCTATTAAACGAAGGCAAGTTTATGCATGCCGCTGTGCATATAAACTATGTGAAGTGGGAAACATATTCCTTGGACCATTATCCCTACACCATCCCTCGGGCCCAACAGATCCTGCTAGAAAAAGTTGCGCAACTTGGCGATGTTTTTGTCCAGCGATTGTACGCCGATCCGTTTGCATACGTGGTTCGTGGTCATGAAAGAGAATACGTATGTTGCTGGGACAATGATTTCGATCAATTTGAGACCTGAAGGTATTCCTCCTTCTCCGCCGCGAAAAGCGACTCCCTTGAGCCGCTTTTTTTATTGAGATACTATTTTGTAAAAACCGAATGCCATTAAACCGAGTTTTATGAAGTGAAGAAAAGGTGGAGATGCAACCACCTAAAAATAAAAACTCAGGTTAATGGGAGAGGTCCCTTGCACAAAGATGACCTTTGAACAGAAGTGTTTGCACAACACAACTCTCCCAACTTCAATTTTTCGGTTCTCAATATGTTTCTTGTGAGCACCGGAATGAGAAGTTCTTTGAATAACACACTATACTTTCAGTAATTTCAAGTTTTGGTATGATGTCAAGTTGTCGTATTGCCTCGTTTATTCGTTTTTTTCACCAGCCGACATCCCGGCAAGCGCGTACAATTCCGTAACAAGTGACCACGGAAATAGTATAACGGCGAAACGCGAACTCTTCTACTGGTATATCTCCATTGAGAATGCCAATAATATAGAAAGATCATGCTTTGTGCGCGGTTGCTTTGTCCATAATCCGGCAAGCATCTGCAGACCCTTTGAAGTATTGCGTACAGTTCGTTTTCTGTCGGCGGAAGGAACTATAACAAGTTTTTTGATGCGCTTCATGCGTTTTTCCAAGTGTTATATTTCTTTTCATTATATGCCACGCGCGTTACAATAGAAAAATGTCATATAAACCAGTAGTTCTCGTAGTGCTTGATGGAGTTGGTATTCCCCAGCCCGAAAGCGTGGGGCACCCATTTGCCGAAGCCCAACTTCCCACATTTCGGGAGTTTGAGCAGTTTTATCCCTTTACCACACTAAGCGCGTCCGGGGTGGCGGTGGGGTTGCCGTGGGGCGAGGAGGGAAACAGTGAGGTGGGGCATTTTACCATGGGCGCGGGCCGCGTAATTTATAATCACCTGCCACGCATTATTACCGCCATTCGCGACGGATCTTTTTTTGAGAATAAAGCGCTTGCGGACGCCGCTTCTCATGTGAAGAAAAATAATTCCACATTGCATTTGATGGGGCTTTTTTCAAGCGGTTCGGTGCATGCGTATATAGACCATGTATACGCGCTATTGGAATTTGCGAAACGCGTGGAGGTGGAACGCGTGGTTGTGCACCTGTTTACCGATGGCCGCGACGCGCCTCCGGATGAAGGAAGGCATGATATAGCCAAGCTTGCAAGAATACTGCGTGAGTCATATCCAAACGCCACAGTTGGCAGTATTATTGGGCGTTCTTTCGCGATGAATCGCGATGGTAACTGGGGTCAAACTGAACGCGCGTATAATTTGCTTGTGGAAGGGAAAGGCGCCGCGTTTACCACTGCCGATGGGTACTTGGAAGAGTCATACAAAAAAGGCATTACAGATGAATTTATAGAGCCGGGTTTTTGCGCAAAGGATGGTGAAGCGCCCTCGAGCCGCGTGAATGACGGGGACGCGGTTGTGTATTGGGATTTTCGCGAGGATAGCGCCCGTCAGCTTACGCAAGCGTTCGTGTTGAATGACTTCTCACATTTCCAACGGAAGAAAATTAAAAACCTTTTTTTTGTAACCATGACCGAGTATGACAAATCTTATCCGGCGGCGGTGGCATTCCCCCCGCTTGAGGTAAGTTGGCCACTCGCGCGCGTGGTAAGCGAATCATCGCGTATTCAGTTGCACATAGCGGAAAGTGAGAAGTACGCGCATGTTACCTATTTTTTTAACGGCGGGCGCGAAGACGCGTTTCCCGGAGAGGAACGGGTGGTTATTCCTTCACCCCCCGCGTCGAATTTCAAAGCGCATCCTGAAATGGGCGCCTCTCGCGTTACGGACGCGATTCTTGCGGGGCTTCCCACATTTGATTTTATCCTTGCAAACTACGCGAACGGGGACATGGTGGGGCACACGGGCGATTTTGACGCAACGGTAAAAGCGCTTGAAGCGCTTGATGGCGAGCTTGGCCGCTTACAAGGCGCGATTCTTGCGGCAGGCGGTATTTTGCTCATAACCGCGGATCATGGTAATGCCGAAGAAAAACGGTATCATGTGTCCGCCGCGCCGCGCACCAAGCACACCACAAATCCAGTTCCTTTCTTTTTGATCGCGCGCGCGTATCGCCGCAAAGAGCCCCGTACGGATCGAGAAATAAAAAAACAGTACCGCACGGCGGGCGGCGTTTTGGCGGATGTAGCGCCAACGGTTCTTGAATATATGGGGCTTGAAAAACCCGGAGAAATGATAGGGGTAAGTCTTTCTGTGTAACTATTTGCCGTTTTTACGCTTAATCACTTCGTCAATAATGCCGTATTTTTTTGCTTCTTCCGCGTCCATGTGATAATTGCGGTCGGTGTCTTTGTCAACTTGATTTAAGTTTTTTCCCGTGTGACGGGCGAGGATTTGGCTCAATTTTGCTTTGAGGCGCATAACATGCCGCGCGGATATTTCAATGTCTACCGCCTGTCCTTCAATACCACCCGCCATTACCTGATGGATCATAATTTCCGCGTTGGGAAGCGAATAGCGTTTTCCTTTTGTCCCCGCGGCCAAAAGCAAAGCGCCTCCGGAAGCCGCAAGCCCCACGCAAATGGTAGATACCGCGGGTTTGATGTATTGCATGGTGTCATAGACGGCAAGCGCGGAAGAAACCGATCCCCCGGGAGAGTTAATGTAGAGCTGAATATCTTTTTTAGGATCTTCTGATTCCAAAAACAAAAGTTGCGCAATGACGGTATTTGCCAAGGGGTCGTTGATAACGCCCGACAAAAACACTATGCGCTCCTTCAACAAACGTGAGTAAATGTCGTACGCGCGTTCGCCGAATGATGATTTTTCTATGACGGTTGGGATTAACATTACCAATTATTATTTAATACTTTCTAAATACTCAAGCACTTTTTGATTCTGTATAACACCATAAGCATAATCTTTTACGCGTTCAATATCAAGACCCTTTTTTTCGGCTTCATCCATTTGCGCCATGTATTGATATGCCCACGCGTTTAATTCGTCGTCGCTTGGCTCAATGGATTCGCGTTTCGCGATTTCTTTCAACGCCAAAGCGTTCCGCACTCGTTTTTGGGCGTCTTCCTGCCATTCGGTTCTTAATTCCTCTTCCTTTTTTTTAATATGCGTAAGATAGGTGTCCCACTGCATGCCCATGCGTTCAATGCCATTTTTTAACTCGGCAGCTATTTTGTCTTTTTCCGATTCCACGAGGATATCCGGAATTTCCATGGAAGATGCTTCTGATATCGCTTCCAGAAGTTCCATGCGTCGTTTGTCATTTGCTTTTTGCTCTTTATCAAACTTCATGTTTTCACGAATCGCGTTTTTCAATTCTTCCACGGTTTTATACGCGCCGATCGATTGCGCGAATTCATCGGTTAATTCCGGCAGTTGTTCGTCAGCTGGTGGATGTTCTAGTTCCTTTTCACTGTCTTGGGGCGCGCCTTCCTCCGGGGGCGGTGGATCTGCTTTTTTAGAGCGTGATTTTCGGAGCCAGTCGAGTGATTTTTCTAGTTCCTCATCAGAAACAACAACCTTTTCTTTCGGTTTCGCGTTTATGGTTTTTGCGATGTTTTTGTAGTCAGAAAGAGAAATTTCGGGTAGTGTCGCAGTTTCAGCTTCAAATTCAAGAGGATTTCCTCGCGCGAGTTTTGTGATACGAATCTGCGGCCGGCCAATTGCGTCTATCGCGCGTTCTTTCAAAATGGTTGGATAGGTCGCGCGGAGCGCGTCATTCGCGGCTTCTTCCAAAAGAGCCCCTTCGCCGATTTTTTCTATCACCATTTTTTCCGGGGCTTTTCCTTTACGAAACCCAGGCAATTCGGCCTCTTCCACAAAGCGCCGCGTTACATGTTGAATACGCGCGTTAAATTCTTCCACGGAAAGTGATCCTTTTACCACAACAATTGATTTTGGTTTTTTGATAACCTCAATTTGCATTCAGAAATGGTAACACGAAACCCTTTGTTTTTCAATGGTCTTGACACGGTTTTACTATTTGATATATTAGTAAGGTATAAATAAAAATGTAAAGCGTTTATGGAAACAGCAAAACTATCCCAAAAATATCAAATAGTGGTTCCCAAAGAAGTGCGTAAGCATATGCATTTAGAAGTGGGATCGCGTCTTGAGATATATCCTTTGGATGAGAAGAGAGCAATTCTTATGAAACGATCTTCGACTACTGTTCAGGCTTTAAAAGGCCTTGGAAAGGATTTGTGGCGCCATGTGGGAGGTGCTACGCGCTATATTAAACAAGAACGCGCGTCATGGGCAAAAAAATAGGTGTTGATACGGTGGTGTTTATTTATCTGTTCGAAGGCGCGGGTGTTCATGCTAAACGGGCGGAAGAGGTGTTAAATCGCGTAGAACATGGCATGTTTGAGGCGGTATTCTCAAGTATCGGCATCATTGAGATTCTTACAGGACCTAAAAAATTAGGACAGCCCGAGCTTGCCGCACAGTATAAAAATCATCTTGCTCGGTTTCCTCATCTTACTATTATGGGAATAAATGAACGCATTGTGGACATTGCGTCTGACCTCCGCGCGCGTTATGGTATTTCAACACCAGATGCCATACATGTGGCTACTGCGCTTGATTTTGGCGCGGAGAAATTTATTACCAATGATAAGAGTCTCCGAAAAATTAAGGAAATCACTATCGAGTTGTTGTAACAAAAATGTTGTTTGTTATTTTTCGGATTTGCCGCGAATATATATTTTAATGGAGGAGTGGCCGAGTGGTTGAAGGCGCGGCTTTGTCCTATCCAAAGCGGAAGGGTGGCCGAGCGGTTTAAGGCGCAGGTCTCGAAAACCTGTTGGGGAGAAATCCTCTCGAGAGTTCGAATCTCTCCCCTTCCGCTTTGGATAGGAACTCGTCCGCCAGAGACGGATCCGCCTTTGGCGGAAAAAGCCGTATGCGGGAAACTGTATCGTAAATTCGAATCTCACCTCCTCCGCCAAAATTGAAAATCGGAATTGGAAGCCGAAATGGGCAGACCGTCCGACAACTCCCCATATTTCCACTCGGAATAGTCGTTTGATCATGCTAAAATGAAGGAAATACAAGCTAATTTTCTTCATCATGTTCAAACCATATACCCAAAGTCAGAGTCAGCTGTTGCCTCAATCATTGGAAGAATCAATAGCTTCCGATCATCTGGCTAGATTGATCAATCAAAGCGTTGACCAGATGGATATCTCATCCATTGAAAAGCTCTATTCAGAAAATGGCCAGCATGCCTATCATCCCCGCATGTTGCTTAAAGTTTTAATCTACGGCTATGCCTCCGGTATCCGCTCATCCAGAAAACTTGCCGACAAACTAAATGAAGATATTGTTTTTATGTGGCTTGCCGGCAGACAGAATCCAGATTTCAGAAAAGACAAGCTCGCTAATTTCAAATCTTTGTTTGAACAAGTTCTTGCCACCAGTATGGACATCGGCCTCATC
>Ga0209542_10018474_pt1 | contig 11279 bp, 9 predicted proteins | sample RifCSPhighO2_01_FD_184028 | JGI IMG/M metagenome (GOLD analysis project Ga0209542, IMG submission 184028) | Soil microbial communities from Rifle, Colorado - Rifle CSP2_plank highO2_0.1 (SPAdes) (version 2) | ecosystem: Environmental > Terrestrial > Deep subsurface > Rock core/Sediment ...
GGACACCGCTGTATAGCTGGCGATAACTGAATCGAAAAATCTACCGCCCGACTATACAGCCGGGATCTTTTTTATTTCCCCTTTTCAATCATGAATTCCCCCCAATCACCACAGGAAACAATAGAACGATATTTGAAAACAGATCAGCCGTTCGCGCTCATTCAAAAAGAACGAGCCGACCACGCCTTGCTGTTGTCAGGTCCAGTCCAGTCTCTGGCCAACATCGCGGATATTCCGCGAGCCAATGCCAATAACACCAACGAGATTCAATACGACTCATTGAGCATCATTCCGTATGCCCAAATCAAAGAACGCGGCCTGGCGGCCCGCGAAGACGACGCCACCATTCGTTGCATGCTAATTACGGAGCAGACGAGGCTCTCAACGAGTGAGCTGCTGACCCTGCTTCCGCAGGAAACCATTGAATTTGCGCAGGCGCCGGCTTGTAAAACGGAGGAAGAAGAATTTGCCGCCGGAGTGCGCGAAGTTATCGCGGATTACATCAAACGAGGGAAAGTCTGCAACATGGTTCTCAGTGCCGAGTTTTCCGCGATCATCGCCGACATGTCGCCCCAAAAAGTCCTGACGGTCTTCGGCAACTTGCTCCGGAATGAATTCGGCGCCTATATGACTTTTTTCTATTACGACGGCCTCCAGTATCACATCGGCGCGTCGCCGGAGCGCCACATTACGGTGGATCACGGCGAAGTGACCATGAATCCCATCAGCGGCACGTACCGCAAAGTTAATTTTCTGATCGACCCCGCGGTGTTCGAGGAATTTTTACAGGATCCAAAAGAAATAAATGAGCTTTTCATGTGCGTGGATGAAGAAGTGAAGCAGATGGCGCAAATGTGCGAAGCCGGCGGCCGGATCGAAGGGCCGTTCCTGAAAGAAATGTCGGGTGTCGTCCACACTGAGTACCTTCTCATCGGTCGGTCCGGAAAAGACTGCCTGGATCTACTCCGCATATCCATGCACGCGCCGACCGTCACCGGCTCGCCGGTGGAAGCGGCCTGCCAGGGCATTGCGGAAATCGAACAGGAACCGCGCGGGTATTACGCGAGTGAACTGGTGCTCCTGGGCCATCACCCCGACGGCACCGAATTTTTGGATAGCGCTATCACCATCCGCACCATGCGGATACTCCCCAACGGACTGGTATCATTGCGCGTCGGAACATCTGTTGTCCGCGATTCGTCCGACATTGGCGAAACCAAAGAGATGCAAGCCAAAGGAGGCGGCGCGCTGCGGGCTTTGACGGGCACTAAAGCCGTTTCCCCGGGTCCGCAATTACCCGGCCTTATGACTCCGCGGCTGCAAGCAATACTCCAGGCGCGCAATTTGGACATGAACCGGTTTCTCTTCGAATCCCAGTTCGGCCAGGACCGTAGTGTTGAGGAGTTAAAGGGCAAAACGGTCATGATTATCGATTTTGCCGATCAGTTTAGTCATGTCCTCAAACATATGATCACAGCCATGGGCGCGCAGGCCGAAGTCCGGCGATTTGATGATTTTGATTTGGCTGAGAATCAGTCTGACATTGTCATCGTCGGGCCCGGGCCCGGTGACCCGCGCGATGAAGCTGATCCCAAAATGAAAAAATTGAGCGACATCACCGCGGGCTTACTCGCGCAGAAGCGGTCATTCCTTTCCGTCTGCCTGGGCCACCAGAAACTGTGCGAACAGCTGGGAATGGAAGTGAAGGCCAAAGAAGTGCCGTCACAAGGCATGCAGCGCGAGATTGATTTCTTCGGCCAGAAGCAAAAGTTCGGTTTCTATAATACGTTTGCCGGTATTCACGACGGTGAAATCGAAGGTGTCGAGGTTTGCGCCGACCCGGATACGAAAGAAGTTTTTGCGGTTCGCGGCAAAAACTTTTCGGGTTTCCAATTCCACGCCGAATCGATCATGAGTCAGAATGGATTTGAAATTTTAGCGAATGAATTGAAACGAATAATTCGGAAATAGAAATATGTGGCTTGAGGCTGCCCTCGGATCGGGGAGGGCAGCTTTAAGATATTATTTACCCGACTTCGCAGAAAGCCACCTTCGTCAGATGGTGGATGAATGCGTTCTATGAACGATTATGCTTCGCCGGGTTTCCCGTCCGAACGGATCATCGGCCGGGCGGGCGCATGCGACGCCGTAGGCGCTCAAAAGGAAACCGCCTGCGTGCCTGCACGCCGGAGTATCTACCATCCATGACTATCGTTTCGGCACGCAGGCGTGAGTTGGCGGAGCTTCACAGACGCGTATCTCTATCCAAAGCCAGGAGGACTTGTGACACCTGTTCCACTCCCAGGGGGTAAGTGGATTTTTCCAGATGTTCATTCAATGAATGCGTGGCAAAGCCATTACTGGAACCAAGCGTGATTGTGGGAATGCCTAGCGCCAATGAGGCGTCACCATCAGTATTCCCGGTTTTAAAATACGGTTTTATACGCAAGGATTTTTGGACCGTCTGCGTAACAGTGAAGAGAGGATGCTTTGGGGACAGGGAAGCCGCGACGGTTTCCATTAATACTTCAAAATTACCTTTCACCCGGCCTACGCAGTGACGTTTGATTACCTTCTGCCACTGCTCAAGCATTACATCGATGTCTTTTTGTTTATCGGAACGGCATTCAAAGAGACACTCGGCTTCACCCGGAATGGCGTTAATAGACCTACCGCCGCCGATCGCCGTAATGTTGTAGGTTGGATGACCTGTCACCTTCAGTTTTGAAAACTCAGCGATGATGCGGGCTAAAACGATAACAGCATTGGGTTCGCCAAAGTCATGCCAACTGTGACCGCCTGTTTGTTTGGCCGTAATTTTTAAGCGCCCGCGAAGCTGACCGATGCACGAATTGGTCAGCCGGCCAATGTTATGGCTTTCCACATTTACGACGTAGCGGATTTTTTTACCATGATCACGCAGCAAGCCTTTCATACCCCTTTTTGCGCCGAGCGCTTCTTCACCGACCGTGAATCCGATTAAGTAATTTTTCCGGAGAACATTTTGCTTCTGGATAAAATCCAAGAATGTTAGCACGGCGGTAATGCCGGCGGAGTTATCACAAATGCCGTGGGCATAGAGGTGACCATTTTTTTCTTTCACCTTAATTGCCTGCGGAACTTCACAAGCGGTATCAGCGTGCGCGGAAACGAGGACGAATCTTTTATCGGCCGGATTATTGATAATCATCCCAGTCGCATTTCCAGTTGTATCGATCCTGACTTTTTTCAAGCTGAACTTTTTTAAACGTTGCGTCAGGTACTTAATCTTGGCTTGTTCGTGAAACGTGGGGGAGGCAATTTCAGTGACCGTTCTCAGATTCAGAAAAATGCTGGCTTTGTTTTTTTGAACGAAGTTGTGCACAGAGTCGTTGGGCATAGCGCTGATTGTCGCTCCAGTTTAACAGGAAGTAGGCTTTGGTGGGTTGTGTTAATTATATTTGACATCTTTTCGCAACTAAGGGAGAATCCTTTTTTCCCTGCTCAAAATGAAGACCGCAACCGTCCTCACGGGCCCCCGTCAGAGCAAAACGTCCCTTCGGACGTTCCCCATTCGGAACCCCTACTCCAACGAAGTCGTTGGCGAAATCCCTCTTTTTTCTGAGAATCATTTACAAGGCATCGTGGAGTCCGCGGCGACGTTCCGTTCCACGCTGACGCCATTTGAACGGTATGCAATTTTGCAGCGAGCGTCGGAGTTGGTTCTGGAGCACAAACAAGAACTGGCCACGCTTATCACCAAGGAATCTGGCTTGGCGTTGAAAGATACGCAGCACGAAGCAGAACGGACCAGCAATGTTCTGTTGCTCAGTGCGGAGGCAGCCAAAACGCAAACCGGCCAAGTGTATCAATCTGATGTTGTTCCGCAGACGACCTCTCGTCTCGCATTTACAGTGCGTGAGCCGGTGGGTTTAGTACTGGCTATCACGCCGTTCAATCATCCTCTCAACCAAGTTTCCCATAAGGTCGGACCGGCGATCGCTATGAATAACACTGTTCTCCTGAAACCTTCGCTCCGAACGCCGCTTTCGGCTCTACGGTTCCGGGAATTACTTCTCGAAGCGGGATTACCGCCAGAAATGCTCACAGTTCTCACTTGTGACATTGAAACAGACGGTCGCTTTCTGCTTTCGCATCCATTAATCAACATGGTCACCTTCACTGGTAGCACAGCTGTCGGTGAAAAAATTTCGCGTGAGATAGGCGTGAAGAAATCTCTGATGGAACTGAGCGGGAATGATGTGTGCATCGTTTGTGATGATGCAGATCTTGAATCGCTGCTCGACGTTATTATTAAAGGAGGCTTTGGAAATTCCGGCCAACGCTGCACCTCGATCAAGCGCTTGCTTTGTCAGGAATCAGTGGCCACCAAATAGGTAAATCTTCTCGCGACAAAAATTAAGAAGATCAAAACCGGTGATCCCCTCGATCCTACCACGACCATGGGCACGGTCATTACCGAAGAGTCAGCTCAGGAGATCCAACGGCGGATTCAATTTGCGAGTGAGCAAGGCGCCAAGATCATTATAGGCGGTACACGGCGCGGCGCTCTCCTTGAGCCGACGCTGCTTGATTATGTGACGCCAGACATGGAAATAGTGGCCAAAGAAACATTCGGCCCGGTTTTGCCGGTCATCCGGTTTGAAGATGATGAGGAAGCAATTCAGATCACTAACGAAACCGAGTACGGCCTGCAGGCCGGCATTTGCACGCAAAATTTGGAGCGAGCCATGTCCTTTGCCCATGCCATCAAAACCGGAGCCGTGCACATCAACCAAGCGCCCGGTTACCGAGTTGAATCGTGGCCGTTTGGCGGCATTAAAAAGAGCGGCATTGGCAAAGAAGGGGTGGAACGAGCCTGTTTGGAGATGACCAACGAGAAATTGATTTCGTTCTCCTTCCCTTCACACGATTGAATTCCGGAGATGTATTGGAAGTTGGCGAGCGATTAGAACAGCTACTGGGTTGTCGCTTGTTTCCGGATCTCACGTTTGATCAACTGAAGGCGGTTCCAATCGAACAGTTGCAGCAGCTGTACCGACGGGAATTAGAAATGATCATTCTTCTGGAACGCCTGACGCAAGACGGCGCTGCCGCCGCCGACGTCGGCCGAGTATTACAAACGCATCAATTTCATGGCCGAGAGCGGCCGGGTACCCACCGAGAAATCGCAGGTTTACCCATGAAGGCCATCTGCTCCAACATTCGCCGTCAGGATGTGGATTGGAATCAATATGAAGGAGCGTCCTCGGGAGTCGGCAACGAAGGAGATATTGTGATTGCGCGAGCCTTGGGCGATACCGGGTCGACCGTTCACGTAGAAGACCAACAGGGGAGAGAGGTACGGTTATTTGCCGGCGATCATTTCATGGGCGTACTGGGCAATCGACATTCGAGTACCTCAGAATATGGCAATCTGCCCAAAGGCCTCCCGATTTCAGTAAATACGCAACTCGATCTGCTCTGCTATGGCGGCATTCTTGGCCAGGGTGTTTGTGTCCCGAATACGAAATCCACCAAAACATTCTTTGCAGTCCAAATTGCTGCCCTGTTAAAAAATGGCGACCGCAATTTAAGTTTGCAGGCTCTCTATCCGGAATGGGACCAAGAACTCCTGCCGTCTGCGCCAATCATCTTCAACTGCGGCACGGCAGCAGAAATCGGCAAAACTACCTCTTCGTCCTCCATTATCCGAGCCCTGAAACGAAGAGGCTTGAAAGTCGGTGCGACCAAACTGGCCGGCACCGGACGGTTCCGAGATCTGCTGGCCCTGAGAGATTCGGGTGCGGACGCGTACTACGATTTTCCCGATGTCGGGTTGGCATCAACTTATACCAGCGCCACTCGCACGTATTACTCGACCGTGAGCCTTCTCAATAAACTGAACCGAGAACAAGTAGACGTCATCGTGGCGGAAATGGGTGGCGACATCATCGAGGCGAATATTCCCCGCATCCTCCAAGACGAAGAGATTATGAAAAGTGCGGCCGGCATTATTCATTCCTCAAGCGATGTGCTTGGCATCATAGGATCACTGCAACAATACAAAGCATTCCGGGTAAATGCGCCGATCAAACTGACGCTGCCTAAAGACCGAAACAATGCCGGGACTCGCGAGCGTCTCAAACAGCGCGGTCTGTTTGCATTCAACACGTTGAATGACGAAGATTGCGACCGCATTGTAGAAGAACTAACTCGAGGTATTTCTTAGTTTAGCTTTCGAGAAGGTCTACACTCTTGCCGACTGTCCTTGTTCCTTGGTATCTCTAACTCCGAAAGGAGGTATGCCATGTTCCATAGGTGTATCGCGGCCCTGTTCCTTTTGCTCCTTACGACCCAGCCCGCGTCCGCTCTGGTTCTGCGCGACCCCGCGCTGACCGCAAAAGAGTTGCGGGCGCTGGACCACCGCAGTTTCGACTGCTGGGTGGTGCGCCCCATAGGCGTGCCTTTCCATGGTGTTATTTGGGCCGTGGTCAGGGCTGAACCCCGTTTTTAGGCAGTCAGAAGCCCCGCCCGTTCCATGAACGAGCGGGGCCTTTTCTTGATCGTATAGTATTGACAATTTTGGCTTTCTGACTACAATATACAACTACCATGGATAAAGAGCCTGTCAACGATGGGCTAGTAGGAAACCGGCCACCCGAAGCCCCTAATCAGGGAGTCTGGCGAAATATTTTGAGCGGCATAAAAACGACGAGGGAGCGAATGGGACAAGGTGCGGAAAAATTTAAAAATGCCCTCGCGTCCTTCAAAGATATCGCCGCAGTCAGTGGTGTGACACGCAAGCGAATGCGCGCGCTGGCACTGGCGGGCGGAACTGCGTTGAGTTTTGAGCAGCTGGAGAAGAAAGATTTGATGGCTGGCACTGTTGTTAAAGGCACTCTTCAGACTCTGGGTTCTCTGCCACCAGATTTTCAGCAACCAACACATTTGGTTGGTTTAGATAACGCTCAGAGTGCTTATAAAATCATCAATGGAGATGGAATTAATGATGAAATGCTTTACTGGGTTGGTGTACGTACAGGAAATCCACCATATAAGGTCGACTATGGTATTGATGCGAGTCAAGTGCCCACGGAATTAACTCCAATACCTGAGGCACCAAACTCTGAACCAAATTCCGAATATTTTGTTATCCTGGGTGATTTGCCTGAAACGTATCATTACTACTATGGCTTTGCGGTTAATAATGGGACAGGGGCAGGTGATTTATATAGTTTTCTTGAAGGAGCGACTGTCTACGCCGGCTTCGGCCCAGTTACCGGTATGCCTGATTCAATAGATGAAGCTATTGAGATGATGCCGGAAGATTCGATTGTTGTCCGAGGCCAGTATCCAACTACTCCCATTTCAGCAGTAGATGCGTATGCATTATGGGCGAATGTTTCTTCTCCAAATCCCTTACCTGGTGATTTTAATAATGATGGTTCTGTTGATGCAGCTGATTATGTTGTTTGGAGAAAAGATGGATTATCATCAGAAGATTTCAATACTTGGCGTAGTAATTTTGGGAATACTCTTCCAGGTGGCTCTGGTTCAATTGTACAAGCCCCACAAGAAAATAATGGTGGCGTTCCCGAAGCCTCGACAGTCGCTTTAGTGGGGATTGGCACAAGTATTTATCTGATGACACGACGCACGAGGGAAGTGGGCCATTTTCGGAAATTTCCATAGTGAGGGAGTATAGGTTAGATATTCCCTAAATAAAGAAATATTATTTGGTATATCAATCGAAATAGTGCTTCTAGGGCTTTCGTTAGGGCTGAACTCCGCTTTTAGACAGTCTCTAAGCCCCGCCGCGCGTTGCGCGCGCGCGGCCTTTTTGTGAGCCTATAGTATTGACAATCTTGGCTTTCTGACTACAATATACAACTACCATGGATAGAGAGCCTGTCAATCGGGCGATGGACGGAGATCGGCTAGAGAAAGCCTCAGATCGCAGTACCTGGCGAAACATTTTGAACGTGATGAAACAAGCGCGGGAGCGGATGGGACAAAGCGCGGAAAAGTTTAAAAATGCCCTAGCGTCCTTCAAAGATATTGCCGCAGTCAGTGGTGTGACACGCAAGCGAATGCGCGCGCTGGCGCTGGCGGGAGGAACGGCGTTGAGTTTTGAGCAGTTGGAGAAGAAAGATTTGATGGCCACCATGATCCCTGGGACCTTTACCACAATTGACGATCCAGCTTCATTTGAGGCTGATTATGTAATCGGTATCGATAATGATGTAGTCTATTTAAATGTTGTTAAAGCGATAGACAATTTACAGCAACCAATGCATTGGGTTTGGATTGAGAATAATGGAGGATCTTTTATGGTTGACTGGGGCTGGAATAGTGGAAGCACCGCAACGAACCCTCAGTTATTAAGTCCAGATGCAGTAAATGACATGAATGTTTCTAATTACCTGGCAGTCACTGGTGATGCAAACCAAGGGCAAAAGTATCGATACGTAGTTGACACAGATGAATATTGGCCAGGAGGTCCTAAAAGAGATGAAACGGCTAGTATTAATGAATTTTTGAATGGTTCTACTGTTCACATAGGATTAAATGCCTACACTTCTTCAAATCCTCAACCTACCCTCCAAGAGCTTATTGATAATACTGCGATAGTTGTTTCAGGTCAGATCCCAAGTAATCTTAATACAACTGATGGCGTAGTGTTGTATGCCGATCATCCAGTGACTCAACTACAAGGTGATTTTAATAATGATGGAACAGTGGACGCAGCTGATTATGTTGTATGGAGAAAAACTGGCGAGCCAGCAAATGGATTTGAAACGTGGCGCGGTAATTACGGAAATACTACCGGCGGAGCTGGTGCCGGCTCTTCCGTGCAAGCCTTACCAGAAAATAACGGCGGTGTCCCCGAAGCCTCGACTTTAGCCTTAGCAGGCCTTGGTACGGGTGTTTACTTACTGACGCGACGAACCAGAGAGGCGGGCACAACCCTGCTGGCGGCGCGCGATGCCGCCTTTGCGCAACCGCAGACTGTATCGAGAGTGAATGCCAATCTCTTCGCCAATGTGTCAGATGACCGCAAGGCAGAAAGCGAACAGGAATCAAGTTCTTTGCGTTCAGGAAGAAGTGCGAAGAATCATGAAGCGATTGATGTGGCAATCGAGCAAACGGCCGTTGGCCAAGGCTTGAAGAAGCGGAAGCAGAAAAGGTAATTGCTGTTTTCCTCATTCATTAATAGAATTTAGCCGTGCAAGGCATCAGGTTTTTACGGCGGGGATTTACGCTCATTGAGTTACTGCTTGTGATTGGAATAATTGGATTACTTTCTTCAATTGTGATTGTGGCAATTAATCCAACAAAACAGTTAGAAGATGCAGAAAACGCAAAGAGACGTTTGGATGTTAAGGCAATTGCAGATGCAGTTTACGAGTTTTTAATTGATAATGAACAAGGGCAAATGCCTCAGGGTTTGCTAGGGGACTCGATAACCAGTGTAGTTCGTGAAATATGCGTTTATCCTGACAATGAAACTTTGTGTTTTATAAATGGAGACAAAGTTTCATTAGAAGACTTAATCCCAACTTATTTGCCTGCCCTACCAACTGACCCACAGAGGGATCCGGTTTTAAATCCGCATGGTATAGGCTATTATATATCAATTACTGATGGTCGTATTACTGTTGAGGGTCCAAATGGAATAACTTTCACTCGTTAGTTACAGAATGTTAGCCTGTCCGATGGTAATGCACACAATGGCTCACGCATCTTTGCAATTTCATCGAGTGCTTTACCTAGAAGTGCACACGAAGCCGGGCGGCGCATGGAGCAAGTTCGCTTAGCATCCGTCAAGTAGATCTTGGATGTGAGGTAACCTTCAGTTACTTCATCTGGAACGTCGAGACCGTCACGTTCCAATTCTCGGAGTACGGTGCCTACGCGTGTGACCAAATCATCAATCCGTGTCACGATGTTTTCCAAGCGCGGCGCTTGCTCGGCCAACAGACGCTTCTGGGTAGTAATCATGCCTTGAATTTTCTGGAGCGAAGCGACCAAAGAGACACGACCCTTTTGGATATCAGCTTCGGTAAAGGCAGTTCTGCCGTCAAAGTGCTGCAGTTGTTGCTGGATCCAAACGACCTGGCTGGTCAGTTCCTTTTTGTCGCTGTCCGAGAACTTGTAAACCTTGCTGACCAGTAACTTTTGAATGCGCAGTTGGGCAATGCCCAATGCATCGCTCAATGAGCGACGATCTTCTTCTTTCTTCGTGCCGATGAAGATGTTTTCTATCCGCTCAATAACTTTCTGTTCTTGTATCGGATCCGGTTCAACTGGGGTTGGAGGGGCGCATTGCGTACGATCTGTGGTTTGGTTCCCATCGCGGTCCAAGCAAATAGGTTTTGGTAAGTTCCGCAAATATTCACGAGCGATATCACGAGCGTTTTCAGTTGCTACATTATCTATCCCACATATTGGGCCCTGAACGATTTTGTAGTTTTGGTTTTTATCGCGACACTGTCTATAAATAACTATTTGTTGAACCTCTTCCTCTGAAGTAATGCATGTACCCTGAGCATTCCGCGGACAATCAGCATCGGCTGAGTAATCCGCCGCCGAGTTCACGCCGCCTTCGCGGCTCTCTGTGCGCTGCTCAATCGTCGCCGTGCCTGTACTGAGCGAAGTCGAAGTGCTGGCGGCTTTTGAACTTGCGGCCGAGCTGCTTGTGGTCTGCGCGATTGTCGTAGTTGTATCAGTGGTTTCAGTTTTTGCGTCTTCACGAGTTGCCGTGTCCTCCGTTCGAGTTGTCGTTGTGGTTGTTTGGCCAAGTAGCCCTTCGGCCCGGCTCAGGACAAGCCCCTCAATTTCATTCATATTGGCAATGGTCATCACAGCCATACCTAAACCAAGCAGCGTTGCAAAGAGGCGGGCGCTGGCATCATTTGGTAAAGAAATATTTTTGTGAGACATGTTTGGTTTGAATGTTCAACCTCTATTATAGCAAATGAGCTGCGTATGGTCTAGCCCCCAACATACAACATTGTTCCATTGCTACACTGTTCCATTGTTCGCAAAGCGTCTGGCACCACACGGATCGCTAGCGAGCAATGGAGCAATGAAACAATGTAGCAATGAATTAGGCGATTTTGATGAAACCGATAAGCCCAGGGTGACAATGCTTTAATACAACTTCGACCGGTGCAGCACCCGCAGCAGGTGAATCTCCTTTGTTTCTTCGTGTTTATGAAAGAGCACACGGTAGTCACCCACGCGCAGCCGGAAGTCCGCCACGCGGTAGTCCTGCAATTTTTTAACCGCGACAC
>Ga0209542_10018475_pt1 | contig 11279 bp, 8 predicted proteins | sample RifCSPhighO2_01_FD_184028 | JGI IMG/M metagenome (GOLD analysis project Ga0209542, IMG submission 184028) | Soil microbial communities from Rifle, Colorado - Rifle CSP2_plank highO2_0.1 (SPAdes) (version 2) | ecosystem: Environmental > Terrestrial > Deep subsurface > Rock core/Sediment ...
AGTCATTCAGCCGATGGGTGCGAATGGTTACTGTTTGATCTGTCCCGCCCGCGCTCACTGTGCCGGACCAGTATATTTGCCCGGCCTGCATATTAGAAATAATGGGAATCGTTTCCACAATATTTCCGTTGAATGTCAGTATTACATTTTCCGTGGCAGTATTAATCGGTTCCGGTCTGACATAGTCAAAATGCACATGCCGTGAATCCTGCACGCGCTCAGAATCAGAAGGTGAAACGGGCGGATCGGTTGCTATAACCCCAGCGCTGGATATGTATACGGTTTCTAATTGGACGGTATCAGCCACCAATCTCAATGATACGTCTCCGGCTGGACTAGCTGCCCCCGTTAATTTGTCAAACACCACTTCGTTTTGCCCAGCCAAATTAATGCTGCCAAATTCCACGGTTTTAGATACTGTTGTCACCTGGTCAAAAGCAGCGTCACGGGTTGCGTGGGTTGCCCCCTTAAAAAGGATATACCTGTCAGGCGAAGATGCGGTATCTACATACACCCCATACTGACTGTCTAATTCTGAAACAAGCGTTTTATTCTGGGCCAGAGTTAGCACCGTAGCAAATTCCCGGATATTGGTATCCACATCAGCCCGCTGACGCGAAATTGCGTAATATCCAATAACAATTGTGCTAAGCACCGCCAAAATTAAAATGACGATGATTATTTCTATAGTGGTAAACCCAGCACCACTTTCACCGCGCCATTGTAAAGGTTTTTTATTCTTTTTGAATTTAATAAACATCGTAATTAATTTTATGGACTAAAATGTGAAAGTGGTGCTGGGTGAAGCCCCATACTTATTGCACAATGCCTTTTAATGAAGAATACATTGGCTGAATGATGGAAATGGCAAAGAATCCCACTCCAACTCCTAATACAATAATCAGCACCGGCTCAATAATTACCGTTAATTTTTCTACGGCATTAATGGCTTCCTGCTCGTAAAACTCTGCTAATTTCTTTAAAATAACAGATGTTTTCCCGGTTTCCTCTCCCACTTCCACCATTTCAATAACTCCTAATGGGAAAATGCTCTGGTAGGGTTTTAAGGCGCTTGACAGCTTTTCTCCCTTTTTTATTCGCTGCTCGGCGTCCTTAATGGCTTGCTTAAAAAAATAGTTATTTGCCGCATTTCCTGAAATTTCCAGCGCCCGGGTCAGTGGCACGCCCGCGGAAATCAATGAACTTAGCGCCCGTATTAAAAACGCTGAATTATTTTTTTTGACAATAGGGGCAATAATGGGAAGGCGCAGAAAAAAAACATCGGCCGCCTTTTTGCCGCTTTTGGTTTTTAACGCAACCCACACCATTATAACCAGCAATAAAGGCACCACAAAAAGCAAATACCAGTGAGTGGCCAAGAAATTGCCGGAAGCCAACATGATTTTTGTATAAATGGGCACATCCACGTTCAAAGACGTAAAGAAAATATTTAGGTTGGGCAGCACAAACGTGATAATCACCGCGCCCACCACAAACATCACCATTAAAATCATGCAGGGATACACCATGGCGTTTTTTATCTTTGCCTTCAAATCATGCTCCTTGCTTAACTGCAAAGACAATATCTGAAAAATGTCTTCCAAAGTTCCCGATTCCTCCCCCACCTTTACCATATTAACAAATAATTCTGAAAATATTTTTGGGTAATCAGCCAGCGCAACGGAAAGATTTTCTCCTTTCCCTATTCTTTCTTTAACGCTGGCTAAAGCGCTTTTTAAAACTTTATTTTTTGTCTGTAAATGCAAAATGTCAAAACTTTTCACCAAAGACAACCCCGTGGCAAACATCACCCCCATATTCCGGACCAAAAGAATCTTCTCCGTTGAAGAAACCCCGCTTCCAAAAGAAAATTGGGCGTTGAGCAAGGACTTATGCTTATTTTCCTGCGACTCGGCGCTGATTAAAATAAGCCCTTTGGTTTTTAGGGTTTGAGCCAGCTGGAATTCATCCGGGGCGGCGGCAATGCCTGTCTCTGTTTGCCCATCTAAAGTTTTGGCAACGTATGAAAAATTTGGCATGATTATTCCGTGATTACTCGCAGTACTTCTTCCAAAGATGTCAGGCCCATGAATGCTTTAACAAACCCGTCTTCCACCATGGTCCGCATGCCATCTTTTACCGCCTGGGCGGTAATATCATGGATTGAGGCCTTTTTAATAATCAGTTCCTTAATGGATTCGGTGACCGGAAGCACTTCAAAAATGCCTAGCCGGCCTTTATATCCGCTCTTTGAATCTTTTGACGGCTTGGGACGGTAAAGATCAAGATCTTTTAATGTTCCCTTTGGCTTCAATACTTTTTCTTGGCGCAATAATTCAGTAATACGCCCTAAGTCGCAATATTTTTCCAGGTTTTTAATATCCGCGTCTTTTAATTGATACTTTTCCTTATCTCCATGGAATTTCCGCACCAAACGCTGGGCAATAATAACATTCAGTGTTGAAGAAATTAAAAACGGCTCAACTTTCATGTCAATTAACCGTGGTACAGCTCCCCCCGCTGAAGTCGTATGCAATGTTGAAAGCACCAAGTGGCCGGTCAACGCGGCATTAATGGAAAGGGCGGCGGTTTCGTGGTCTCTGATTTCCCCCACCATAATAACATTCGGGTCTTGGCGCACTAAGGCCCGCAGCCCGGAGGCAAATGTCAGCCCGATTTGGGCGTTTACCTGGGTCTGGTTTATCCGTGGCATCCTATATTCAATGGGGTCTTCAATGGTAGAAATGTTTACCGCCGGCGTATTTAAAATTTCCATCATGGCGTACAAGGTGGTTGTTTTTCCAGATCCCGTAGGCCCGGTGATCAATATCATGCCCGTGGGCCGCAATAAATTTTCTTTTACGGTTTTTAACTGATTGCCCATAAAGCCCAGCCCCTCCAAATTCTGTGACTTCATATTTTCCGCCAGCAAACGCATGACAATTTTTTCACCATTAAATACGGGCAGCACGGAAACCCTGATGGAATATTTATAATCATCTGTCTCAATCTTAAACCGTCCGTCCTGGGGCAAGCGGTGCTCGTCAAGTTTTAAATTGGAAAGGACTTTTATTCTGGCGACAATTCCCAAGGCGCTAGCCATGGGCAAATTCATAATGTCATTTAAAATGCCGTCAATGCGAAACCTCACCACCACCTCTTTTTCCAACGGCTCAATGTGAATGTCAGAAGCCCCCTGCAGCACAGCGTGCTTAAGCAGCGTGTCTACAATACTGATAATGGGCAGCTCTTCGGCTACTTTTTTTAAATCCTCTTCCTTTGCAGGAACATCTCTGTCGCCCTCCACATGGCTAAGTTTTTGGGCATCAGGGCCCATGATATTCCCAAATTCAATATCCAGCGCTTGCTGGTACTGCTTTAAGGCATTCTTGATCCCCTGGGGAGTAGTGAGCCGAGGCAAGATTTTTAACAGAGGGTCCGTCTTTTTAATAAATTCAATGGTAATTAAGTCCTCCGGGTCAACCATGGCTACCTCCAAAGTATTTTCCTTTTTCCTGAAAGCGATAATATTGTGAGACCTGGCAATCTGCTCCGGGATAATATTTAAGACTTCTGGCGCAATTTGCTCTGACTCTATATTTACAAATGGAATACCGGAAAGATAGGCCTGGAATTTTGTCAGCTTTTCCTGATCCAGCAGGCCTTGGGACACCAAAACATCGCCAATTTTTTTATTGGCTGATAAACTTAATTTTAAGGCCTTATCAAAGTCCTTTTCAGAGATTAATTCCGAATCCAGGAGGAATTTTTTGAGACGTTGCGGGTCAACATTCATTCTTTTATTTTACCCTATTACAGCAAAACAGGGCTGTGGATTATACCACAGCCCTGTTTTTACTGATTTTATATATTTTTTATAAGCTCTGAACCATCACTTTTTTCAGCCTTCGTATCAACATTCCCATGGAGAGGCAACTCAATAAAGAATGTCGTCCCCTTGCCCTCTCCTTCGGACTCTGCCCATATTTTGCCACCGTGATTTTTAATAATCTGGCTGGCTAAGTACAGCCCAATACCTTTACCAGTGGCATCTGTCTTTTTGGCCTGCTCGTCACGCTGGAAAATGCGGTTAAATAGCGTCTTCAAGTTTTCGGCTGAAATACCAATTCCCGTATCCTTAATAATAATTTTTACGGTATCGTGATTGTGCAACGTAACGCTAACTCCTCCTTTTATAGTGTATTTAATGGAATTATGAATAATATTGTAAATGGCCGCTTTGATTTTTTCCTTGTCGGCATCAATGGCAAAAGGTTGCTCCGGCCTCTCAAGTTTTAAATAAATGCCCCGAGCATCGGCCTCCTCTTTTAATTGGCCAATAATATCCTCTATTAAGGGCACCACCTCTACTCCGTGCTGTAAGCGAATGACATTTTTGCCTAGCTGAAATTGACTGACATCCAAAAAGTCATTCACCATTTTTATCAGGTTTTCCGTTGATTGCTGAAACTTTTTAACCACCTCGGTAACTTTTTTAGATGTTTTGCCATACGTTCCATTCAGTAATAAATCGGAATACCCGCGCATAGAAGTTAATGGAGTGCGTAAATTATGCTGGATAAGCAAAAGGAACTGATTTTTCGTTTTATCCAAATTAGCCAGCTCCGCATTCGCCTTCTTCTCCACCTCATACGCCCGCTGAATTTCCTTGGCCAAAGTTTCAACTTGTTCACGCAATTTCACCTCTTTCAAGACACTGCGAATCAACACAATTCCAAATACTAAGATAAAGAAAAGCACACTACTACGATACACAATAAATACCCAATCTGTCGCCTGCGTCACTTCAATAAAGCTGACAATTGAGAGAGCAAAGACGAGCAGAGCTGTCCCAGCCACACGAATGTTAAATAGTTTATGTTTATAAATTGCATAAGATATAAATGCAACCATTGGAAACATAAATACTGAACCATAAGGCACGAAGGTTCTATTCCCCGTGATTACCGGAACTAAAAAGTTAAATATAATAATTAAGGTAAATGTTATTAAAGATCCCCACAAAACTAACTTTAATTGAGTTTTTTGAACCTCATTCGATTTTCTAATTCTTTTTATCAATATCCAAAAGCCAGACAAAACTAACCCAACAGCTACAAATCCAAAAATAAAAAGTCCTGGCCCCCTATCTGGATTAGAGACAAAACCAATATTAGATTGTTCAACTATTTTTGACCAGATAAGAGGAGTTAAGGTAATGACAGATGTAGCAAGAACAATTGGTAATAATAATATCTTATAGTACTTGCTAAATTGATAATTCTCATTAGGTACCACTAAACAAAGTTGGAAGATTAAAAACGCCTGCCAAACAGCAAAAAACATGATAAATCTTAAAAACCATAAAATAATCTCTGGAGATTCAACTTGATAACTTAAATAATTAACTGCGCCCCACAGCATTGTGATTAGAGTGAATAATAAAAAAGTGATATTAGTTATGCTCTTTTTATTACTCAGATATAAAGTAAATCCAAAAACTCCTGTTGCAGCAACAGTGACCCCGACAATCAATAAATCTAATTTTGTTACAAACAGTAAATTAATATTATTTGTAAAAATCTCCATACCTAGTATTTTATTATTGGTGAATGGCGCGAAGTTTTGCTACTTACTTCTGGAGCGTACCCTACTCTCAACAAAATAATTACTTCTTCTTTTGTATGAAAATATTCTTTTAGTTTTTTATAGCCGTCTATTACTAAATCTCTATGACTTTTTAATAGTACATCTTCTCCTCCTAGCAAACATCTAATGGCTAATAGAGTGATGCCAGTAAGTGGTTGAGCTACTAAGCCATTTTTAGTAATAATAAGCCAAGCCCTTTGAAATAATCTACCAACTTCAACAAAATTTTCTGGCGTTAAATTTTTTCCTGTAATAGCTAAAAAACCTCCGGATTTAGCATAGGTTTTGGCATTCTCTTTGGCAATAAAACTCGATACAGGAATGAATTTTTTAAAAAAAGACAATCTGCGCCAACTACTAAAAATCTTAAGCGCCAAAAATTGAGGAAATTTTAACTCAAGAGTTTTTACAAAAAAACCTTTTTTTTCTTTATCTTCTGCCTCGTTCCAGGTAATATGCTCAAAGAGAAAATTGTGCATATGTTTATCTTCTAAAATGATTTTCTCGTTTAAACTGGCGATTTCTGCAATCTTACTTTTCGTAAATTCATCCTCGTTAATCAAGAATTTGATAGATTCTGTATTTAAACGCTTAACTTCCTCTTTAAATTTTATATCAATGACTTGGTTGAAATATGGCTTTCTGTTCGTATGTCGTTTTTTAATATATTCATATAAGTAACTTTCTACATTTTGCCCTTCACTTAAAGTAATTTCGGCAACGATTTTTTTATCTTCCCGAGGAAAGATATTTATTTGAGTATCATATTTTAAATAGTGAGAAAAAATAATAATGTTTTCCAGTAAAGCACCTATCGCAATAAAATTTGCATTCTGATTGAAATTGTAGAAAGAGGTGTCTTTTTCAGGTACATTTAAAATTCTGATAACATTCCCTTGAACTTCAAAAGCCCACGGCTGAGAATTGTCGCCCGAGGGAGCGAAAACAGCGATTTCAAGAATCTTCTTTACATCTTCCAAAATAGAATTTTCACTCATTGTAATATTTTACCATAAATTAAAATACCGCGCACTGTGGTGCGCGGTATTTTTAGTGTTAAGTATTATCCCTTCAAACCCATTTTTGTTTTCCAATTGACTTAAAGTATTGTGGGTGTTGATACGGCCACAGTATTACACGCGGCGAAAGTTTCTCTCTGCCCTCCATATTGTAGAGATAACTATATTCTGAATTCGATTCCCGTAAGTCATTAATAAATTCATCGACTATTAAATGAATTATTTTATTACTCCTTTTCACTCCTTTTTTTAGTTCGATATTTAACTCTAAACACTGATCCATCTGTTTGTCTTCCTTTCTAATCATGGTAAAGCGACCAGTAATGAATCTACTTAAAATCTGCTTATCCAGTGCATTACTTATCTCTCCTGGGTAAATGTTCGCCCCTCGGAATACTACGGCTAAATCAGACCTTGCATATAAGTATACAAATGGCAGTTTAAAAATGTCGTTTTTTATTCCCCTATCTTTCATTTCCTTAAATATATCCACATTACAGCTTTTTAGCTTTTCCAGCATCTCCTCAAAATAAATAACTCCTCCCAAATCATTAAATTGATATCTTAAAAGTGGTATTGAGGATCCAAACCCGGAGGCTAGCAATTCACCATGATTCTCCTCAAACCATACAATATCTGGATGAAATTGTGCTAATGTTGGAATATTTGTGGCTTTAGGGAATAGGATTTTAAATAATTTTTTATTCTTCCAAGCAAGATGCCTTATTAAATTAGCAAGTGCTGTCTCGTGGGCCATAGTTCCCAATTCAACCGTGCCATATATATTAATGATATCTGAAATAGGATTTTTAATGCCTGCCTTTTTAGCAATATACATTCTAAAATCTTCAGAATAACCCTCTGCCGCAGTTAAGATTTTTATTGCATAATCTTTCCACTTTATTCCATAATCAGGTCCTGAATCTAGTACATCTTTAATAAATGGCGGGTAGCCCATTAAGATGATTTGGTCATAAAGATGCCCAAATTTTTTTAAACAATTTAAAAACTTTTCCTTATCCGTGCCAACGGGCATTAAAGAAAAACTATATCCTTTTTCAGATATTTTATTAAAATTTTTATACGTGAACACTCCCCCAATCCATATGCCCAAAGCAAAGCCCATCATACCCAATGTGGTTTTCTTATCAATTTGAAACTGATTCTTCAAAAATAATTCTGCAACATACTCATATTGAGCATCTTGTTGAACTCCCCTTGGAAAGAAAAATGGCTCACCGGTTGAGCCAGATGTAGCTGTATAAGTTTTTGGTTTAAAAAATTCATTTTTTAAAAATAGGTCTGTATATCTGTATTTTCTTAAATAGTTTTCCTTAGTGGCAACGGGAAGTTTCCGAAAATCTGCCATAGACTTTATTTGAAGTTTATCTGCTTTATTATCACGTAAAAAATCCCTATATGCCTTCGTATTCCTATAAACATGAGAAAATAAGAGCTTTGCCATACTCTCTCCCTTTTTTAACCAAAATTCGGCTGACTTTGATTTTAATTCATTAATTTCCTTATCAATACTTTTGGGAAATTTAAAAAATGAAAATTCTTTATGGTTCATTAGTAGTTATTAAATATTTTTTCAGCTATTTGATTGGCAACTATGTTTGTAGATTTGCCCTCCCTCTTTGAAATTTGAAAAATATTATTAAGATTTTCTTTGACTGCTAACACTTTTGCCTTTACCTTTTGGTAATTAAACTTCAGTGCTTCATATTCGTTAACTACTGCAATCAAGCCACCCGCATTTAAAATATAATCTGGACAGTACAATATATTCAACTTGCTTAATAACACGCCAATGCTTTCATCCTCTAATTGATTATTCGCCCCGCCTGCAATTATTTTACAATTTAATTCTGAAACATTTTTATGAGTGACGGCGCCCGATAAAGCACATGGGCAAAAAACATCAACTTTTTGTTTATGTATCTCTTTAGGTTTTACAACTATAACATTTTTATATTTTTTTGATACAAGCCGCAGAGTTTTTTCATCGATATCGGCAATAAATATTCTTTTTGCATCATTATAAAGCAAGCCCAATAGTGCTTGTCCCACCTTACCAACGCCCTGAATAGCAAAACTTTTCTCTTTTATTGAAGGGCTTAAAGAAACATTTTCTAGGGCGGTCTTTATTCCGCAAAAAATGCCCAGAGCCGTAAGCTGAGTAGTATAGTTATTGAATCCTACAATATATTTAGTTGTCTCTTTTAAAATAGGCAGATCTTCCTGGAAGAGACCAACATCGGTACCGGTAATAAAATTTCCCCTTAAAAAATCTACTTTTTTTGCATAAGCATTCAATAATTGTTTCCTATTAATTTTACCTTGTTTAGGTAATATAATTACTCCCTTTGCTCCACCTGAAGATAATCCTGCAAGCGCTGACTTGTAAGACATCATCTTTGAAAGCCTTAAGGCGTCTTGCAGGGCTTCTGTTTCTGAATTATAGTGCCACATTCTTGTAGCACCGAAAGAAGGGAAATTTGGATTCTTTCTGTGAATTGCAATAAATCCTTTTAACCCCACCTTACTGTCACTCAAAAATAAAACAGAGTGATGATTATCAAATTCAGGCAGGGATTCAATTGAGTGGTTATTTTTAAAAAAACTAAATATCATTTAGAATTTTGGTGGAACAATGTATTCCCTGACACACAAAGCATTACTTTCATTGAGCGCAACCCTTTTAATTGCAACCGTAGTAATCACCCCACCTAAAATAGCTGCTGACCCTAGTTGCGACCATGACACCAACTCTTTTGCTAGCACCCTTTTTACAGAAGCCATCATCTTCAGATCAACCTTATCAATTCCCCCTACAATATTTTCTATAATGATTTTACCGGCTGCCATTTTGTCCAATTTACCGGAAAATTTATCATTCCAGTATTCAGGACTTTCATGGAAAATTTTATCATAACCCAAGTCATACCGTTCAATGTGTAAAACAACACCATCGCCATTATCTGTAATCATTACAACCGGCACTTTATATTTTAAAGCAAGTTTTCTAGTATCAATTTTTATCGGCATATTATCTATCTCTTCAACGATGAGATCCACCTGTTTATCTTTCAGCATACCCTCCAAATTTTCAGTATTAATACCTTCCGGGAAAATATTCACTTTTGCGAAAGGATTATCTTCATAAATTCTTCTAGCAGCCATAACTGATTTATTCAAGCCAATCTGATGGACGCCCGCCAAGATTCGATTTAAATTTGTTGTATCTAAATCATCAAAATCAGCTAGATAAATTTCTTTTGAGATTCCTGCCTGAGTCAGAACAAAAGCGATATTACTTCCCACACTCATCCCCAAAACAGCCACTTTGAAATTATATAATTTTTCTTGTTCTTTGGCTGTTATTAAGTCCTGATTACGATTAGTTTTTAGGCGATAATAGTCATCAGCATTTATGCATTTTACTAAGTGACCATTCCAAGGATAATAAACATAAACAAATTCTTTTTCTTTTTTCTGAATGTATTCAGCAAAGTCTTTAGTTTCATAAACTTCGTCTTTTTGTTGATCAATAAATTGAGTATTATCTATAAAAAATAGCTCTTTTAATTGACGAGAAAAAGCATCCACCACTTTTACGCAGAAATTCTCTTGCAAAAAATCTTCTAATTGTTCTTTCGCTATAAATTCCGGCTGATATGATTCTTGTTTCATTGTTTTATTTGAATTTTTAAAATAATATTTTACTTGACATAAGTGTAAAAAGTTGATATGATTGGGAATTAGGGCAAATTGCTCTTATCCTCGTCACGGGTTGTGGCATTTTGCATTTTTGGCGCGGAGGGACATATTGGCCGAGCAATAACTGCCAAGCTCCATGACGAAGGCCATTATGTCATCGTATGCCCTCGTGGCATTAATCCCACCCTCAGGGGCAACATGATGGACGCAGTATGGGATGTTTCTGACAGGAATGAAATGGCTCGCTACGCAGAAATCTACAAGAAAAGAAACCATCTTGACGGCATTATTTATGCCGTCGGCCATTGTCCGCCCAACGGTTTTGTGGATGCAACGAAGTTTCCACTCTCGAAACTCCCTCTCGCAATCTACGAAAAGGAGATCGAGATGCACCAATTGGGCGTACTCAACGTCTTCCAGCTCATGCTGAGTCATGTTGAGGTTGGCGGATGCTTCCTTTTTCTTTTGTCGGCCATCACCCGCATGAAAGGAAAATTCCCACCAAACATTCACGCCGACTACCACGCCAGCGTAATTGCAGCCGAGGATTGGTTGATTGATGGGATGCGTCATGACCCGGCGGTACAAAAAAGGAATATCAAGATCCACCGCCTGGCTCCAGCCGCCGTCGACACACCCTTCCATCACGGAGGACTGAAACTACCAAGATTCATTCCCATCAGCGACGTGGCCAATGAAGCAGTTCTAGCCCTTGAAAGCACGAAGCACATCGACAAGCAAATCCAATAAGCATAAGCCCCTGCGTAGTTTTCCGAAAGGGAAACCACGCAGGGGCTCTTTTTATACTTTATTTTTTAAGTACAACTTATTCAACACCAACAACATAATTACCATTGCAAATGCGGTGAGGGCCATGAGGGGGATGGT
>Ga0209542_10018476_pt1 | contig 11279 bp, 10 predicted proteins | sample RifCSPhighO2_01_FD_184028 | JGI IMG/M metagenome (GOLD analysis project Ga0209542, IMG submission 184028) | Soil microbial communities from Rifle, Colorado - Rifle CSP2_plank highO2_0.1 (SPAdes) (version 2) | ecosystem: Environmental > Terrestrial > Deep subsurface > Rock core/Sediment ...
TTGACACTGATTGATTCAAATGACCCGAAGCAGTATATCCAAAGAATGAAGTACAGGGATCCGCAACTTTCTAAAGGGTGGGTACAAATTGTACATACCCTTGAAGTTTCAACCGAGGGGGGTAAACAAAAGATGCTTTGTGCCAACACGGAAGTGATATTTAGAATTATTCAATCTATTCCATCTCGCAAAGCTGAACCATTTAAACGCTGGCTCGCCCGCGTCGGGTACGAGCGGGTGCAGGAGATAGAAAATCCGGAACTTGCGACAAAGCGCACGCGGACGCTCTACAAATTAAAAGGATATAGCGACGATTGGATAGAAAAACGGATGCGCGGGATTGCGATTCGGGAAGAGCTGACTGACCAGTGGCAGAAGCGCGGAGCCAGAGAAGACAAAGATTACGAAATATTGACCGCGGAAATATCCAAAGCCACGTTTGGGGTTACGCCGGATGAGTATAAAAAACTGAAGGGCCTGCGACGGGAAAACTTGCGTGATCACATGGATGATTTTGAGTTGATTTTTAATATGCTGGGCGAACGCGCAACGACGGAAATTCACCGAAACGAGGATTCCTGGGGCGTGCCCAAATTAAAGGCCGACGCTAAGGCCGGAGGAGATATAGCCGGAGGAGCCAGAAAGAAACTCGAGAAACGCCTGGGCCGGTCGGTAGTCTCCAAGAAAAATTTTCTTCACGAACCGGAAGAAAAAAAGAGATTGAAATAAAACTCGCTGGCGAACGGGGTTTGGAGGGTGTAGAATTTGACTAAGATATATGCTGGTATTTATTGATGACTCGGGTGATCCAGGATTTAAAACACAGCATGGTTCTAGTCCTGTGTTTGTGATCGCGCTTATTTTGTTTGATGATACACTTGAGGCAGAAAAAACCTCGTTATCGATAAAAGAACTCAGAAGAAAGCTTAGAGTCTCGGATTATTACGAGTTCAAATTCAACAAAACGGATAAGAAATTCAAAAATTCATTTTTTGAAGCAGTTTGCCCACATAAGTTCAAAATCCGCGCAATCGTTGTGAAAAAAGAAGATGTTTATAGCTTGCGGCTGCAAAATTATAAAGAGAATTTCTATAACTACATCATCATGCAGGTGCTCAAGCACAACGGAGGAACAATAAAAAAAGCGAAGCTCAAGTTTGATAAACGAGGCGAGAAGACACTAAGAGATCAACTTCGAGTGTATTTAAGTTTGCAGTTAGACAATAAACATAAAAAGATATTTACAGATTTAAAATTTGTTGATTCACGACAAAATACACTTATTCAACTAGCAGATATGGTCGCCGGAGCAATCTATGCAAATTATTCAGGGAAAGATAAAAAGTATTTAGCGCTATTACAGAAAGCGGGGAGGATTGAGGATATTTGGCCGTTTAAATAGATCGACCCTGCTTCCTATCCAAACGTAAGCTTGGAACGCACACCATACGGTGACAATTCGGAATCAGGGTCTTTGTAAAGACTATTGTAATATGATTATCATATCATTGTCAAGTAGCTAAGGGACTGTCATATCAAGCTAAATACCCTGAGAGTAGCTTGCTGACAAACTGCTGGCGAAAGGGTTTGGGAGGGTGTAGAGGGCTAAAGGAAAAAGTATTTCCGGATCGTATTTCGAGCATGAGATCTACCTGAGTAGTCAGGCTTGTCTGCTCAGCCAGGAGGAGTATAATTTGTGTATGGCAAAAACCACATTTATTCTTAATACTCCCTACGTTGAGCCGATTTATCATTTTAAGTCCGATGACCGTGGATTAACGCCTGAGATAAATGAGTTTCGTCGTCCCAGCAGTTTTTATATCCCAGTTCCTAAATCAAAAAACAAAAGCAAGCAAATGGAGCTCAATACTGCTGAGGGCGCGTATGGAAGCGAAATTCAGCGCGATAATGTATTTATCAACCGATTGAGAGAGAAATTATCAGAATGGCGAAAGCAGAATTATCCTGGGCTTACAAAAACATCGCGAGACTTATTATTCTATTGGAACGATGAGAGCAGAACAAACAAGTTGTTTTTCTGTCAGATTGAAGCACTTGAAACCCTGATGTACGCAACCGAGGTTGCAGAAAAATCAGGAGAAGGTTGGATAATAAATGAACTTCGACAAAAAAATACAGAGGCAAACCCCGGACTCTATCGTATGGCTTTTAAGATGGCAACGGGATCGGGTAAAACAGTTGTGATGGCAATGATGATTGCCTATAACACACTTAATAAAATTCGTTATCCAATGGATACGCGATTTACGGATGCGTTTGTAGTGGTTACTCCCGGTATTACAATTCGTGATCGGCTAAATGTTCTTTTGCCAAACGATCCTCATAACTATTATCTACAGCGAGATATAGTTTCCTATCAGGATTTTGATCTTCTGCAGCAAGCAGTTGTTCACATTGTGAATTTTCAACAACTAGAACTTCGACAGAATCCGAGATATCAAATGGGAGGAGTGCTTAAAGCATCCGGGCTTATCAATGAAGCGGCAATTAAAGAAACACCCAACGCTATGGTAAATCGAGTATTCAAAAGTCTAATGGGAAAGCCGCGAGTGCTCGTTCTCAATGACGAGGCACATCATTGCTATCGTGAGAAACCGATGGAGGCAAAATTAACCGGTGACGATCGCGAAGAGGCAGATAAAAATAACAAAGCTGCGCGAGTTTGGATTAGCGGACTTGAGGCGTTAGCTCAAAAGATGGAAGTGAACGCCATTATTGATCTTTCTGCAACACCGTATTTTCTTCGTGGTTCAGGATATCCTGAGGGCGAGCTGTTTCCTTGGGTAGTTTCTGATTTTTCACTTCTAGATGCTCTTGAATGCGGTATTGTGAAAATTCCTCGATTACCGGTATCCGCCGATAACATTACAGAAAATGACGAGCCGGAATTTCGAAATTTATGGCTTCATGTTCGCGATGACCTTCCCAAAAAGGGTCTTAAAACGGGAGATTATGACTTATCGTCTGTATTGGTATTGCCGACCAAGCTAAGCGAAGCGCTTTTATCGTTATATAAGAGCTATGAATCGTATTATAAGGTGTATGAGGAAGCGAAACGAAGCAACCCAGACGTAATGCCGCCGGTTATGATTGTGGTTTGTAATAACACTACAGTATCGGAGCTCGTGTATCGCTGGGTTGCAGGATATGAACGGCAATTGGCATCAGGAAAGGCCATGATGGAAAAAGGAAATCTCGATATTTTCCGTAACGAAGATGGTGTGAATTTTCTCGATAAGCCCAACACTCTCATTATCGATAGTGAAAAATTGGAAAGTGGCGAAAAAATTGATGAGAACTTCAAAAAGATATTCGAGAAGGAAATATCGGATTACCACAAAGAATATAGGATTAGATTTCCGGGCCGTGAGGATCCCACCGACGAAGAGTTGCTTCGCGAAGTCATGAATACGGTCGGAAAATCTGGAAAGCTCGGAGAAAATATCAAATGTGTCGTAAGCGTTTCGATGCTTACCGAAGGATGGGATGTAAATACCGTTACTCATATACTCGGCATTCGTGCATTCTCTACGCAATTACTTTGTGAACAAGTTGTCGGTCGCGCTTTGCGACGCATTGATTACACAGCGGATGAAGAAACGGGATTAATGAGAGAAGAATACGCAGAAGTGTATGGAGTACCATTCAACTTCCTGCGTGTTGAAGGAAATCCAACCCCACAACCACCAAAGGTTATCCATCGTGTCCATTCGCTAGATGATCGTGAACAATATCAGATAACTTTCCCCAGAGTTCAAGGATATCGATTTGAGTTGAATGAAGAAACATTAGCTGCACACTTTACTGATGATTCTCGTACGGTTATAGAAAATGAACCAACACAAGTGATTTTGGGAGGAATGATAGGTGAAGAAACAACGGAAAACATGGAAAAAATTAAGGAGCGTCGACAAGGGGAAGTTGTTACTCGTCTTTCCGAAGCGCTCCTTAAAAGATATTACACATCAGCAGACGGGCAAGTGAAATATTGGTTATTTCCACAAATTAAACGAATCGCAGAAGAATATGTTACGAAATATGTTGTTCTTAAAGATAAAATGGTCATTGGTTATCTGAGTGTGGGTGAGTATTTTTCAGGAGCGCTGACTAAAATTCAGCAGGCGATCATCGCAGAAAATATTTCTCGTACAGACGAAAAAAAGATTTTACCTATACTTGCGCCTTACGACTCTGAGGGATCAACAAGATACGTCGATTTCCTTACAACTAAAGAAGTACGGGAGACCGTAAAAAGCCATATAAATTATGTAGTAGCCGATACAGAGGAATGGGAGCAGGGAGTCGCAAAAAAATTGGAAGAAATGCCGGAAGTACTCGCGTATGTCAAAAATCAGAATTTAGGATTTTCCATTCCCTATGAATACGAAGGAATAAGTAGGCAGTATATAACTGATTTTATAGTAAAACTAGAAATGCCTGATAAATCAATTCTCAACTTGCTAATAGAAGTTACAGGTCTTAAAAGGGACCAAAAGGCAGTTAAAGTGAAAACCGCTAAAGAATTGTGGATTCCGGCGGTGAATAATGCGGAACGGTTTGGTAAATGGGCAATTATTGAAATTCAAGACATTCATCAAACACAGCAGTTAATTCGTTTCGGTATGACACAAGGATTTGCAAACGAGGTAAACTAGACATTATGAGGAAATCTAAGATTAAACCACCAACAGACGCCGCACCTGTAACATCATATAAACATACAGATACACGCGTGCGCATTCCTACGCAAGAAGAATCACAAGTACTAGCTCCACGCGAAAAGCGCCCAATTAAGAAAGTTTATCAATATGATCCCTCTCTTGACCCTCAACTAAACTGGGCAGGTAAAGTAGAGCAAGGATCGCAGTTTGGCGTCTCTACTGTTCCTATATATCAGCAGGAAAAAATCGCGCCTGAGGCAATTATTGCCAGACTAAAACAAGGAGCCTCACTTGATACTCAATTAACGTTTCTAGGAACAACAGCAACAGAACAATTTGAAAAGGCAGTTTCTTTTTACGAGCATGAAGATAATTGGCAGAACCGGATGATTCTTGGTGACAGCTTGTTGGTGATGAATAGCTTACTAGAAAAAGAGCGGATGCGTGGAAAAGTTCAGTGTATTTACATTGATCCTCCGTATGGAATTAAATTTGGTTCCAATTGGCAAGTAAGTACCAGGAATAAAGAAGTAAAAGATAACAAAGTTAACGACTTTATTAGACAACCAGAGCAAGTTAAAGCGTTTCGCGACACATGGGAGCTAGGAATACATTCCTACATTTCTTACTTAAGAGACAGGTTGATTGTTTCAAGAGAGTTATTGACTGAGAGCGGTTCATGTTTTGTTCAAATTAATGAAGAAAATGTACATTTAGTCCGTAATCTGCTCGATGAAGTATTTGGTGGTAGTAATTTTATCTCACAAATTTTTGTTCAAAAAACTGGTGGTTTTACTCCTAATTATTTACCATCAATCGGTGATTATGTTATTTGGTACGGAAAAGATAAAAACCATACTAAATATCGACAATTGTATAGCAAACAAGATTTACCTAATAAAGACGATCCAAATTATGTATGGTTGGAATTAAGTGATGGTACGGTAAGAAAAATGACTACTGATGAAAAAGATAGACATGTTGCATTGCCTGATCATTCAAGAATATTTCGATATGGACCACTACAATCCGATGGGAAAAGTAATACTGATCAAAAGTTTGTATTCGATGGAAAAGAGTATTTACCGAGTGGTAATAGTCATTGGAAAACAACTATAGCTGGGTTACAGAAACTAGCGGATAAAAAACTGATATTAAAATCTGGATCATCTTTAGCATTCAAGCTTTATTGGGATTTTCATCCATTTTCAACTTTAACCAATATTTGGTTAGATACACAATCAGGAGGATTTAATGATCCGAAAGTATATGTTGTGCAGACAACAACAAAAACTATTCAACGTTGTATCTTGATGACAACTGATCCAGGAGATATTGTTCTTGACCCAACATGCGGATCTGGGACGACTGCATATGTAGCTGAACAATGGGGGCGACGATGGATTACGATTGATACATCTCGTGTCGCTCTGGCACTTGCCCGTACACGTCTAATGACTGCAAAGTACCCGTATTATCTTTTGAAAGATGAAAATATTCGTAACGGATTTGTGTATAAATCAGTTCCTCATATTACGCTTAAATCTCTGGCAAACGATGAGCCCGCAGATCAAGAGATTTTATATGATCAACCTATCGTAAATAACGATATTGTTCGAGTGTCGGGTCCATTAACTGTAGAGAGCTTATCTCCTCATCGAGTGTCAGATGCGCAAGAAATGTTGTCTTCAGAGAATTTCGTTGAGACAGTTGTTTCCAATCTTTTGAAGTCAGGCGTTCAGACGGGTAAACGAGAAGAGCGTATGGAGTTTGTAAATCTGGATATTCTCCCAAGTGGCCCAGAAGTGCAAGCCGTCGGAGAATTTAAATCAGTTGATGGATTAAAGAAGGTTGCTGTTTCGATTGGACCTGAATTTGGAAGTATTGACGATGATTTTATTCGAGATGCTGCTAGTGTGGCAAAACGATTTGCCAATGTACTTGTGGTTGCCGGAACTTCTTTTGAAGCCTCTGCGTTCTCTGAGCCCTCTGATGTAAATGGTTTGCGAGTGATGAAAGTAAAAATTAATCCTGATTTGTCTATGGGTGATTTGCTCAAAAAGACTGGATCTGGAAATTTGTTCCTTGCTTTTGGTGATCCGGATGTTCGAGTGCGTGCGGATAAAGAGGGATATGTGGTCGAAGTTATGGGCGTAGATGTATACGATCCAGTAAAAAGTGAAATTCGCTCAAGTGGGTCAGGTGATCCAGAGCATGAGATCGCTGCGTGGTTTATCGATGTCAATTACGATGGCAAAGCGTTTTTTGTGACTCAGGCATACTTTCCAGGCGGTAACAATCCGTTTGAGAAGCTCAAGAAAGCATTGAAAGTAGATATAAACGAAGAAGTATGGGATTCTCTCTGTTCTACGGTATCCCGTGCCTTTGCCAAACCCTCAACAGGAAAAATTGCAGTCAAAGTCATCAATCACTACGGTGACGAAGCCATGAGAGTGATAGAAGTACACTAATGTTATTGTAGTTTGCCAATAACTTTTCCCTGAATAGTAAACTCTTCGGCTGGCAATGGCTGATATTGCGGATCATCACTTTGAGGTATCAGTAGAGAATGCCCGTATACAACTTTATATCTTTTAATTGTGGCAGTTTCTTCCTCATTGGCATGAGCAATCACGATATCGTTATTATTTGCTGTCTGTGTGGGAATAACTATGGCTATATCATCTGGTAGGTATCCTGCTTGGTTCATGCTTGTTCCCTTTATGCGAAGGAGAAAAGCATCTTCTCTTCCTCGAAGTAGGGATGAGGGTACTTTTCGGTATTCTTCAATATGTTCTTGCGCAAAATTTGCGGCTCCTGCATGAATCTGACCGACGAGAGGAATACTTATAGTTTTTTCGACTGTGACAGAAGAAATTTTCATGACTTGGATTGCCCGTCTTGACCCTTTATTTCGACGAATCAATCCGTTCTTTTCCAGTTTATCAAGCTGAAGAGTGACGCCACGAAGTGATTGGATATCAGTATTTTGTTTGATTTCCTGTATAGAGGGTGTGTACCCGAACTGCTTTTGGTATGTACGGACGTAATCATATACCCTTGTCGCGCGCTCAGAGAGTGGTGCATTGGTATTCATATTTCTACTTCTTGCTTATTCTATCAAAGTAGCGTATAAATGTAAATGATTGGGTTTTGGGCAACTGCCTCCCTCACCCGGGAGTTTTTTGTATAGAAAGGAATATGATGTGGCTAATTATAACGTAGTAAAAGGACAAAATGGAGGCTGGAACGTCAAAAGGGACAATGCTGAACGTGCGAGTGCGCACACGGATACCCAGCAAGAGGCGGAGAAAGAGGCAAAGCAGTTTTCCTCAAATTCCGGCGGTGGCGAAGTACGAATACACGGTCTGGATGGAAAAATTCGCGACAGCGATACAGTTCCTCCGGCTCACGATCCGTACCCGCCTAAGGATAATAGGCATTAGAGGAAATACCTATGGACTCATTACTCGCGAAAATCAGATTACAGGATGACGAAATAGCACAAGTTAAAGGCGCTCATGCCCATCTTGTCGAGGTGCTCAATAGTAAAGCGAGCAATAGCACACTTCCAACGGCAAAAGATTTCCTGCTTACTGGCTCTTATGCGCGGGATACGAAAATTACCCCTTTGGATGACGTAGATATTTTCTATATCATAGGAAAGGCCAACTCTGTGGACAGCCATTGGCACACAATAATCGACTGCGACTTCACATTTGGACAGGAATTTTTAGATGCAGATCAAAATGTTTCATCACTAAAAATACTAAATCTAATAAAAAAAGAAATTGGCGAAACATATGGAAAGAGCGAAATACGGAGAGATGGCGAGGTAGTCAATTTATTTTTAACATCATACGGTGTCGGGTTTGACATAACGCCCGTATTCGAAATATCAAACGACGACTATTATTTGATGCCAGAGGGCAAAGGTATGCATAAATGGAAAAAATCAAATCCCCTCATAGATCACGCTCATATCACTCACCTACACGAAAAACATAACTACATGTTGAAAGACATAATTCTTCTTGCAAAATATTGGTTTAAAAGAAAAAGAATTAAATCACCGCGATCTTACCACTTAGAATCTGTAGCGTATCACTTGTTCGATTCCATTCCGCCAGGCGTTTATACACATACAGGCTGGCTTAGCTATCTATTGAAAAATATTAACAAAGATAATCACCTAATTTCTTGTCCAGATCCAACAGGCCTGTCGGAGCCTTTATCAAGTGGTTTGACCCCCGAAGATATTACGAACATAGAAAATGAGGCCAATGAGGCAGTCACACACCTATCCCAAGGAAGCGACAAATTTATAGAATATGTCAACTAATGACACCACCGGACCCGAATTGAGTCAGATGGCACGTTTGTTATTTGATTCAGCAGCAAACAATTGGTATCTCGGTATTTTTCTTCAGATAATTGCTGGAGGAATAGGTGTTGCCGCGGGTCTTTTGACACTTGATAACTCCTCCAAATTTATTTTTGCTTTTTTGGGTTTTGTAATATTGACCTGTGCGGTGGTATTGAGGGTGATATCCGAGGGAAAACATGGTAGGGCAGAGACAATGCGGAGACAAGCTGCCTTTACAGAAGGTCTAGGATGGCCAATAAGCGAGACTTTGATAAGTGATTGGAGAGTAAGGGCAGGAAAAACAATAGTTGATAAAGTCGAAGCTACTCCTCGTAGTGCAGATTATTATTTTTCAAAAAAGGGCATTGGTCCGCGAAAATTGTTGGAGATGGCCATTGAATCCGCTTTCTATACTCGTCATTTATACGTTTATTTAGCAAAATGGATCTGGATTTTACTTGGCGGTTCAGTTATTTTGTCCCTTTTGGTATTAGCAATATTGCCCGCAAAAATTGTGCCAGATGAACTGTCGCTTCAAATCGCATATACGATATTCCTTATTTTACCAATTATTCTTACAATTGACCTTTTTGATTCCATAGTTAAACTCACTGGATTGAAATCGTCCATACTTGAAGTAGAAACAGACATGGAAAAGTTATCTCATGAAAAAAGAATTAACTCTAAAGACATAATACGTTTGGTATCAGAATATAACTGTCAGATTGCCTGTGGTTTTCCTATCCATAATTGGGTTTTTGCACAGTGTCACAACGAAATTGATAAATTTTGGGCTAAAAGAAGTAAAAAGCTAATAAAATAAAATTGGCGCCTGTGGCTTCACACACCAGGTGTGTGTTAGGTAGACACCTCGGGATTTTACAGTAGGCGCGCGTTATATCTCTCTCTTAACTGATAAAATTTGTCATGATGTGGTATAGTAAAGATGCTCCATGGACAAAAAAACCCAATTTCTTAAAGTGTATGCGAATTTGCCGTTAGGCGCCAGAGATGAAATTGTCGCGGTTGTTGACGGTGAGCCGTTGACGTGGAACGTTGCAAGGTTAGAAATTGAACAGGAGACATTGAAAGGGAAACAGGTGCTGGAAACGTTGAGAAGTCTTAAAATTTTACCATGACTGATCAAGCCCCAGACCAATTACAGTTGACAGAAGAGGAAAAGAATAAACTTAAGGAGCTTGTTTTGGCGAGACTTACTGTTATGCCGCAAGACATCTCCATATCCATTGGTGATAAGAATTTGGATAAGAAAGCACTTTCGGAGCATGTCGAATCGGAAGACGAAATTGGTAAACAGATGATGGAAATGGAGCTAGAATTTCTACAAGACCTTGCAAGTGGCGCCATTTATGGCCATGAATAAATCACTCCTCGTCACAAGGCCAAACTATGATCCCGCAACACACTATTTATATCATTGGACTGAACTGGTGGTTGCACACACCAGGTGTGTGCTAGGTAGACACCTCGGGATTTTACAGTAGGCGCGCGTTATATCTCCCTCTTAACTGGTATAATAAAAATTATGGATGAACCTGTTGTGTGTTCTGCCTGCCATGTAGCCGTACGGCCTACGGATTATTTTTGCTTTAACTGCGGAAAGAATCTCCATGCCGCACCCCCGGGGACGGCTCCGGCGGATCAGGTAAAATTGTATTTGGGAAGCGTATTTTTGGCCCCGATGGGAATCTTTTGGGGATTGCGGTATCTGCGACAGGAGAGTCAGAAGTCTAAAATAGTGGGTATAGCCGCCATGGTTCTTTCGGTTGTTACCATCCTCATCGTCGTGCAGTATGCCGTCGCCCTGGCGAACTCCATCAATAGCCAGGTGGGGCAACAGCTTCAGGGTATTGAGGGGTTTTGATATATCATATAACCCCATGGCGAACTTTTGGTCTACATTAGCGTTTCAGAATACTCCGTTTCTTGCATTGGCTCCCATGGATGGGGTCACGGACTTTGTATTTCGGGAAATCATCGCCGGGGCAGGCAGGCCGGATGTATTTTTTACGGAATTTACCAATGTTGATGCGCTTGTATCCAAAGGATATGAAAAAACTATTCCAAGGCTAAAGTATTCCGAGCGGCAGCGGCCTATTGTAGCCCAGATATGGGGGACAAACCCCAAAAATTTTTATACGGTAGCCCGCCTCGTGAAGGACTTAGGCTTTGACGGCATAGATATAAACATGAGCTGCCCGGTTAGGGAC
>Ga0209542_10018478_pt1 | contig 11278 bp, 13 predicted proteins | sample RifCSPhighO2_01_FD_184028 | JGI IMG/M metagenome (GOLD analysis project Ga0209542, IMG submission 184028) | Soil microbial communities from Rifle, Colorado - Rifle CSP2_plank highO2_0.1 (SPAdes) (version 2) | ecosystem: Environmental > Terrestrial > Deep subsurface > Rock core/Sediment ...
ATGAGGGAAAAATCATTTCTTTAGGGAAATATAATGATCTTACTGTCGATCTTAATAACTATCAATCTATTCCTGATGAGAGTGAACCAAAAAATCTCTTTCAATGGCGCTGGAAATCAAAATCAGAATACGGCTCTTTACTTTGCGCTCAGGGATTCTGGCAGAGTTGTAAGGAAGCAAATGAAGGCATAACCAAACAAGTCAATGGCTTGACGTACAAGTGCGCTGGAAGCGAATGGATTAAACAATAGAGAATTTGATGAGCAGGGTTAGGATTACAAAGTAGGTTACAAAAATGTGGCAGATGAAAACGACAAAGGGAATTATGACTCATTTTTTAGTTTCCCTACTTATTTGTCTGATGGTTTTTATTCCTGCTTGTTATATTGCTTCTAGTTTCTTTCGTACTAGTGAGCAGGCGCAGGATAATTATGGAGAATTTCTACAGCAGCTGAATACCTTTGCTGAGCAGGGGCAGTCAGGCGAGCGTAAAAGCATTCTCTTGATTTTGGATGAAGCAACTGCAATAGTGTATTATCAAATAAATGCTCCGAAAGTAATTATAGATGTAAATGCCAAAGCGCCCAATACTGATTATGCTCTTGATATCTTAAAACCGGGGCAATGCGACGATACCAAAAATTGCCTCTGTCTTTTGAGAGACTCTGATTTTGAGACTACCGTTTTCGATAAAGGCTTGAAAGGAAAAATAACCGTCACGCCAAAGAAAGTAATTTGTGTAAATGTAGATTATAATTTGGAAGTGGAAACTTGCAGTATTGGAGAAGGGACCTTAGTGAATTCTTATACTTGTTCAGATGGCTTTATGATCGAACGGAATTTAGCTAAAAAGTCATCAGTTTTTGTAGGAAGTTATTATGAAATTCCTCGTAGAACAGTACTGTATTTCAATAAGGAGAATGGAAATACTATTAAACTCCTTGGTAATTACGGTGGAACGGATGAGTAAAAGAGGGTTGAGGAGGATGGATAAGAGAGGAATCACTACTTTAATGATGATTCTGGAGATCATAATTGTCTTAGTAGCTGCTTATTCTATCTTCAGTATTGCTTCTAGATTTGTCAATTCAGAAACTACTAATAAGATCATCATCGCTGATGATCTGAAGATGATGATTGATACTTTAGTCGGAACGCCAGGGGAAGCTGTAGTACAGTATCCGGCCAATGTTTCCAAATATACTTTTGTTTTAAGTTCCGGTTCAGTCAGCGTTTTTATTAAAAGTGAAGGCGAGCAGAAGAAGATTGTGCGATATTTCTCTCTACCTGATGGTTATCAAGCTTTTGGCACTTTAGAGGGTAAAAATAACCTTTGCCTGGAAAAAGAGAAAAAGAAGATAGTACTGCGGGAATGTAAAGCGGTTGTTTCAGCCGCCACCGAGGTAGGAAAATAAATGGGAGAAGACGATATTTTTGACTTAACCCGGAAACAATTTTTTTGGGGTATTGCGGTCTTTATGGTAGTTATTGCGGCATTGATCTTCAGCTTTATTCTTTTGCCAAGTTATGAGCGATCATTAGTAGAAGTTCCTCCTAAATTACGAGCAGAATTGATCAGCCTACGTTTTGTGAACACCCCAGAATGTTTTACCTATCAGGATCCGGTCAGCGGGAGAGTTTTCGCAGAAGTAATTGATTTGCAGAAATTCACCCAAAAAAACTTAGATAAATGTTACCGCACCGAACCGGCAAAGGGTTTTGAAGATTATAATTTTGCCCTGGAATTAGAAGGTTATACACCTACTTTAGACGGCCAGAAGAAATTGCTGATGACCAATAATTTTTTCAATAAGGTTGATTTCACTCTCTATAAACCAGTATTAGTACGAAACGGAGAACGACTAGAACCGACACGATTAGTGATCCAGGTTCAGACCAAGATCTAAGATGGTAAAATTATTTAAAGATAAAAGAGGAGTCATGGATGATTTTACAGACTTATTGTCATTTGCCTTGATTATTTTTATGCTCGGGTTTTTTACCGTATGGATTTTTCACACCGATACTGCGGATAAAAGCGATCAAGCTCTAGGGAAATTGGATTCTTTTCATGGGCAGGAAGATTTACTGCAGTTGATCAGCGCTCCAGCGGTGCTGGAGAATAAAAATGTGCAGATGAAAGATGTCATTTTATCTGCGGTGAACAGCAACAATGCTGATCTTTTTAGCCAGAAGATGCAGGAATATTTTGATCAGCAAGCACTGGAAGGAGGAATAGCAGTATATGATTCTGTCGCTTATGGAGCAGAGGAAGAGCCAGAACCGTTATTCTCATTTGATAATGTAGCTTTCCTAGGGAAAGAAAAAGGAGCAGTATACCTCACAAATATTAATAGCGACGGTAAGCTAAAATCAATTGTGGTAAAATTATTTGGTTAAGATTGAAGGCAATGGATAGGTAAACAATGAAATCAAAAAAAGGCACAATATTTCACTGGATCGGCATTGCGGTTATTTTTGCGTTAGGATTTGCAGTTCTTTCCCCAACTGAGTTTGGAGTAAAGCCTAAAGGCGACTGGCAGCTTAGTTTCTTACAATATAATTATGTGGAGGGAGAGAAACAACTGGCTGATACCGATCAATTGGCGTTACAAATCGGCAGGAAAACAGTTTTGTCTCTGGCTTCTAAAGGGGGATTTTCAGAGACTCCCTCTTGCGGATCTATCGGAGGAGTAAACAACTGGAATAAGGGACAGGATTTCTGCTTCCTCAATGTCGATGGAAATGTCAATACTGAGTTTAATTCCATCTATAAGAAGTACGATAAAGAAGCGGCTTCATTTACTGTTTCCCGTCAAGGAAAGGAATTAATTGGCAAAAGCGATACGAAGGTTTCATTAGGTTCAGGAATGGAACAGTATGTACTTAATTCCGGCTTCAGAGCAAATCTAGGTTATGATTTTGATGAATATTTCCTGCTGCAGGACCAGGCTAAGAAGATGGTCAATGAATGTAAGTCAGCTCCGCAGTTGCAGGATTGTCTGGAGAAAGTAAAACCAGCCTACTGGAAATTTGGCAGTTGTGATAATGAACAGTTTGAAGAGAAAGCCGGGAAAATTATTTTCTGTATCGAAAGTCCGGGTAAGTACGCTGTTTTTGAGAAAGGAACTTTTGTTCCGGTAAAGTATAAAGTAGGATTGGATTTTGGAATGAATTAGCTCCTCTAGCCTACAAATAGTTATAAATCATTTTTATCTTTCTCTTTCAATTTGGGGTGGTTATATGTATAAGGTTCCTTTAGCTGAAATTAAACAGAAAATTCTTGCCAGCGGCAAGCTTGGCAGCGATGAATTAGAGCTAAAACTGAAGGCGAAAATTAACGAACTCTCGGGTCTGATCAGCGAAGAAGGAGCAGCCCATATTATTGCTAATGAATTAGGCGTGGAAATTGTTTCTACTAACACTACTAAAAAGCTGAAGATCAAAGAAATTTACGCCGGAATGCGCAGTGTTACTACGGTAGGAAAAGTGATGCGCAAATTTGAAGTGCGGGAATTTTCTAAGGAAGATCGCAGCGGCAAAGTCTGCTCAGTTATCTTAGGCGATGATACTGGCACGATCCGGACCGTATTCTGGAATGATCAAGTTGATTTATTGAAAGATGTGGCTGAAGGTGACATACTTTTAGTCAAAGATGCGTATGTACGGGAAAATAATAATGGTAAAGAAGTTCACCTTGGTAATCAGGGAAGTGTAGAAATAAATCCGGAAGGAGAAAAGATTTCTTCCGTGCGGGAAAGAGCTGCCTTTGACCGAAAAAAGATTGATCAGCTGCGCGATGGCGATGGCGGGGCAGAAATAGTTGGCACCGTCGTACAAGTTTTTGATCCACGCTTTTTTAATGTCTGTCCGGAATGCAGCCGCAAGGTTACTGAGTCAGGCGACGGTTTTAGCTGTAACACGCACGGCCAGGTAAAACCGGCATTGTCTTATGTCATGAATCTAATTTTAGATGACGGCAGTGGAAATATTCGAAGTGTATTGTGGAAAAACCAAGCTACTCATTTGTTAGAAAAGACCGAAGAGCAGATGGCTCGATATAAAGAAAATATTTCTGCCTTTGAAGAAGTCAAAACCGATCTATTGGGTGAACAGCTTAAGTTACTGGGCCAAGTCAAGAAAAATGAGATGTTTTCCCGTCTAGAATTTAATGTGCAGATTGTTTCACGAGCCAAGCCAGAAGAGGAGTTAGCTCGTTTGGAGAAGGTGTAAAATTTTTATGGACGAGAATGTTCAAAAAAAATTATTAGAGCTGGGATGTGATCCTGAACGTAAGGAAAATGCTGCGTATGGAAATCTTATTGCAATTTCTCGCGGATATTTAAGCGGCGTAATCTTGCTTGAGGGCATTGTTGTTGCCCGGGATAGAATATCTGTCCCGATCTGTGATAAAAATATCGCGGTTAGCGGCTCTCGGACGCAGAATTCAAATTCATTGTATGGAGATCTTTTTGAAAAAAAATCTGATGAAGAGGTAGTTATCGATCCTCGGTCAGGATATTTCAGTACTTTATCCATAAGCCCCTTAGAAAAAAGATTTTCCGGCGAGGGAGTGCATTTAGATTATATTTCCCCTAGCGACAGGATTTATGTTACTGACACTCGTAAAAATACTTTTACTTTAGTAATTGAAGATATACGAAAAAATCGTATAGCCAGTTTTGAATTCTGGATCAAAGGAGAAATGTTGTATGTGCCGAAACGCTCAAACCCAGAGCCACAAGACAAGCCACTGGACAACTCTCAATAGGCCTTTATTCTCTAAAATTTTTATCTTTTAACCAATTCTAGGCTACCACTCCCGCACTGGACAAGTCCGGCTGGAACTTATAAACCTCCGTAAACCTAAGGATCCCAGCAACTCAAAATGGGTTGTGCCTCACCGTTTGGAAACAAGCGGGTTGAAATAAAATGCGAAAGCAAGAGGTCAGTAACATGACACAACAGGTACAGGGGAATTTCCCTGAGAAAAAATTTAGGGCAGGCGCAGTGTCTGCCACAGTATGGAACAACAAAGGCCAGAAGGCTAATGGGGAGGAATCAGAGTATAAGACCATTTCTATCGAACGCAGTTATACCGATAAGAATGGAAAATGGCAATCTACCAATTCTTTTCGTATTACTGATCTGCCCAGGGCACAAGTGGTATTGCAAAAGGCATACGAACATATAGTTTTACAGGAGCAAGATTTATTTAAAGGAGGGGCAAATTAAAATGACAACAGAACAAAAGGCGGTATTAAAAATGGAAAAATTAACATTAGTGGATTTACCAGGGGTAGGAGCAGCTACAGCAGAAAAATTAGAGAGTGCAGGATATCATGATTTGATGTCCGTCGCAGTTTCGAGTGTCGGAGAACTTATTGAGGTTACTGGCGTCTCGGAAGCAGTAGCCAGAAAAATGATCAATGCAGCCCGCGACAGTATGAAGATGGGATTTGAAACAGGTATTGAAATCTTACGAAGACGAGAAGCAGTAACTAAATTATCTACCGGCTCAGCAAGTTTTGATACTTTAATGGGCGGCGGATTTGAAAGCGGAGCTATCACAGAGTGTTTTGGTGAATTTGGATCTGGAAAAACTCAGATTGGGCACTTACTGACCGTAAATGCGCTAAAAGAAGATTCTACGGCCACAGTAGTATACATCGATACCGAGAATACCTTCCGTCCGGAAAGAATAAAGCAATTTGCAGAAGCTGCAGGCATGGATGTGGAAGATGTCTTGTCTAGAATCATGGTAGCCAGAGCATATAACTCTGATCACCAGATGCTCTTAGCGGAAAAGATTGAAGACTTGATCAGCAAGCAAGGAAAGAATGTGCGCTTGCTAGTGGTTGATTCTTTGACTGCACACTTTCGAGCAGAATTTATTGGGCGCGGAACGTTGGCAGAACGGCAACAGAAATTGAACCGCCACATGCACGCTCTGGGCAGAGTTGCCAGCGCTTATAATGTCTGTGTTTATGTGACTAACCAAGTGATGGCTAAGCCGGATCAATTCTTTGGGGATCCTACTACCTCTATTGGCGGACACATTGTAGCCCACGCCTCAACCTTTAGGATCTACTTGCGTAAAGGCAAGAAAGGAACTAGAGTGGCAAAACTGATAGATGCTCCGAATTTGCCTGATGGGGAATGCTGCTTTGAAGTTTTAGAAGGCGGAATTCAAGACGCGAATTAGTTTTGGATTATTTTTAATTATTTTCTTTTTTTAAAATTATTTCTTCAATATTTATTATAATTTTTATTTACTTGAATTTATTTCTGTATTAAATCTTTAATTCTCTGTGGCGGCTCAAGATGGGACCATTCGGTCTTAAATTTATGTATAACACCTGTATCTAAAACTTCTTCTGGGGTGGAATAGTTAAATTTAAATCCATTATTTTCAAAGTGCTTTTCGAATTTTGTGTAGTCTTGAAAATGAGGACCTTTCATTAATTTAGCTAAGCTAGGGCAAATATCTGGTTCCTGGCGTCGTTGGCCGGTTAGTGCTCTTGCGGTATTGGCAACCATATTTCCAGCACGGATGAAATAACTTCCTGCATAGACAAACCAATGGGGAACTTCGATAACTTTCTTTTTTCCTGCTCCGACAATGCTGGCCACCAGATGTTCAGCCATTTCTTTATCACTTAAAGATTTGTGAACACCTAAATTATATATTATATTATCTAATGAATCAGCTCTTTGGCGAATTTTATCTTCGTTTTCAGCGGCGAACAAGAAGGCCCGAGCAATATCTTCTGTATTAACATAAGTTACATTTGATCCTTTAGTGGCAGGAATTACTTTTTGTTGTAAGATCATCTTGTAGAGATTATTAATTCCTGCTGTTTCTAATCCTGGGCCGATGGGTGCAGTAGCACGGAAGATGATGGCTTTCAATCCTTGATTTGAAGCTCGATGATAAATTATTTTTTCTGCTTCTGCTTTTGAGAGTCCATAATCTTCTACTGGATTTAACTGGTCATCTTCTCGCATGGCGCGATTAACGTGGCCAAGAACCGCAGTACCAGACATATGGGTGAGGAAAGCATCATGATTCACACACTCCCTGACTACATTTCGCACTGCGTAGACGTTTGGTCCTTCTAAGCTGGAAAAAGGAAGAGTATAGGAGACAACTGCCGCCATATGAGAGACATCGTCAATTTTTCCACCAAGTTCTTGCTTGGCTCTGGAAAAAGCTTTATGTGTACTCATAGGATCAGAAAGATCTGCTTTAATGTAAGGAATTTCTGTATATTGCTGGTTTCTGGGCGGGCTTAAGTCAATATTTACTACTTTATGCCCATTTTCAGCATAAATCTTGAGAAGCTGCTGGCCCAGAAAGCCAGAACCACCGGTAACTACAATTTTTCTGGCTTCTCGGCCGTAAATTCTTTCCATAAGAAGCTGCCCAACTAGATATTAATTAATCTTTTGCAACTAAGATATTTTTATTTTCCTAATTTTTCTAGTAAAATCCTGGCAGCATCTTTTCCTTCCGTAAGCGCTCCGGGAACACCGCCGGCTCCGAAGGTGTAGTGTGAGGCTAAAATTAGATTTTTGATCGGCGTATATTTAGAGAGATTGTTAGGGATAAATTGCTCTGGTGTGGATTTAACTCCATACACTTCGCCTTGATTATTCATGTAACGGGCCACGGTTGCTGGAGTCAATGGATCCATATGCAGAATCCAGCTTTTAAGATCTGTACCAAGTATATCATCAATAGTTTCTATTTTCTCCTGCATAAAATGTAGTTTCTCTTCATGATAATTTCCTTTGTTGCCGCCGCTTTCTTTCCTTCCTTTAATCCAGCCGTCACGGTCACGGTCCTGCACATAAAAGTTAAGCACATGTCTTCCTTCAACGGGATTTCCATTAAGGTCATAGATCAATCCCTCTCGATGTAAGGTTGGAGAAGTCATGTATAATTCTTTATGAGGATCATCAATATCGGCAAAGGTTTCAGCTACTACGAGAGAAGCGACATCAAATACATTTTTGAGTTTTTCCAGATTTTCATCTACGATAGCATGAAATCCGGTAAGTGAAGTTGATTTTTCTATTTTGCGAATTTTTTGTACATAACTAGAAGGCAAGTGGTTTTCCGTGTAACGTACTAAAGTGAGGGGATCAGCAGTCCAAATAACTTCGTCGACTTCAAAGGAGTAGGTATTTCCTTTTGTAAGTCCATTAATGCTTTTTTCTGCTTTCACAACTAAGGTTTTGACTTTTTCCTCTTTGATAATTAATTCTTCAATTCCAGTATAGGTGAGCACTCTTCCCCTTTTACGTCCTAATTCTTCAGCCAAGGCTTCGGGAATCTTTTGGAAGCTGCCATATTTCGGCATCTGCGCTCCACCATTAATAGTGTAAAAAGCAAGTGCCACTTTCATAAGATTGCTGGCGCATTCTTCTGAACTTAAACCTACATATCCATTCAATAATTGAAAATGAGCTTTTAATTCGGTACTGGAAAAATATTTGTTTAATACTTTTTCCCACGTAGGAGTAAGGATGAATCCTGCGGCCATGCCAGGACGACAAATACCTTGTGCTGCAGCGTTTACAAAAGAAAGATAGTTAGGCATACCGGCAGTCCATTCCAGCAGACTTTTTTTCCAACCAGGATTAGTGTCGACATATCTTTCAGCGTTGACAGAACGCATATTTTGAAAGAACGATTGGATGCCCTTCGCTTCTTGGGGAAATTTTTGCAGGAGCATTTTTTCCCATTCCAGATTAGAATTAGGCATCACTGCTTCGCCTTCTCTGGTGACCGCGCGAGCGAAATTTGCTGGCCTTGCCAATTCGCCCACAACTTTATCTACATCTAAACCTGCACCTTCCAAGGTTTTTCGCAATTCTTTGCCAGGATCAAGATGAGATAAAACATGAATGGATTCGCCGATATATTTCAGACCCAGAGGCTTGACGGTTTTTTCCCAACTTTGCGCTCCTCCGCCGACTTTATCGTGTTTTTCAAGAATTATAACATCATGACCTTGGGCAGCGAGATAATTTCCAGCGGTGAGTCCCGTAAAACCGGCTCCCACGATCCCTATTTTAGCCATACGAAAGCGGTAAGACCCTTTTTTATAAAGGTATTGAAACTCAATTCATGGTCTAAGGAGAGAAATGTTTGCCGAAGCGTACACCAATTTGTCGGGAATAATTGGATCCTCTTCCTTGCCCGTAAGGGAATAAGGGGATTCCGGACATACGTTCCATCTTCATTACACCTATCGGTTGTCCGTGGCGGATAATTTCTGCTTTGTTGTGGACGCGCACTTCCAAGGTAATGGTGTTGCCTTGTTTTTCTTCGTCGGGAAAATAACCCCAGCCGGGATCAAAAAATCCCGCGTAGTGCCAAGTCACATTCCCGGCGCGATGATCAAACTGCGATAATTCTGCTGCATACGCTGGCGGTAAACATACCGCTTCATTAGTTGAAAGCAAGTAGAAGTAACCCGGTTCGAGTTTTAATTCTTTATTTTTTGTTTTTTCAATGGCGTCAAAATATTTGTATAAGGAATGTGTCCCAACGCCTTGGAAATCAACCGGCTGCTGGCAGCCCTTTTTAGCACGATACGCTATAATATTGGAATTAGTATGCTCTCCGTCGAGATCTGCGGTGAGGACAATTCCTGAATCTATCTTAATCTCATCTGCTCTCAAAGGAGTTCCTTCTTTAGTGCAAATCACGGGGGAATTTATATTCATCAACACGGAATAAATTTCATCATCAGCCATAATAGGATTACCTACGGAATACCTGATTTGATTTAAGGCGTCGCCAGTTCTCAGAATAAGATCGAAGGAGTTAGGTACTATCTCTAAGTACATTTTTCCGGTGTAGGGGCCGGCAATTGATTCATAATGCGGGTTACGATCAGTGAGCAATCTCGCTTGCGCATCATTTCTTCCGGTGCTGCTTTTCGGATTTGAACGCAGATGAGCAAAATGAGGGATATCCGCAGTTTCCTGCAAGGAAGCGATGTAAGTCTTGCCCTGTACAAAATCAGCACCGTTTTCCAAGTTTATTTCTTTTATACCATTTTCTTGCACTAATCTTTCAATGGTTTCATTTTTCATGGGCCTGACGCTGCCGTCCATTAACCAGCCAATTTTTCCCAGGCGCAAATCAAGGCTCGAAGGTTGAATTGTTTTTTTCCAGAGATGAGGATCCGGATCAGTAAGCATTCGATGATCTGCAACCTGAATTTCTCTTTGCCATAGAAGTAATTTTAAATGTTCATCAGAAGCAGTAGTATTTTTGCGTAAAGTAAATTTATCCATGCTTATCTCGAAGAGCTGGATTTTAAAATGATTATTATGGAAGAAAGGAAAGATTAGAGAAGCTACATGCCTCGCGCTTTAAAACGTGATGGAACTTCAACATTGATAAGATCCAGAGCTTTGACGTACTCAGGATCCCCAGCATAATTTTGATCTGCTATGGTTTGGAATCTTCTCTCTAGCACTCCTTTAAGGTCATGGTCTCCCCGATTTTTTGCTTTTTGATAAATGTCAAATTCCATGGGGTTGGTAAAGTAGAGCTCTACTTCATCTCCAAAAAGAAGCTGTAAATTGTAGTTGCCGCTCAGGTGCTTAGCAATATACTCAATTTTAGGAAGTTCCAGATTTCCTGGCACTATCATCCAGTTTTCTGAAGAAGGCATCTGGTGTGCTAGAAGATTTACCTGTCCTTTATGTGCATATTCTTGGGTTGGTATGATTATTTTATTATTTCTGAAATCAAAATACAATTCTCCTCTAACCAGACCTAATTGTAGCCCATTTATTTCTGTTCGGTCAAAAAGTTCTACTACACAGCTATCGTCATTTGCTTTTATCTCTCTAGAATAGATGGCTAACACCTGTTTTCCTTGATTGTTGGCTACATTTTGTTGAAGCTCATGCAAATCTTTCTCCAGCGGTAGGTAATCTCTCCAGACAAAAGCAGCATCTTTAAGCGGATCGCCTAAGGTTTCTCCGTTTATTATTCGTAGCTGAACTTCTGCGAGTTCTTGATTGCTTTTATTCTTAGTTTCCAATGCTTTCTGTAAATCTTCTTCTAAAGTCATGACTAAAAGTGTTATTAGAATCTATTTAAGTATTGTTGTTTTTTAGTATTGAAAAATCTTCTCTTGCCGAGATGGCAACTTTTTCTACCGCAGCCTTTACAACAGTAGCTTTTTATAGTAACCGCCTTTTTTAAGCTCAAACAAATTTAAGGAGGAATTATATATGAATGGAACGG
>Ga0209542_10018481_pt1 | contig 11277 bp, 13 predicted proteins | sample RifCSPhighO2_01_FD_184028 | JGI IMG/M metagenome (GOLD analysis project Ga0209542, IMG submission 184028) | Soil microbial communities from Rifle, Colorado - Rifle CSP2_plank highO2_0.1 (SPAdes) (version 2) | ecosystem: Environmental > Terrestrial > Deep subsurface > Rock core/Sediment ...
TATATCGCTCCAATTCGGCAAATGCCCAAATTTATTCTCGGCCTCCTTTGCCAATCGCTCGGCGTTTTCTTTTTCCCATTCGCTCCAATCATTAACATTGTCTCCTTCAACTTGATGAGCTGAAGTCGCGCTCCCCCAATAAAATCCTTTTGGAAATTGAAAAATCATTATTTTTTTTATTTTCTATTTTATTTTTTATTCATTCTAACATTCTCAAGAATGTAAGAATTAACTCGCCTCTTTTGGTAAGTTTGTGGCGAACGCTTTTGCTGTCCGATCTTTTCATCAATAAACCCGCTATTGCCATTCTTCTAATATGTTCCGATGTGGTTTTAAAATTGCTTTTCACTTTTTCCGCGATTTCTGTCACAGACATTTCCGGTTTTTTTTCTAAAAGCTCTAAAATTTCAATCCGGCGATGATTAGCGATGCCTTTCACTATTCTTTCAAGTTCGTAATAGCTTTTATCTTTTTTATTTTCCATATTGTTTTTCTTATTATTCTTTATATTTTAAACTATATTTTAAATATTAACATACTTACATAGTTCATTCCAACATTCTTGAGAATGTTGGAATGAACTAAATTTTAATAAAATTAATAAAAATAAAAAATTATTTTGTTAATAGTCTTATTACTTCTTTCTCTGCTTCGTCTATATTTTCAAATGTTTTAAATCCATATTTTTCGGCTTCTTTTTTATAACGCGGTCGTTCGCAATAAAAAAATGATTTTGCTTCCATTTTTTGTAATTTTTCAGTATTGCCCCAGCGCGGCTCGCGCTTATTACGTTCAAAAATTTCTTCAAACGAATTGCCAAGCAAATATATGCCGGGGAAATTAAGATCTCTTGCCGCTAAATGAGGCAAGATATTTACTCCCTCAAAAATTGCCGGCTTATTTAATTTCACCGCGCCATCTATTTTAGATTTAATCTTTGGCCAAAATATTTCTGATTGTTTTTTAAGATTTTCCCACTGCTCATCGCAAGATGTGCTCTTGTAATATTTTTCTTCATCTTGATCAAAATAAAAATTTACCCATTTTTTAATATTATCGTCTTTTATTTTCTCACGCCATTTATCAATTTCAAAATGCAAAACACCAATAGCTTTCGCCACTTTTTTTGCCAAATAACTTTTTCCACTTGTTGGTATACCACTAATAAAAATATATCTCATTAAATTTTATTAATTATTTTTTCATTCATTCCAACATTCTTGAGAATGTTGGAATGAACTGATTAATTTTATTTATATTTATTAAAATTTTTTTTGTAATTATTAAAAGTGAAAAGAAAGCCTGTGTGCAACGGCTTAGGCAAGTTATCCAATCTAAACCATTTTATTTCTTCAATTTTATCCGGTTCATTATTTTTAACTTTTACCGGATCAACTTTGATGAAAAACGAAATCGCCAACCAATGAGTTTTTATGCCGTTAAATTCCCTGAATATTGAATGAGCTGGGAGCTGTTCCTGTATTTCTCCTTTACATCCATATTCTTCAAAAACTTCTTTTAATACGTTTTCTTCGGGTGTATGTCCGATTTCCAATTGTCCGGAGCCAGCATCCCACCTGCCTTGTTCATCTCGGCAATTTTTGCTTCTTTTATGAAAAATAAAATTTCCCTTACCATCATTACAATAAAAAGGAGTGGTTATGCCGATATAATCAATGCCCGGTTTCATAATTTAATCTTAAATTCCAAATTGTCAATATTTTATTAATAAAGGATTTGATATGGATGCATGTGGAAATGTCGGAATAAAAAAATAAATATTAATTTCATTCTCTAACCAATTTGCAGCCATATATTTAGTAATTAATTTTACAACCGATTTTTCATATTTAGAAAAAAATCATTAAATTTTTTAACTGATATTTTAAATTTCTTCCATTCTTTATTCCAAAGATTTCGCTTAATAAGCCCAAATCCAAGATTGGAAGGATAAATATTAATTTTTGGAATTTTAAGACTTGACATTTTTAAAATTATATGATATATTACTCCAGTATAAATCACAGGGATTTTAATTTATACTATTTTAGTTCTTTAATAATAACATAAACTTATTTGGTTAAAAACAATCTAATATAAAAAAGGAGGTGATAAAGTATGAATATGGATGGAAAATGGTATTTAACGTACATAGAAACAACTTACGGTGGTATAATTCCTAGCGTAGGTATAGGTATGTGTCTTCAAACAGAGCAAAAAATTTCTTTGAAGACTTCCAGCAATAAAGATGAGGCCATTATCGAGGGAAAAAGAAAATGGGAAGAAATAAAAACCAAGTGGGAAGAAGAAAAAAAGAAGGGTAAATACAAGGAATATGATAATTTTCAAGATATGTTTCATGACCCTTGTGTAATACAGCACATCAATACAACACATCTTTAAGATTTAATAATTTACTCCTTCTCGATTAAGGGCACATATATCTTTGTGATGTATGTGCCTTTTTATTTTTTTTGTATTTTATTAATTTAAAATTTTTATTAAAAGTCGAGCAGAAAATTTTTCTTTATATTGGACTTTTTTATTTTTTAATTTCTATCTTAAATTCCAATTCGTCGATTTTTATCTCCTCGGCAAGCTCAAGGCGAGTCTCTTCAACAAATTTTATTTCAACCGCATTCACGCCTTTTTTGATTTCATTTTCAAAATTTTCTATAAATTTTTTGCCAGCCACATTCGCATGAATTTTTAAAACAATTTTTTTATCCGGCGTAAGCCCCGCTTTTTTGCGCAAATCTTGAATCGCGCGCGTCAATTCGCGCAAATCGCCTTCAGCTTTCAATTCCGGAGTAATTTTCATATCCAATTCAACATCTCCGCCAGCTGGCGGACTGATATTTTCATCAAAAATAATTTCTTTAACATTTATCTCGTCTTTTATCAATTCCAATAATTCTTTGTTATTTTTGATTTTTGATTTTTGATTTTTGATTTTGAGCGAAATCAGCGGTTGTCTTACCTTTATTCCCGCTTTTTGCCGCGCTTCCAAACCAAGCGAACAAATTTTTCTCGTCTCCGCCATAGCTTCAAGTAAAACATCTGACACCCGACGTCTGACATCTGACTTTTTTACTATTGGCCAATTTTCCAAATGAACGGATTTCATCGTTGGTCGTTGGTCATTGGTCGTAAGTTGGCGGAATATCGTTTCGCTGATAAACGGCGTAAACGGCGCGATTATTTTTGAAAATTCCGATAAAACAAATTTTGTCATTGCAATAGCGTCATTTTTATCTTTTCCCTGCCTGCTGGCAGGCAGGCCTTCCGTTTTAAATCTTTCACGCGAGCGGCGAATATACCAAGTTGATAAATCGTCAATAAAATCAAAAATCGGCTGACTGGCTTTATCAAGCTCATAATTATCCATTGCCTTCGTAATTTCAATGATTGATTGATTAAGTCGCATCAAAATCCAGCGGTCTAATATATTTAATTTTTGGACATCCGATGTCCTGAATATTGACGTTAATTTCGGGACATCGGATGTCCCATACATTTCGTAAAATTGATAACTATTCCATAGCCGTAAAATCACTTTTTTGTAAATTTCATCAACGCCGCGTTCGGAAAAATTAAGATTTTCCCCTTTTACAACCGGCGAAGCTAAAAGATAAAAACGCAAAGCGTCGGCGCCGTATTTTCTGACGACATCCATCGGATCCGGATAATTTTTCAAACGTTTACTCATTTTTTGCCCGTCTTCAGCCAAAATAATACCGTTGACAACCACATTTTTATAAGCCGGTTTATTAAATAAAGCGGTTGATAAAACCAAAAGCGTGTAAAACCAGCCGCGAGTCTGGTCAATTCCTTCGGCGATAAATTCAGCCGGAAAATTATTTTCAAACCATTTCTTGTTTTCAAAAGGATAATGGACTTGTCCATAAGGCATCGCGCCTGATTCAAACCAACAATCAAAAACCTCGGCGACGCGCTTCAATTCATTGCCGCAATCGCATTGAAACTTAATTTCATCAATATAAGGCCTATGCAAATCAAGTTCAAAATTTTGGTTATGGGGAATGGGCGTAAAATCAAGCTCCAGCATTTGGCCTGTTTTAATAAAATCATTGCCTTTTTCTTTTTTTAATTCAGCGGATTTTTTGGCATCAGCGCCAAAAACAGCCGCAAACATCAGCCAAATTGGATATTCGTGGCTAATGATTAAAATATTTTTCCCGGAATATTTATTTTCAGTATCGTAAAGAAATTTCGCAACGTGATTTTTTAATTCTGTCAGATTTTCTCCTTCCGGCGGATTTTTATAAAATTTTTCTTCAAGCGAAGAAAAATAAGAATGGTATTCATCAGCGCTTTTTTTATCGAAAATTCCGGTATTAACTTCTCTTAAGCGCGAATCAAAAATTATTTTGTCTTTTTTATAACCGATTATCTCGGCCATAATTTCCGCGGTTTGTTTGGTTCGCAAAAAATCAGACGAAAAAATAATATCTATATTTTTGTTTTTTAATTCTTTACCGGATTTTTGAACTTCGATTTCTCCTTTCTTGGTTAAGGGATGGCTGCGGCTTGTTTCTATTTTTGAACTGGAGATATTTTTGGCATTATGAACAGCGCCGCCGTGCCGCATTACAAAATATTTATTACCGGATTTTTTGATATTTTTTTTGATATCTTCAATCGAGCCGATAATTTTTATTTTCTTGCATTTTTCGCATTTCCAAACCGGAAGCGGCGCGCCCCAAAAACGAGAGCGAGAAATTGCCCAATCGCGGACTTCTTCAAGCCATTTGCCAAAACGGCCATTTTTGATATGGCCCGGAAGCCAATTTATTTTTTTATTATTTTCAATAAGTTTTTTCTTAATATCCGTCGCCTTAACAAACCATGAGGCGCTGGCATAGTTTAAAAGCGGCGTGTCGCAGCGCCAGCAATGAGGATAAGAATGGACAATTTTTTGTTTGCTAAAAAGCTTATTTTCTTTGGCGAGCCATTTAATAATTTCAATATCGGTTGATTGATGATTTTCCTTCGGCTTTACATCCATGCCAGCAAAATCTTTTATCTCTGGCTTGAATTTTCCATTCACTGAAACATTCTGAATAAAGGGCAAATTGTATTTTTTACCCAAATTCATATCGTCTTCGCCAAAAGCCGGAGCAATATGAACAATACCAGTGCCTTCTTCGATTGAAACAAAATCCGCGCCGTAGATCCGCCAGCCGGCGGACCAGCCATTCTCGATATTTTTTAATTCGCCAGCTGGCGAATTATCCTTTGTATAATAATCAAAAAGAGGTTTATATTTTTTGCCGATTAAATCTTTACCCTCAATTTCTTTTTTGACTTCATACTCCTTATCTTTAAACACGTCTTGAGCCCTATTTTTTGCAACAATATATTCATTATTATCTCCCTTAATGCTTACTGCTTGATACTTAATGCTTTTATTTACCGCTAACGCCGCATTTCCGGGCAAGGTCCAGGGCGTAGTGGTCCAAGCCAGAATAAAAGTGTTTTTTTCTTCTAAAATTTCAAATTTAACTGTTATTGAAATATCAGTTATATCCCTATAAGCGCCCGGCTGATTAAGTTCAAAATTCGCCAAAGTAGTTTCGCACCGCGGACAAATATGCATTGATTTATATCCTTCATAAACCAAACCTTTTTTATGCAACTCGCTAAAAACCCACCAAACTGATTCGGTGTAATTCCAATCCATTGTCCGATAATCGTTTTCCATATCCACCCAGCGACCGATTCGCGGAATAATTTTTCTCCATTCATCGGCATAACGAAGCACGCTTTGGCGCGAAGCTTGATTAAATTTTTCAATGCCGAATTTTTCAATGTCTTTTTTACTCTTAAGATTTAACTCTTTTTCTATTTCATATTCAACCGGCAAACCATGGCAATCCCATCCCCATTTGCGCGGCACGCGATAACCCCTCATTGTTTTATAACGAGGAATAACGTCTTTAATAATGCTCGCCAAAATATGGCCATAATGAGGAAGGCCGTTGGCAAAGGGCGGACCGTCAAAAAACACGAAGGTTTTGGGTTTTAGGTTTTGGGTTTTAGGTTTTGCGACGGATTTTTCAAAAGTTTTATTTTTTTGCCAAAATTTTAAAACTCCTTCTTCTAAATCGTTAATATTAAAATTTTTTTGCCTGCCTGCCGGTAGGCATGGATTTTTATTTTCTTCGGACATATTAAAATATTACAATTTTTACATCTTTTTTGGCAAACCAATGCCTAAGAGTTTGAAAATGTTTTTAAAAACCGTTAAAGTCGCGGAAATTAAAATCAAACGCGCCAGCATTAAGTTTTTTTCTTCGCCTATAATGCGTTCTTTTTCGTAAAAATTATGGAATTGCCGCGCTAAATCCAAAGAATAACGCGCTAAAACCTGCGAGTTTAACTTTTTAGCGGCTTCTTCAATTATTTCCGAAAACCGCGCCAAAATTCTCATTAAATTTATATCCTCCGGCGTATTTAATAATTTTAAGTTCATTCCAACATTCTCAAGAATGTTGGAATGAACCGACTTTGATTTTTTAAGTATACTTTGGCATCTTACCGCCGCGTATTGCGCGTAATAAACCGGATTTTTCATAGAACGCTCTTTTGCCAAATCCAAATCAAAATCCATATGAGTTTCCGGCGAATGCATTAAAAAGAAAAACCGCGCCGCGTCAGCGCCAACTTCCTTAATTAATTCCTCAAAAGTCGCAAACTCGCCGGTTCTTTTGGACATTTTGACTTCCTTGCCCCGGCTTATCAGCCGAACCGCTTGAGTAATAATAATTTTGGAATTTTTAAAGCTGATAATTTCCGCCGCCGCTTGAATGCGCTTTACATAGCCATGATGGTCAGGCCCCCAAATGGCAATTTTTCCGCCAAAACCACGCTCTTTAGTTTCTAAATAATGGCCGCTGTCCGCCAAAAAATAAGTCGGAAAACCGTCGTTAGTAACCAAAACTCTGTCTTTATCGTCCCCGAAATCTGTTGTCTTGAGCCATGTGGCGCCGTCTTTGTCGTAAACCAAATTCTTTTTTTTAAAAATATCCAAAACTTTATTGATATAATTTTTTTTATGAATGTCTTTTTCTTCCGATGTCCATCTATCATAATCAATCCCCGCTTTTTCTTTTAAAACTTTTCTAATCGTTTTTAAAAAATCTTTGGCCGCCAATTTGCCAACTTTCAAAGGATTATCTTGAAACTTTTTAATTATTGACGAATTTTTTTTCGCCCATTCTTTAACATAATTGCCTTTATAAAAATTTTCTTCGTCTTTTATAAATCCGTTAGCGGCTAAAATTGATTTTCCCAGCGTTAAAATCTGATTGCCGGTATCGTTAATATAATACTCTCGCTCTATTTTATAACCGCAAAATTCCAAGATATTGCTTAAAACATCGCCCATAAATCCACCGCGGCCGTTGGCGAGCGTCAACGGACCGGTTGGATTTGCTGAAATAAATTCAACCTGAATTTTTGACCTTTGTCCGCCTCCGCCAGTTGGCGGATTGGGCGGATTGACCCTTGACCGACCATAGTCATTTTTTTGTTTCAAAATTTCTTTTAATTCATTTTGCAAAACTTTTTCCGAAATCCAAAAATTGATAAATCCCGGCGTCGCAACTTCAACTTTTTTAAAAAAATTTCTTGCTATCATTGATGATAGCAAGTTTTTAATTTTTTTGGCAATTTGTATTGGATTTTCGCCGCGAATCTTTGCCAGCCTCAAGGAAACATTCGTTGAATAATGCCCAAATTGTTCGTTTTCCGAAACAAAAACTTCAATTTCAATCGGTTTTTTAATAACTTTTTTAAGATAATTTTTTATTTTTGTCTTAATCATATATATTCATTATACTAAAATTAATGATTATAACCACCAACAAACGCGCGTATTTTGATTATAATATTCTGGAAGCATATGAAGCGGGAATTGAATTGAAAGGATTTGAAGTAAAATCCATCAAAACCGGAAGGATAAACCTTGCTGGCGCTTATGCTATTATCCGCGACAATCAAGCTTGGCTCATTAACGCCGACATTCCGGCTTATCAACCGAAAAACGCGCCAATTGATTATGATTCCAAAAGAACGCGCCGATTGCTTTTGAAAAAATCGGAGATAAAAAACTTAATCGGCAGCATTGCGAAAAAAGGGTTGACTTTAATGCCGTTAAAGGTTTATACTAAGAACCGGAAAGTTAAGATAGAAATTGGCTTAGGCAAAAGCCGAAAAAAGAAAGACAAGAGAGAATTGATAAAAAAAAGAGAGGCAAAACGAGAAATGCGAAGGTCTATAAATGGGAATGATCGGATTCGATGATAGCACTTTTATAAAATCGCAAGCCGAGGACGATTCGTCACCTCGTCAATCACCGAATCAAAAACATATCTGCCAAAAACAGATTAGCCAATTATTTGGCTCCTGCTTTCGCTTTAGCGTAAGTAGCATCGCTTAACCGAAGTTTGATAAGTTAAACAGCGGTGTTATACATCAAACTATATTTAATCCTCCGGCGAGATTAAACAAAAATTAGCCGGAAAAGAATTAAGAATGTTTCGCCTGATTCATAATTCTCGATTCTTAAATTCTAATCAGGACAAGCTTGTAGAAATTTTATAAATTTTTTATCAGACGAGGGTTCAATTCCCTCCATTTCCACAATAGGTTTAATATTAATATCAACTACCGCATCAACAATCAAATAAAAGCTCCTGAATTGAGAGTAATTGACGATGAAGGAAAAAATCTGGGGACCATGCCGCTTTTGGCGGCATTAAAATTGGCGCAAGAAAAAGGATTGGATTTAATAGAAATAGCGCCCACCGCCAAACCGCCGGTTGCCAGAATAATCGGTTTTGATAAATTCCGCTACCAGAAAGAAAAAGAATTGAAAAAACAAAAAGCATCGCAAAAAATAAGCGAGTTGAAACAAATTCAAATAAGCGCCAAAGAAGCCAAAAACGATTTAGAAACTAAAATCAGAAAGATAGAAAAATTTTTAGCCGAGGATAATAAAGTGGAAATTATACTGGTTTTGAAGGGGCGAGAGAAATATAACCGAACATGGGCTTTCCAAAAATTAAACGAATTTTTAAAAATGATTCCCGCGGAATATAAAATCATCATGGAGCCGCGATTCAGCGGCAAAGGAATAATAATGCAAATAGCTAAAAAATAATATGAGAAAATCAATTTCCGACAGAATAAAAATCACGGGAACCGGAAAAATTTTAAGGCGGGCAATGGGCCAATGCCATTTTCGCGCCAAAAAAAGAACCAACCAGATTAAAAGAAGAAAAGGATTGCGAGAAATTAAGTTCGGAAAAATTTAATTATGACCAGAGTAAAACGAGGAAAAATAGCGACTAAAAAACGGAAGAAAATACTTAAATACACCAAAGGTTTCCGGTGGGGAAGAAAATCGAAAGAACGAGCCGCCAAAGAAGCGCTTCTTCACGCCTGGACGCACGCTTTTCGCGGCCGCAAAGAGAAAAAAAGAAATTACCGCGCCTTGTGGCATGTCCAGATAAACGCCGCCGCAAGAGCGAATAATTTGACTTACAGCAAATTAATCTCCGGCCTTAAAAAGAAAAACATTTTGTTGGACAGAAAAATTTTGGCTGATTTAGCCGGAAATGAACCGAGGGTTTTTAAGAAAATCGTTAACCTGCTTTAAAACTCTTTGACTATCTTTGTACCTTAAAAGAATTTTCACCGCTTCTTTATAAGTGAACCAACCGTAGCCGTCATGTTCGTAAGAAATCCTGATTTGCGGTCTTTTCGTTTCAGCCAAATAAAAAATAACGATTTTAAAAACTTTTTCTTTTTTGATTCCACTTCCGCGCCAAAAAACGAATTTTTCATAGGCCTTGAAGCGCTGGTCTATTTTAAGGTCGCTGCCGCCAAGGCCGGTTTCCTCTCTTGTTTCGCGCAAAGCGGCTTGAAAACTTTTTTCTTCCGCCTCAATTTTACCCTTGGGAAAATTCCAATATCCGCCGCCGTGATAAAGCAATAAAAATTTCAAACCTTCTTTTGTTTTATGATAAATTATTATTCCGGCTGATATTTCTTTTGTCATGCGCCTATTTTAACATACTTAGCATTTTATCGGCAGGCCAAACGTTTATAATATCCCCCTTTCCCGCCCAGCCGCGCCGAGCTTGAGAAACGCCGTATTCCATAAATCTCATTTGCTCCGGCTGATGAGCGTCGGAATTGATAATCATTTTTATGCCGATTTCTTTGGCTTTTCTGATATTTTTGTCGTTTAAATCAAGACGATAAGGATTAGCGTTAATTTCTAAAATCGCGCCGGTTTCTTTGGCAACGGTTAAAATTTTATCAAAATCAATTTCGTATTCGTCTCTTTGCTTCAAAATCCTGCCGGTTGGATGAGAAATAATGTCAACGTGCGGATTTTTCATCGCCTTAATAATTCTTTCGGTCATTTTTTCTTTCGTCATTTTCATTTGCGAATGAACGCCGGCAATAACATAATCCAATTTTGCCAATGATTCGTCTTTGATGTCAATTGAGCCGTCCGCCATTATATTCGCCTCGCACCCCTGCAAAACCCTAAACCTTAAGCCTTGAGCCTTAAACCTTTTATTTAATTTGTCTATTTCTTTTCTCTGTTCCGCTAATTGTTTTTCATCCAAACCGTGTTCTATATGTAAAAACTTCGTATGATCGGAAATGCCGACATATTCATAACCGAGCGCCATCGCCTCTTTTGCCATTTCTTCAATTATTTTTTTTCCTGTTCGCCCATAGGCATCGGCTCCCCAATGCGAATGACAATGAAGATCGCCTTTTATGCCTGAAAGTTCAATCAATTCCGGCAACTTGCTTTTTATAGCCGCTTCAATTTCTCCCTGATTCTCTCGTAGTTCAGGCTCAATGTAATCCATCCCCAAAAGATGATAAATTTCTTCTTCTGTTTCACCGGCGAGCATCTTTGCGCCGCGAAAAAGACCATATTCGGAAAGTTTTAAGCCCTTATCGATGGCAATTTTACGCAAGACAATATTATGTTCTTTTGAGCCGGTGAAATACTGAAGCCCTGCGCCAAAAGATTTTTTAGGCACCACTCGAATATCCATATCAAAGCCGTTTCTTGTCCTGACCGAGGTCTTTGTCGCTCCCTTGCCCCAAACTTTAATCACTCCCGGAAGCGAAACAAAAAAATCCATTATTTCTTTCGGATTGTCCGAAGCCACCAAAAAATCAACATCGCCTATTGTTTCTTTTTGCCGGCGAATTGAACCG
>Ga0209542_10018482_pt1 | contig 11276 bp, 8 predicted proteins | sample RifCSPhighO2_01_FD_184028 | JGI IMG/M metagenome (GOLD analysis project Ga0209542, IMG submission 184028) | Soil microbial communities from Rifle, Colorado - Rifle CSP2_plank highO2_0.1 (SPAdes) (version 2) | ecosystem: Environmental > Terrestrial > Deep subsurface > Rock core/Sediment ...
TGGGAAATGGCCGTCGCGGGTGCGGCAGCCGAAGTAGCCGCTGCCCAGTTCCCAGGTCAGGTCGCCGCCGTTTTCGCGGTGGTAGGGGCTGATGCTGCCTTCGCCGGTGTCGTGGGCGAAGTTACCCAGCTTGGCGCCCTGGTTGAGCGCGCGGATCGCGTTGGCGCTCAGAGAGCCGAAGCTCATGGCCGAGATATTGAATACCGAGGCCGAGTACGGCCGCTTGCATTGCGGGCCGCCGACCATCACGCGAAACGAGCTCGGGTCAGTCAACGGCGCGGGGCGCATGGAGTGGCTGATGAACTCGAAGCCCGACTGGTACACGTCGATCAAGGTACCGAAGGGTTTGTCGGCGGTTTCGTTCTTGGCGCGCGAGTAGACCAATGAGCGTTGCGCCCGGGAAAAGGGCAGGGCGTCGCTGTCGGACTCCAGCAGGTACTGGCGGATCTCCGGGCGAATGCCCTCGACCAGGTAACGGATATTGCCCAGGATCGGGTAGTTGCGGCGTATCGCGTGGCGGCTTTGCAGCAGGTCGAAGAGGCCGAGCAGGCTGAGGACGCCGGTGACCAGGGTCATGGGCCATAACCATTCATGTTCGACAAAGGGCAGGCTGGCGAGGGTGAACATCACGCATACGGCAAACACCGCGTAGCGGCTTAGCAAGGACAGGCTCATACGGTTACCTTGGGATCGGACTCTTCTGGTCGGTGCGGCATTCTGCGCCAGTAAGGAAACCCTGAACAACCTGTAGGTGCATTCGCTTGGGTCGCATAGACACGGCGGACTGGCCCGATATAGACAGTTGGCGTGAGGCGTTCCGGCCTTACCTCTAAGGCCGCTCCAGTGTCTGGAGCGGCTTTTTTTGACGGCGGCACTGACCGCTCGTCGCCCTCCCTCAGCGCCTATTCAACTGTCGGTTGAATATATCGACAATCCATGTAGAGTTGCTCGTTAACGAATAACGTTAAGCATTAAGCGATGATCAGAAGCTTTAAATGCGCCGAAACCCAAAAACTGTTTGAAACCGGTCGAACCCGACGTTGGTCCGCTGTCGTTTCCGTGGTGGAACGAAAGCTGAGCATGCTGGATGCGGCGGTTGAACTCGCTGACTTGCGCTCACCGCCCGGGAATAGGCTGGAACCGTTATACGGTGACAGAGAGGGGCAACACAGTATCCGAATCAATGGTCAATTCCGGGTCTGTTTCATTTGGGGGCCTCACGGCCCTGAAAATGTTGAAATTGTGGATTACCACTGAGGTGAATGATGTTTAAGAATGGCATGCGACCTGTACATCCTGGGGAAATACTCAAGGAAGAGTACCTGGAACCGCTGGGCCTGACCGCAGCCGCTCTCGCAAGGGCGCTGCATGTTTCCGCCCCTACGGTGAATGACATTGTATTGATGCGTCGGAGCATCAGTGCGGACGTTGCATTACGCCTGGCAGTCGCGTTGGAGACATCTGCACAGTTCTGGCTGAACCTGCAGACCGCCTATGATCTGCGCACTGCGGAAATTGCCAAAGGCGCCCAGATTTACAAAGAAGTCGAGAGAGTTGCGCATTGCGCATGAGCTCGTATCGGGTCCTATTCGAACTCGATGGAAAGTTCGGGCGTTGATCCAACCGTTGCGTGATGCTTTTTCGAACGGGCCTACACCGCTGTTTGGCGAATGGGCAGCACTACCCGGAACGTGGTGCCTTTGCCCAGTTCGCTGCTGACGGAGATTTCGCCATGGTGTTTCTTGACGATGCCGTAGGAGAGTGACAGCCCCAACCCCGTGCCTTCGCCCACCGGCTTGGTGGTGAAGAACGGATCGAAGATTTTCAGCTGGGCGTCCGGGGCAATCCCGCAGCCGTTGTCCGCGATTTCCAGCCAGATGTTCTCGCCGTCCACGCCGTTGCTGATGGTTATGGTGCCGCGCTCCGGCCCGATGGCTTGCGCTGCGTTGATCACCAGGTTCATCACCACTTGGTTGAGCTGCGAGGCCAGGCATTCGATTTCCGGCAAGGGCGCATAGTGCTTGATGACGTCGGCTTTGTACTTGAGCTCGCTGGCGACGATGTTCAGGGTCGAATCGATGCCTTGTTGCAGGTTTGCCCACTGCCAGGTCTGGTCGGTGTCCACTCGGGAAAAGTCTTTCAAGTCCTTGACGATCTGCGCCACACGGCCAATGCCTTCCTTGGATTCGTGAATCAGTGTCGGAATATCTTCCCTGAGAAAGTCCAGGTCCAGGCGTTGGCGCAGGGCTTGGAGCTGATCATCGCCGATCGCGGCTTCGGCCTGGCGGTAGGCATCGAGCATCTGCTGCAGCTGTTTGAAATAGCCTTCGAGGGTGCCGAGGTTGGAGGAAATGAACCCTACCGGGTTGTTGATCTCGTGCGCCACGCCCGCGGCCAGTTGCCCCAGGGACGCCAGTTTTTCCGATTGCACCAACTGGCTTTCGAGCTGTTTGCGTTCGTCGATCTCCTGTTGCAGGGCCTGGCTGGCCTGGGTCAGCGCTTGGGTACGCTGTTCCACCAACAGCTCCAGGTGGCTGGTTTGCAAGGACGCGCGGCGGGCCATGTCCCATTTGGCGGTCAGGGTGTTGGCCATTTGCTGGACTTCGATATTGTCGAACGGCTTTTTCAGGATCAGCAGCCGGTCATGGGCACGCAGGCGAAACAGCAGCTCTTCCCAGGAATAATCCGAGTACGCCGTACACACCACCACCTGCAGGTTCGGGTCGACCTTCCACAGTTCTTCGATGGTTTGCGCGCCGTCCCAGCCCTGGGGCATACGCATGTCGACGAAGGCCAGGGCGTAGGGCAGTTGCGCCGCCATGGCCGCCTCGAGCAGTTGTAAACCTTCCTGCCCACCGTAGGCGGAGTCCAGCTCGAACAGCGGGCTTTGCGGCTGTTTGTCGCTGGTGCCGAACAGCGCGGCTTCCATCGCGTCCAGGGCCTGGTTCTGTTCCAGGGGCGGCTTGAGGATCTTGCGAAAATCTTCGTGAATCGAGGGCGTGTCGTCGATCAGCAGAATGCGCCGGTTCGGTGGTTGGTTCATGCGGGGCCTGCAGCATCGTTGAGGGGGATTTGCAAGGTGAACAGCGCGCCTTTGCCCGGACCATCGCTATAGGCGGTAAGCCGGCCATTCATTTCAATCGCCGCCAGGGCGCAGCTGTGCAGACCGAAGCCATGACCTTCCTTGCGAGTGGTGAAGCCGTGGGTGAAGATCCGCGTCATGTTTTCGGCGGGGATGCCTTCACCTTCGTCTTTGACGCTGATTTGCAGGATGTTGTCCTCTACCGTCTGGATCGACAACGTAATCTGCCGAGGCCGGTCGGTCAGGTTGGACATGGCGTACTTGGCGTTGCTGATCAGGTTGACCATGATCAGCAGCAGCCGGTGTTTGTCGGCCATGATCTGCGGTACGTCGGCGTATTCCTTGACCACCGTCACATGATGGCGATTCAGCGCGCCGGAATTCATGCGCAGCGCGTCGTCCATCAGGGCGCTGACCTGCAAGGGCTCCAGCACGCTGGAAACGCCGGCGTAGGATTGCTGGGTGGAGACGATGTCCTTGATGTGGTCGACGCTTTTGCTCAATTGCGCCAGCTCGTCGGTCAGGCCCTGTTGCTCGACGGCGATGGCTTCCACCAATTGGTTGAGGTAGCCCGGCAGCAGTTTGCCTTTTTCGTCTTCGCGCAGGTAAGTGCCCAGGTCATCGGGGTGTTCGTTGATCAACTGCATGGCCTTGCCCAACCCCAGTGCTTTGCTGGTGCGCAGCTTACGGGCGACCAGGTCGGCGGAGATGTTCACGCTGTTGAGCACGTTGCCCACGTTGTGCAGCACATTGGTTGCGATTTCCGCCATGCCGGCCTGGCGGGCGCTGTCGAGCAGTTCGCTTTGCGCATCCCTGAGCTGGCGCGTGCGTTTTTCCACGCGCTGTTCCAGGCTGGCATTGGCGGTGTGCAGGGCGCGGTTGACGCGGTTGATCACGGTGAAACTGCGCAACAGCCTGATGGCCAGGTACAGCAGCAATGCCACCAGCAGGGTGGAGAACACCAGCAAGTAGTTGTGATACTTCTGGTCGATCAGGTCGGCGGCCTGCTGATCCTGGTTGAGGTGGGTGGTCAGTTCGTCCAGGCGTTCGGCCACGGGAACCGCGGCGATGCGTTCCAACAAGGTGTTGACCAGCGGCTGTTCGCGCAGGATCAGCGCGACGTGGTTGCTGAGAATCTCCACCGGCAGGTGGAAGTCGGCCGGCAAGCGTTCTTTGTTCACCGCCAGCAGGTTCAGGCCCAACAGAATCTCGGCCGCGCGGTCGTCGCTGGCAACCTGGGCGAATTCCATGCTGCTGAGCAGTAGGTCATAGGTGTCGGTGGCCACGCTTTGCAGCGGCAGCCGCTGCTCGTCATCGAGCCGTGTGAACGCGGCCTGGATATCGTTTTCAGCGGTCGGCAGGAACGCCAGGGAGTTGCGCAGTACGGCGTTATGGGACTTGAACTGGTCGACCAGCCGCGCTTTGTCCTGGATCGCCGCCTGACCGGCATCCAGACTGGCTTGCCAGCCGGGCAGGTCTTTGGGCGCGTGATACGACTCGTGCTGGCGCAGTTCCTCCCAGATTCTTGTGATCTGCGTCAGCGGCGTCACCAGGGGGTCGTAGTTGTGGGTCAGGGCGATTCTGGCCTTGAGCACCTCACTGTCCCACTGCGCGTTGAGCTGCTGCATCTGGCGGATCAGGTCGCGGGATTCGGTGTAACGGCTGGTCTGGTCAGTACTTGATTTGATGTACAGGAACACCAGTATCGATGCCAGCAGCAGGGTCGCGGTGCCCAGTAGTAGTTGGATGACGTAGTGGCGGGAGAGTCTCATGACCGTCTGCTCATAAAGGTTTGCCCGCCCATTGGCCGGTCAGGGTCTTGAGAAACTTGATGATCTGGTCCTTGTCTTCCGCGGAGGGCACGCGCCCCAGTTGGAATCTGAACATCACATCCACGGCTTCTTCGAGGGTCTTGGCCGAGGCGTTGTGAAAATACGGCGCGGTGACGGCGACATTGCGCAGGCTGGGCACCTTGAACACGTTACGGTCTTCTTCGTCGTGGGTCACCAGATAGCGGCCCAGGTCGGTCTCGGCGGGCGTGCGGCCCTTGAAATAATCATCCATCACGCCGAACTTCTGGAACATGTTGCCGCCGATATTCATGCCTTGATGGCAGGCGATGCAGCCATATTCCTTGAAGCGTTGGTAGCCGTATTTTTCTTCGATCGTGAGGATATCGGTATTGCCCAGCAGGTATTGGTCGAAGCGGGAGTTGGGCGTGAGCAGTGTGCGTTCATACGTCGCCAGGGCATTTTGCACGTTGGCCGCCGTCACGCCGTCGGGGTACACCTGACTGAAGGCGGCCTGGTACTGCGGCATGGCGGTGAGGTTGTCGACCACGGTTTTCCAGTCGCTGCCCATTTCCACCGGGCTGATGACCACTTGTTCGATCTGGGCCTCGAGGGTATCCACCCGACCGTCCCAGAACTGCTTGAAATTCAGGCTGGCGTTGAACACCGTGGGTGTGTTGAGTTTGACCGGCTTGCCATCAAAGCCCAAGGAAAACGGCTTGTCATCGCCCCCGCCCGTTGCCAGCTGGTGGCAACTGGCACAGGACAGGCTGTCATTGACCGACAGGCGTTTCTCGTTGAACAACTGGCGGCCCAGCTCAACTGTTGCCACATCCAGCAGCGGCACCGGCGGCAGTGGTTTGAGCGGCTCATCCAGTGGCGCGGCCGCCGCGGGCAGGGCGGCGCCAACCCCGAGGGCGACGGCAAGGCCGAGTGCCCAGGGTGACGGGCGAGGAGAGCGGGTGAGGGGACGGATCAAGCGTTCGTTCCTTGAATAGACAGTCACTGGGGGGGCATCAGGCTGCGTTGCCCGGCTTGCATCAATTGGGCGAATTCAGCGGCCGCCACGGCTTTGCTGAACAGGAAACCCTGGCCCTCCTCACAACGGTGGGCTCTGAGGAACGCCAATTGCTCAAGCGTTTCGACGCCTTCAGCAATGATGTCCAAGTCCAGGCTCTTGCCCAGGCTGATGATGGCACTGATCAGTTGTGCGTCCTGGCTGTTTTCGCCCAGGCCGCGCACGAAGGATTGATCGATCTTCAACACATCGATGGGAAACCGGCGCAAGTAACTGAGGCTGGAATAGCCGGTGCCGAAATCGTCGATCGACAGCCGCACGCCCAAGGCTTTGATGTCTTGCAGGGTGACGAGCGTGTCTTCGACGTTTTGCATCAGTACGCTCTCGGTGATTTCCAGTTCAAGCAAACTGGGCGTCAGGCCGGTGCGTTGCAGAATGGCCGCCAGGTTGGCGACAAAATTGCGCTGGCGAAAATCAATCGCCGAAATATTCACCGAGATACACAGTGCAGGCAGGCCGGCGGCGCGCCAGGCTTGTGCTTGCTCGCAAGCTTGGCGCAACACCCATTGGCTCAAGGGCACGATCAGGCCGCTGTCTTCGGCCACGGGAATGAAGGCTGACGGGTAGATCCAGCCGTGATCGGGCTGGTGCCAGCGAATCAGGGCTTCGGCGCCGACGATCCGCCCGCTGCTCAAATCCAGTTTCGGTTGGTAGTGCAAAATGAACTCATCGCGCTGCAAGCCCTGCCGGATCGCGCTTTCCAGGCTCTGCTGGGCCTGGGCGCGCAGGTTCATCTCGTTGACGAAGAAACTGAAGTCGTTGGGGCCATGGGCTTTGCTGGTGTGCATGGCGGTTTCGGCGTTCTTGATCAGCTCCACCGCGCTGAAACTGTCGTTGGGGTAAATGCTGATGCCCAGGCTTGCGGTGACACTCAAGTCATGCCCAGCCACATAGTGTGTCGTGCTGATGGCGCCGAGCAGTTTTTCGGCAATGTACTGGGTTTGCTGGGGATGCTTGATGTCGTTGAGGATCAGCACGAACTGGTCGGAGCCGTAGCGAAACACCGAATCCGACGCGCGCACCGTTGCCACCAGGCTTTGGCTGACCTGCTTGAGCATTTCATCGCCGACCGGGTAGCCCAGGGCATTGTTGATGCGCTTGAAGCGGTCCAGGCCGATAAACATCACGGCCAACTGGGTGTCATGGCGCCTGCAGACGGCAATGGCCTGCGTCAGCCGGTCGCCCAGCAGGGTGCTGTTGGGCAGTTCGGTCAGGGCGTCGTATTGCAGCAGGTGTGAGACCTTCAGCAGTTCCTGCACGCGTTCTTCGACCGTGCGCTCCAACCCCATCAGTTTGAGCGCGGCATCCTGGGCCAACTGCCATTTCCAGGTCAGCGCGCTGGCCATCTGGCGGATTTCCAGGTTGTCGAACGGCTTTTTCAGGATCAGCAACTGGTCGCTGTATTGGATGCGCGCTTCGATGGCTTCGAAGGAATAGTCCGAGTAGGCCGTACACAGGGCGATCTGCAGGTTCGGGTCGACGTTCCACAGTTGTTCGATGGTTTCCAGGCCGTCCCAGCCCGGCGGCATACGCATATCGATGAACACCAGGGCGTAGGGCGCGTTGTCGGCCAGGGCCTGGTTGACCAGGGCGAGGGCTTCCTGGCCCTGATAGGCGGAGTCCAGCACGAAAGTCTGGCGCACGGTGGGGGCGGTGCCGAACAGGGTTTCTTCGATGCTGTCCAGGGACTGGCCGCCTGTGGTATCGGCGCACAGGATCTTGCGGAAATCCTCGTGGATGGAGGCCGCGTCATCGACGATCAGCACCCGTCGATTGGCCCTTCCTGAGCACGGATTCATGGCTGACACCGGGACGCAGGCAACTGAAGATTCTTACGCATCGGGCTTCCTTACCTTGAATGCTTCAATAAACAGGGAACAGTCATGGCTTCATGCTACTAGCATAGCCGGGTCCCTTGAATAAGTACGCCAGTTGGCGTCAAATCACCCTCAGTTACCCCAGCCTGCATCTAGCGCTCATTGCTTATGCAAGTACAGCGATCGATCACGCCGGGGCGCAATGAAGCAACCGAGTACCATCGCCAGGAGGTGTCGCCATGGATGAACAAACTGCTACGACGTCCCCTTACAGACCTACTATTTTGCTGGTCGACGATGAAGAATCGATTCTCAACAGCCTGCGCCGCCTGCTGCGGGGCCAGCCTTATGATGTGCTGCTGGCCAGCAGTGGTGCCCAGGCCCTGGAAATCATGGCCGCCGAGGCCGTCGACCTGCTCATGACCGACGCGCGCATGCCCGCGATGGACGGGGCGATGCTGCTGGCCGAGACCCACCGCCTGTACCCGGCCACCACGCGCATCCTGCTGACTGGCTATGCCGACATGACCATGATGATCAAGGCGATCAACGAAGGTCAGATCCACCGCTATATCAGCAAGCCCTGGAACGACGAGGAAATGCTCCTGACGTTGCGCCAGTCTCTGGAACACCAGCATTCCGAACGCGAGCGCGTGCGTCTTGAGCAGTTGACCCGCGATCAGAACGAGCAGTTGAAGGCCCTCAACGCCACCCTGGAAAAGCGCGTCGAAGCGCGCACCAGCGAGCTGCAGCAAACCGCCGACATGCTCGACCTGGCCTACGACGAGCTCAAGCGCAGCTATGTGACCGGCACCGAAGTGTTTTCGCTGCTGGCCAACCTGCGCCTGCCCAAGCAGAAGCAGACCAACCGCCAGTTGATCGAGCTGATCCGCGTGTACTGCAAAGCCCAGGCGCTGGACGAAGCCAGCGCCCGTGACCTGACCATGGCCGCCGCGCTCTACAACATCGGCAAATTGAGCTGGAGCGACGGCATGATGGCCGTCCCGTCGGAACTGCTGCACAGCAACGACCGCGAACGCTATCGCGCATACCCGGCGCAGAGTGAGTCGTTGCTGATGACGCTCGAGCCGATGAAGGACGCCGCACGGCTGATCCGCCACCACCAGGAACGGTGGGACGGCACCGGGTTTCCCGATCACCTCAAGGGTGAAACGATTCCCGTAGGCGCGCGCTTGCTCAAACTGGCGGTGGACTTCATCGAACTGCAGAAGGGCCTGATCCTGGAACGGCAGATGAACAGCGATGAAGCGCTGTTGTACATCCGCAAGTACGCGGGGCGGCTCTATGATCCGGACATGGTCGAAGACTTCGTCCTGGCCTGTGCCACATTCCTCAACGACGTGACCCTGGGCGACCCGAGTGTCAAAGTGCTGAGCACCCGCGAACTGGCCGACGGCATGATCCTGGCGCGCAACCTCAACGCCGATAACGGCATGTTGCTGCTCAATGCCGGCAAAGTGCTCAACTTGCCGCTGGTGGACAAGCTGATCGCGTTTGAAGCCATGGAGGGCGCCAAGTACAGCGTGTTTATCCGCGAACCGGAAGAGCCGCATCTTTTGAGCTGAGGCGCTTCATGGGATCATTGTGTCTTTGCATTCAAGGTGATTTTGTCCATGCCAACCACTATCCGTATCGCCGCCGCGCTCCTGATCGGCGGCGACGGCCAGACGTTGCTGGTGCGCAAGCGCGGCACCCAGGCATTCATGCAACCGGGCGGCAAGATCGATGCCGGCGAACAACCGGTCGAAGCGCTGGCCCGTGAGCTGCACGAAGAGCTGAACTTGCGCATCGAGCCGAGCCAGGCGGTCTACCTCGGCCGTTTCTCGGCCCCGGCCGCCAACGAGCCAGGTTTTACGGTGCAAGCCGAACTGTTCCAGGTACGGATCGACGTGCCGGTGACCCCGGCCGCCGAGATCGAAGAAGTGCGCTGGATCGACCCGGCCGGAGACGGCGGCCTGCACCTGGCGCCCTTGACGCGTGAGCTGATCCTGCCGTTTTATCGCAAATCGCTGACCACCACCGCCTGATTGGCGGGTTCCAAGGACTGAGCCGTGCCCCTCAACGCACGGCGCTGACCCCATCCAGTGTGGAAAACGACGTGTCCTTGGCCGTCAGCAGGAAGTCGCGCATGTACGGCGCGTCCAGCATGTCTGCACGAATCCCCGCATACAGCGTTGCAAACAGGCCTTTCTCACCCAGGCGCTTGGCCTTGACGTAACCGCGCGAGCTGTATTCATGCAGCGCCCAATGCGGCATGCCGCAAACGCCACGACCGCTGGCGACCAGTTGCATCATCATCACCGTCAGCTCCGAGGTGCGTACCTGGGCCGGTTCGACATCGGCGGGTTCGAGGAAACGGGTGAAAATATCCAGGCGGTCGCGCTCCACCGGGTAGGTGATCAGGGTTTCGCTGAGCAGGTCTTGCGGCACGATGTACGACTTGTTCGCCAGGGGGTGCTGGTTGGCCACGGCCAGCATGGCTTCGTAGGTGAACAGCGGCACATACGTGATGCCCGGCAGCTCCAGCGGGTCGGAAGTGACCACCAGATCCAGGTCGCCACGGGCCAGGGCCGGCAGCGGGGCGAAGGCGAAACCGGACGCCAGGTCCAGCTCGACCTCGGGCCAGGCATCGCGGAACTGGTCGATGGTCGGCATCAGCCACTGGAAGCAGCTGTGGCATTCGATAGCCATGTGCAGGCGCCCGGCGGTGCCACCGGCCAGGCGCGCGATGTCACGCTCGGCGCCGCGCAGCAGGGGCAGGGTGGCGTCTGCCAGTTGCAGCAGGCGCAGGCCGGCGCTGGTGAAACGCACCGGTTTGGTCTTGCGCACGAACAACGGCATGCCCAATCGCTCCTCCAGTTCTTTGAACTGGTGGGACAGGGCGGATTGGGTCAAGTGCAGGCGTTCGGCGGCTTCGACCAGGCTGTCGGCCTCGCGCAAGGCGTGCAGGGTTTTCAGGTGGCGGATTTCCAGCACCGTGGCCTCCATGAGCAATATTGATGAGCAATTCGAATAGGGTGAGTTTGTCTCATGTTGCGCGGGCTGTCGACCTGCCGGCCGGCGCACGAGGTTCATATCCCGCCATACATTGCGAAACGGCGCTGGCCCGGAGCCCCGGCGGGCCCCGCGTGTGTGGACATAGTCAATTACGCATTTCTTGTTTCACCGTAGGGATGAGTGGGTATTTTTGCCGCGACATTCGTCCCGAAGAGCGCTCCATGCGTCGTTGGGACGACACCGTATTGCCCCGCCAAGGATGTGCCCCATGACCGCTAGCACCGCTGCAATGCCCTTCATCCCTCGTCTGTACCCCGCTGTACCGCCGGCCAATCCGAGCCTTTCGCCCCCTGCACCCGCGCCCACCTCCCTGAGCCGTGCCGGCGCCATCGCCGAGGTGCAACCCCGGCCCCGCGCCAGCCACCTCGCCGCCCACGCCGTCAGCAGCCAGTTCGCGACGCGGCCCGACGTGCGCTCGGTTGTCAGGGACA
>Ga0209542_10018484_pt1 | contig 11275 bp, 8 predicted proteins | sample RifCSPhighO2_01_FD_184028 | JGI IMG/M metagenome (GOLD analysis project Ga0209542, IMG submission 184028) | Soil microbial communities from Rifle, Colorado - Rifle CSP2_plank highO2_0.1 (SPAdes) (version 2) | ecosystem: Environmental > Terrestrial > Deep subsurface > Rock core/Sediment ...
CTGGTAAGGTTCTTCGTTCAACATCGAATTAAACCGCATAATCCACTGCTTGTGCAAGTCCCCGTCTATTCCTTTGAGTTTTAGCCTTGCGGCCGTACTACCCAGGCGGACAACTTAACGCGTTTGCTACGCCTCTCAGAGGGTCGATACTCCGAAAAGCTAGTTGTCATCGTTTAGGGCGTGGACTACCGGGGTATCTAATCCCGTTCGCTACCCACGCTTTCGTGTTTCAGCGTCAGAAATGCGCCAGTGAATTGCCTTCGCCTTTGGTGTTCCCCATGATATCAACGGATTTCACCCCTACTCCATGAGTTCCATTCACCTCTCGCACCCTCAAGTTTGGCCGTTTCCTCCGCAGGTCTTGGGTTGAGCCCAAGATTTTGACAGAAGACTAACCAGACCGCCTACACACCCTTTACGCCCAATGATTCCGGATAACGCTTGGGGTACTCGTATTACCGCTGCTGCTGGCACGAGTTTAGCAACCCCTTATTCGTGAAGTACTATCAATACCGACATAAATGTCGATACTTTCTCCTCCATAAAAGATGTTTACGTCCCTAGGGACTTCATCCATCACGCGGCGTCGCTCGATCAGACTTTCGTCCATTGTCGAATATTCTCGGCTACTGCCACCCGTAGGTGTATGGACCGTGTCTCAGTTCCATCGGTGGGGGTCACCCTCTCAGGTCCCCTAAGCGTCGTTGCCTTGGTAGGCCATTACCCTACCAACTAGCTGATACTCCGCAGGCCGCTCCAAAAGCGAATTGCTTCTTTGGTATCTCTACCACATCCGGGATTACCCCCGCTTTCGCGAAGCTATACCAGACTTCAGGGTGCGTTCCTACGTCTTACTACCTCGTCTGCCGCTATGCCAATACTCCGCATTGGCCGCAGATCTACGCTGACTTTACGCAGACCTTCGCAGACTAGAATTCAAAGAATTCCTTCTGCGTTAGTCCGTGTTCAGTCCGCGACTGTCCGCGGTCAGTGCGAAGCACTGGCACCGCTTGACTTATATGCCTCATCCACGCTGCCAGCGTTCATCCTGAGCTAGGATCAAACTCTTAATATTAACCACGTAAAGGCGCAAAGCGCCCACGTGGCAAACGGAACAAAAGAGAGAACAATACTTGCCTCGCCGAAGCTCGTTAGAGCAAAGGCGGGTTGTTTTAACTTTTGTACCTACAGAATTTTTCCTCGCTCACTTGGTTTCATTTTTTAGAATAGAACAGTTTTTGCTTCGCCCGCCATAGCTTTAGCGACGGAGGGCACTGCTCAATCTTGTAATTCATTCAATTTTTAAAGAACATTTATCCTGCGAAGCTTTACGCGAAGCAGGACCCGTCTCAACGACAGGTTTATGTGTAGTTAAGACGTGGAGATAAGTATACGGATATCGAATCCGGAGTCAAGCAGCTGTATGAGGCCACCCATCTTCAGATTAGAAACAATAGATTGTCGTGGGGCGCGGAGAGAAACAAAGAGCATTTCCACTCCAAATAAAGCGCTTTTTTATCAACATCAGCAATTCGCAGAAAAATATGCAGCATCATCCTCATCATACGTTAATATTATGCGACCGCATTTTATTAACGTATACGTTATCTGTCCGCTATAGACAAATTATAACGTATGTAAATTTTCATTTTCTTATCTAATTTATACAAACAAAAAAGCGCAGGACTAGAGTCCCGCGCCCGCCCACCGGCCCCCGTACGGGGGCCGGTGTTGCATACTTACCTGCCTACTCAGCCGAGAGGAGACGATTCTCCATGTATAGTCGTTACGGACGCATTCCTCGTTCGATCTGCTCCAGTCCCCGTAACGTGCCACGGACTGCTTCGACTGCGTCCTTCTGGCGTTTACGTCTGACATTGATGAGCTCGTCTGCGCGTAGAAAACCATCCTCACCATACTCAAGCATCGTCCCACCGAGGCATACCGAGTAGTAGAGACGGTTGCCGACGATGTCCGGTTCAGTGTACGCGATATCCACACCGACCAGACGTTCGCCATGGATATCGAAGATCCGGTTCCGGCGGTCACTATTGAGGAGTGGATCGCCATTCTCGAACTGTTCAGTGATAACGTCGAGTCCCTTCTTCATTTCGACGAGGAACTTCTCGAGGTACCAGCGCTTGGCCTTAGCGAGGAAAGCTGTCCGCGACTCTGCCGGTAGGTTTGAGATGATGTAGGCCGACTGTCGTGGACTCAACCGTGCACAGTTGGTCGAGCAGGCGTCCTTGAGATAGATGACGAGGGTGATGTTCAGCCAGACATCGTCACTAGAGGCGATCATATTATGCCAGAGATAGAACGCCGTGTTCGAGGCAGGTGTGATCTCGCCGATGACCCTCACTCCGTCTTCATCGTTTAGACAGACGTGCGGATGGAAGTACGTGTTCGGGGCGGAGGCGAGCGATACTACCCCGCGGTTGAGGTCTGTCTTCAGGAGTGAACTTTCGCCGTGAGAAACCACTGCGCCAATGTCTTCCTCTTTCATGGACTTCTCCTTTCGAGCAATTTTAATACATTTCTACTCTCTGGTTTATATCAAACCCTATTATTTGTCAAATTTTATAAAGCTTCCCCAATCTGGGCAAATAGTTCTTCTTGAGTACCGTTGTTGGTGAACACTTTATCAGCCATGGCGCTTTAAGCAAGTACCGTTCTTGCTTAAACTGATGTTTTAATATGAGCTATCAAGATTATTTTTGTAATTTATAGAACGTTACCAGAAGCGGCGAGGCGACGAAAATTGATGAGTAAGTACCAATGATAATTCCGATGATAAGGAGGAGGGCAAAATCTTTAGTAGCTGTAGAGCCGAATAAATACAGGGCAAGGAGGGTGATAAAGATTGTCAAAGAAGTGTTGATAGAGCGTCCGAAAGTCTGTTTGACCGATTTCCCTACCGTAATATCAAACTCCTCTGATTTGTTCTCTTCTTGATTGATTCTCAAATTCTCCCGCACACGATCAAAGACTACAATCGTGTCGTGGACCGAGTAACCAAGAATAGCCAAAAGTCCAGTAATGAAAAGTAGGTCAATTTCCACCCCCATAAAATGACCGAGGAAAACAAAAATTCCTGTGGGAATAATAACATCATGTGCAAGAGCCACTATAGTCGCCAAGCCGTACTTCCAAGAAGAGACGGGGTTAGATACTTTACGGAAGGCAAAGGTGACGAAGAGGACTATCATAAGTACAACCACGGTAATGGCCTTGATGGCCTTGCTTTTGAGTTCTGAACCAGCCGTGGGCCCAATCGTATTTTGCCTTTCGACCACAGGACTATTCAGAATCTCAATAAGTGAGAGCCCCTCACCCCTAGAGAGTTCCCTAGTACGGATTATGTAATTGAAATCCCCAGATGGACGAACCGAGAATCCTCCTAGATTAAGCGTACTAACTTTTGATTCGACTTCGGTTTGCGTCGGTCTTTCTCCATATTTTACTTCTGTAAGCGTGCCACCTTTGAAGTCAATTGAGAGATTAAACCCGTAGACAAAAATGGCATACACCGATAACGCGATCAAAATAGCCGAGAGTATGAACCAAACTTTTCTGTATGAGACGACAAACATATCAGTTTTTGTGAAAACCATTACTAAACAAAAATCTCTTCACTATAGTTTCTTTTTTCGGTGCAATGGAGAAGAGAAAGGCGCGCGATACTGTGATGGCCGTAAACATCGATACAAGCACTCCAAGACCAAGAGTTAAGGCAAAACCCTTGACTGCCGATGTCCCCAACCAGAAGAGTACGACAGCAGTAATGATCGAGGCAATATTAGAATCTCTGATCGAGAGCCATGCACGAGCAAACCCTTCGTGGAGAGCATCGCTAATAGACTTACCCTTCTTCAACTCCTCTTTAGTACGCTCGAAGATTAAGACGTTCGCATCCACTGCCATACCAATAGAGAGAATGAATCCGGCAAGCCCTGCGGCAGTCAGAGTCACCGGAATCAGCTTAAAGATTGTCAGTGAAAGAATAATATAAGACACCAACGCCAAAGAAGCAATGAGACCAGGTAGTCTGTACCAAAGAATAAGAAAGATTGCCAGAACTAGAAGGCCAATTTCCCCAGCCAAGAGACCAGAGTGAAGTGCCTCATCGCCCAAAGAAGATCCTATCGTCTGTGAAGTGGCGAGGATGATAGGAACAGGAAGTGCCCCGTAGTTCAAATTCCTAACCAGAATCTTGGCCTCTTCAGGAGTGAAGTTACCTGTAATCTGGGCTTTACCACCGGAGATCTCGGACTGGATGATGGGGGCAGAAAGTACAGCACCATCGAGAATCACAGCAAGCGGTTTACCTATATTTTCACGAGTAATTTTAGCAAACAAATCAGACCCTTCAGAAGTAAATTCGAGTCCGACAAGCACTGCTCCCGTATTTTGATCAAACTCGACCATGGCCCGCGAGAGATAACGCCCTGTCAGTTCAGCCGAATAGAAAACGTCATCAAGTGTCACCGGGGTGCCACTAGCGATAGTAGAAATAAACTCTTCTGTATTTGGTTTCTCTAGACGAAATTCTAAAATCGGCGTCTCACCGATTATTTTCTTAGCTAATTCAATATCACTCACCCCGGGTAATTCGACGATTAAACGTTCATCTGTATTACCAGAAACAAGGCCTGCTCTCTCTGTTTGGACTAGAGGTTCGGAAACACCGAAAATATTGACTCTACGTTCGATTACCTCCTTCAGTGATTGCATGGCACCACTGACGTTCGGAACCCTGGAAGTATCAGCCCTATAGATAAGTTCGGTTCCCCCGACAAGATCAAGCCCAAAGCGGAATGGAAATCTTGCCCCCGGTTTTTGTTCTAAAATTAGAAAATATCCTAGAAACATGAAGATTGCGAGAAGGAGAATCGATATATATAAGTATTTTCGTGACGCCATAAAGCGCAATTATACGCTAAATTTAGCGCCCAGCAATAGAAGCCAGTGTTTTAAGAGTTCGCAGGGCAATTTTAAGATCCAGGAGAAACGAACGATTTTTGATGTAATAGAGATCATAAGAAAGTTTATTGGCTGTCTCTAGAGAATCCAAGCCATGATGTGGGTGCTTATCTTGATAAATTTGTGCCCAACCGGAAAGACCGGGCTTTATGAGATGACGAACATTGTAATATGGAATCTCTTTAGTATAGTGCGCCACACCGGAGGGAAGTTCGGGTCGCGGACCAATGAGCGAGAGATCCCCCTTCAGCACACCCCAGAGTTGAGGTAACTCATCTATACGAGTACTACGAAGTATCTGGCCAGTACGCGTAACCTTATTTTCGCCATGCGCTATTCCACCAAGATCTAAATCATTACGCTCCATCGAACGAAATTTCAGGAGACGAATTGTCCTACCGCGTTTTCCGACACGTTCTTGTGATACGAAAAGTGGGCCTCCGTCATCCAGTTTGATGACAATCCAAATGATTGGATAAATGATTAGGGAAATAATGGTAAGTGGTAGGGAGATAATTATATCCATAGCGCGCTTCAAAGTATCATAGGCACTTGGCGCTTGGGTAGAAATATTCTCCAGAAACCAGTCATATTTAAGAAGTGAGAGAGGTACTTTCTTGAATATATCTTCATAAATCTTGTGCATATCGATAAAACGAATTTTAGAGAAAATGAGGTTATAAAGATGTGGTAGAACCGGCTCCACATTTGAGTTAGCAAGGTCAATAGCAATGACAGAGACATCTTCAGAGTAAACGTGGGAGACAATTTCATTCCAAAAACCCTTTTCATCGGCGCGATTAAGATCAACGGAAGAAACAAATTTGATATTGTATATTCGATTATTGTTAACCTCTTCCAGAAGTTCTTTCATCTCATCGCCAGAACCGATGAGAATAGCATTACTCGGACGACTGCGTCCGATAATGAAATAGCCATAGACTCTCCATACAAGAATCAGGGCAAAAGAAATAAATAGATATATAAAAAGAATTGTCTTGGGAGTGATACCGAAGAAAGGTATGAGATAGAAAAAGATAACCGCTAGGGAAGAATTGATAAGTTGAGTATTGGCGAGAATATTTGGCAGTTTTGACTTGAGAATCGCGGTATGTTTCTCATATAATCCTGCGATATAAAAAACGAGAATCCAGACTGCAAAAAGAAGACTGAAGGGCAGTAAGTGAGTGAGAAATAGTTCTTGAGATGGTACAGCCAAGTTTCTGAAGAAAAGAGAGAGCCAAAGGGCCACGACAAAAAAACCTAGGTCACCCAGAAGGAGTATAAGTGGCTCTTTCCTATTAAGAGAACCCATGAGCGTGCATTATACAATAAAGTTTGTAAAAAGAATAGGTACTAACCTATTACATAATTTATTCCTTAATACGTTATAATGTGCCTATAGTCAGATAATAACGTATGGGTAAATTAGAAGGAAGAAATAGGAAAGAACTTAAAAGAGAGAACCTGCAAAGAATTATTCTTCACTCAATAGTAACTGCTGGTATTCTAAGCGTGGGACTTATTGCTCCTACTGTCATCAGTGCCATGAACAAGCTTGGCCTTTTACCTAAACTACGTCAAAACGAATACACCACATCTTCTGCCGCAAAACTGGTTAAGAGAGGACTACTAAAATTTAAAGATGGATATTATCAATTAACAAAAGAGGGAGAAAAAATATTGAGACGATGGGAACTAGCAGATTATAATCTAAAGAGACCTACAAAGTGGGATGGTAAATGGAGAATGATCATTTTTGATATTCCAGAGAAGAAAAGAAGTATTCGAAAGCAAGTAGTCACGCTTTTCAATCAAGCAGGATTTTATCGATTACAGGACAGTGTATGGATATATCCTTACGATTGTGAAGATGTTATTGGACTACTGAAAACAGACTTCGGGATTGGAAAGGATGTACTTTATATAATAGCCAATGAAATAGAAAACGATCGCCATCTCCGTCTTGAGTTTGGCCTCAGCTCTTGATACGTTATTTTATGCCTATAGGTAGTAAGTAACGTAGTCTGTAAATATGTGCCTTTTCTGAGGCAGGGAGAGAAAAGAAGACCGCCCAACATATGATAAAATAGTTATTGTCAATGAAAATTCTTTACGGCATTACTAAATCAAATATGGGAGGCGCACAGCGTTATGTGTTCGATTTGGCAATAGAAGCTAAGAAACGTGGATATGATGTGGCGGTACTTTGTGGACAGAATGGAAAGCTTGTTGAAAAGTTGGAAGAAGAAAAGATTAGAGTCATTGCACTCAAAAATCTTGAGCGAGATATTTCTTTCGTGAATGAAATTAAATCTTTTATTGAGATTACAAAAATTTTGAAGGAAGAAAAGCCGGATGTCTTTCACATCAATAGTTCAAAGATGGGAGGCCTCGGCACATCGGCAGCAAGATTAGTTGGGATAAGGAAAATTATTTTTACTGCACACAATTGGGCATTTAATTGGCCGAGACCAGAATGGCAGAAGGTTATTATTAAATTACTCCAGTGGCTGACAATCATCTTTTCTCACTCTACTATCGTTGTGTCGCAGAAAACGAGGAGAGATGTAGAAAATTGGCCTTTTGTAAAAAATAAACTAACCGTCATCTACAACGGTGTGAGAGAATTTAATTTAGCCCCTCGAGAGAATACAGCTTTCACGGTCGGAGCCACTTCTGAACTACATAGAGTCAAGGGTTTGGATATCTTGCTTCACGCGTGGGGTAAATTTATAAAAAAGCACCAAGCTAAATTAATATTAATCAGTGAAGGAGAAGAAAGACAAAATCTACAAAATATGGCTAAGAGTCTAGGTATTTCTGAATCAGTAATATTTAAAGGATTTGTAGATAATGCTCGATCTCATTTATCTAGCTTTGACATTTTCTGCATGCCTTCACGTTCTGAGGGTATGCCTTACGCTCTCTTAGAAGCAGGGTTAGCCGGGCTGCCGGTAATTGCATCAAGAGTAGGGGGCATCCCAGAAGTTATAGAAAGTGGCATTAATGGCGTTCTCGTACCATCTGAAGATGCAGAAGTATTATTTTCTTCTCTAGTTCTTTTGGCAGAGGACGCAGAACTCCGTAAGCGCCTCGGTACAAATTTAAAACTCTCAATTCAAGAAAACTTTTCTTTCGAGAATATGATAGAGAAAACTTTTCAGTATTATCTATAACCTCGGACCTTGGGAATGACGCCTCATACTTGAGAGCACGCCAAGAGCGAACCACTCGGTTACCAAATGCGATCCCCCGTAACTCATAAAAGGAAAAGTGATGCCTGTCACTGGCAGGACACCCATATTCATACCAGCATGTACAGTAATTTGGACTGAAAGCCAGATCACAACACCAAGGCCAAAAAAAGTTTCGAAGTTCGTAGCTGCTAGTTGAGCATTGTTCGTAATCCTTATGACAAGAGCAAGGCAGAGAGCCAAAAGTATGACTGCCCCGACAAAGCCCCACTCCTCGGTAAAAGCGGCAAAAATGAAATCAGTCTCGTATTCAGGAAGAAACAATAATTTCGACTGACTACCTTGACCAATCCCCTTTCCCAAGACTCCCCCAGACCCTACTGCAATAGTTGATTGGTAAGTGTTATAACCAGCACCGCGAATATCTGCAAATGGGTGAATGAAAGAAACGATACGAGCTTTCTGATACGGCGCAAAAACAAACATCCAGAGAATAGCCGAGGCGGCGATCCCCAAAATCATTACGAAAACCAGATGCTTTTTAGAAATACCGGACACCAACACCATCCCTAACCAGATTCCGAGGATAACCATAGCTCCACCAAAATCTGGCTGAAAAAAAATCAAGATAAAAATCAGGAAAGCGTAGATGCCTGAAATAAGAATATGTCGTAGATTTTTTATCTCGATATGCCTGCGGGAAAAATATTTCGAGAGCATCAGTACAATCACCAATTTCGCAGGATCAGAGGGCTGTAATAAGAATGACCCAAATCGAAACCAACTCTGCACCCCTCTCGTAACCTCTCCCACAAAGAGAAGAGCAGTCAGTACTACAAGAGTGACTATAAAAAGAGGGGCAAGAATTTTGGTCCTACGCAGAAATCGCCAATCGACAATAGTAGCAGCAATAAATATGACTATTGAGATGAGAATCCAGATGCTCTGGCGAAAGTAGAAATAATTATCGCCAGAAAATGAATCCATAGTAACTAGTCCCATAAAAGACAGAAGAACAGCCGGTACAAACATGTACCAATCAATACGAATTCTGTCAAAAATATTCCAGAGAGAAGAGATCATCGGATAAAACTGGCGTCCGGAAAGACACGTGGCAGGACGTGGATCACGGCTGGTTTTTTCTTACAAATCTTTGTGGCAATTTGACTATATATCTTTTTCAAATCTTGGGCGGTAGGTGCCAGATAGAAATCGTCTGCTCTTGATGCTAGAGATTTGAGAAACTCTATGTTGATATTCTTTCCAAGACCGATAGTAAATATGTTAATACCTTGGGCCTTCATATTTCGCCCAACAGTAATGGCAAACTTTTCTGGATACTTGGGATCTCCTTGTTTCTGGGGGTGTGTAGCCACCCCATCCGTCAAGACGACCAAAACCTTATCCGTACTTGGTTTAGCGCGAGCTGATTGCAATTCTTCCCCTCCCTTTAAAACTCCGTCAGCCACATTGGTATGTTGAGTCTGCCAAGGTCGAGTAACAGATATATTTTCAATGACATGGTCAATAGAGGCAAAATCTGAAGTTAAAACGGAATCAATTGGTTTAGAAGCTTCGGTTGTGAAAGAAACGACAGATACTTGATCAAGCTCGGAAAGTTCGCTGACAAAGAAACGGGCGGCCGTCTTGACATCAGTCATGGGTTGGTCTGGATTTTGCGCCAGGAATTGCATACTGCCAGAACGATCTAGCACGACTGATACGTCTACAGGAGATTCACATATTTCGGACTTTATCTTAAATTGATCCGGCCACGTGAAGATGACCGGTACAGTCTCCCCCTTCTTCAATAGATCTACATAAGTTTTGGAAGCCGCCAAGATATTGGCTCCTTCGTCTGATACGGTGGCAACAAGCTCTATGTTGGCAACAGTTTTTAATGACATATTAGTGATTTCTGCATTTATGCGTGGCTTTGTTTCTTCTCTTGAAAGAGCGATGTTCTTAATAGCTAGTTCTGGTTGTGAGGGTAGATTCTTCTTCCAGTTTAAACTTGCCGCTTGCCATTCTAAGGTCACCCTCGTCGGGATAGCCCAATCTTCGGCCAGGAGCGGCCCTTCGTAGATGACGAAAGTGGTATTTTTAGGCACATAAGTTTCCCCCTCTATAATCTTGACAGGCGCCATATGAGACGAATCGTAAAGCTTAAATGTATATCCTGCCCGATAGATTTCACCATTGATATTTGGATTCTCTACCAAAGCTACTACCTCAAAAGTTTTATCAGTGATTTTTATAACTCTTGGGTCGCTTTTAAGAATAAGTGGTAGAGATTCAGCTCTACAGAGAAGTTGGCATGATCCGCCGCAGTCAACACCTGTCTCGTCACCATTCTGTTTACTATCAAAACAAGTCGGCGCTTGGTAGAATAAGAAAAAAATTGGTATACCAACAAGGACGACAAGAGCCGACACAACAATAGCTAATATAATCCTCTTGCGCCGAATAGACCACTGATTCATATGGTTATATTGTATCAAAAATAAACAGAAAATTATCTGTGACTGATCCAGCGACCCGCAATTTCAAGGAGAGGATTTTATACGAGCTACTTGACAAAAAATGTGCAGTATGCTAGATTAATCTCAGATGTTCAACTGTAAATTCTGTGCGTGGAGGTGTTGCTATGTGGGACTGGTTAACTGTCTGGCCAAGCGTCTGGTCAGCCGTCGGAGTAGGGGGAAAGATCCTGCTTGTTGTCACTTTTTGCTTTATCCTTTTCGCGATCGTTGCCATTACGGGCGCAATCGTGGACGGCTTCACGTACAAAGACAACAGGCAGTAAACGTCATGGGCGGGATCACCACGATCCCGCCCATCTTCGATTCAAAGCTTTACAATTAAAATCAAGTACTCTGTACTAGCACCTAGCTACTTTCCCATTGCTAGTATCACCCGCCTGTCATCGCCTAAAGCTCAGGCTTTGGCGGGCAGGTCGCCTCAACCAAGCTTAACCCCGAAGTAGAAATTTAAAAAGTTGAGAACTCTGTGTTGGCGGCTAGCTACTTTCCCATTGCTAGTATCATCGCCACTACCAGGCTTAACTTCTGTGTTCGGAATGAGAACAGGTGTGA
>Ga0209542_10018485_pt1 | contig 11275 bp, 13 predicted proteins | sample RifCSPhighO2_01_FD_184028 | JGI IMG/M metagenome (GOLD analysis project Ga0209542, IMG submission 184028) | Soil microbial communities from Rifle, Colorado - Rifle CSP2_plank highO2_0.1 (SPAdes) (version 2) | ecosystem: Environmental > Terrestrial > Deep subsurface > Rock core/Sediment ...
CCGAGCCGAGCCAGGCATCCCCCGGACTCGGTTCCCAGGAAAATTTCAACTCTGCTTCCGAAATACTATCTATTCGTCAATAATGATAGAAAATGGGTGGAGCTGGTCGCTTCAATTATTTTTTTGTTCTTGCTTTAGCCATAAAAGAATTCTGTAATTTTAAAAGCTTCTGCATAATTTCCAGTTTTATACATTACTCCCCTAAAGCGATTTAAACCTTCCATGGCAGAAATCAAATCCTTTTGCTTGGTTTGTGAATCATACAGGCTCAATAATTGTTTTTTCTGATCAATAACATCAGAAATGTCTCTCAAGAAATCTATGTTTGACATAGGCTTATCTCCTTCGTACTGAATGAGTGTTTTGGTTTTAAATGGTTTGCCAAATTCAGGAAAAGCATTTCTTCCCGCGTGCCAGATAGCTTCTTTTGTGATCGAACAGATTGCCCTGTGGTCTGGGTGATAATCTTCTTCAGATAATGTAAGAATAATGTCTGGCCTAAATTTTCTGATTTCTTTAACCAATGGGAGTATATTGTTTAATTTTGTTTCAGGATATCTTTCCATACCAAGATAGCTTAACTTGCTGTTAAGTAGTCGAGAAACTTTTCGAAATTCTTTTAGGCGAATGTTTCTTTCTTGATTTGGTGATTTATTTTGCCGTGATTCTGCTGGATCAAGACAAAGAACCAATTTTAAAGTTGAGCCTTCTTTTTTAGCTTGCAATAACAATCCTCCTGCTCCCCAAATTTCATCATCGGGATGAGCAGAGAAAGATAGGATTCTTAAGTTTCTGAAGTTAAAATTAATCATATTATTAATCACTAAAAACAAAACACCAGCTTCTGGGCTGGGTTTTGTGTATAGTAACTTTGTTAGTTTACATTAAGTAGATACACAAAAATTCAGCTCAGAGAAGCTGGTAAAACAAGTGCAACTCATGGACAAGTTCATAATTATTATCATATCATTTCAATTATTAAATTCATTATAGCCAATAGATCTGATAAGGTCAAATTTGAGCTCGAGCCTCATTGTTTTTCTGTCATTTGACGAATCGAGGAGATAGCTGAAAGTGGCAAGAGTTATAGATTCCAAAATAATAGGTCGAGCGCCGAGTATATTCTTAATATGCGAGGAGGCAAGCGTGGGTTACCTGTTATTTTGGCTAATCTATACTTGCCATCTTGAGGCGAATGATGAGATGAGGAACTTGACCAGAAAAATGATGAGGCAAGACGAGCCTGTTGTCTTATTGACACCTAAAACTGATTTTGCTAATATCTTAATATCCTCCTTCGCTACCTACTTCGCTAAAGCTACGAAGGTCACGGAAAGCTTCGGAGGACACAGCCGTAGACAGCGTGATGAACGCCGAGGTAAAAGCTATAACTGGCTGTTACTGTCTGCGGAAATCCGCAGTTTTATTTTTTATGAAGTCAAAATCACAGAAAAAAGAGGAATTAAAGAAGCTTAAAGAAAAGCTTCCAAAATCCAAAATAACAGTATTTACAACCTTCTCAAGGGCGGGCGAGAAGGGTTTATCTGTGGCCCAGATGTCAGAATTAAAAAGAGCGTTGAGATCTATTGAGGCAGAGTATTTTGTAACAAAGAAGACTTTAATAGATTTGGTATTGAAAGAATCAAATCCTATTGCTGGTGGAGAAGGTGTGGATGTGTATAATATGGATGGTTCTGTTGGATTAGTTTTAGGAAGCGGGGACGTTTATGCAATTTCTAAGAAACTTTATGAATTTGCCAAGAAGAATAAGGCCTTGCAGTTTTTTGGAGCCCTCCTACATCAAGATTACGAAGGGCAAGCTATTTTTATGAGCAAAGATGGATTTTTGGAAATGGCCATGATGCCATCCAGGGAAACATTGTTGGCACGATTGTTCGGAATGATGAAATATCCGATTTCAGGATTAGTAATTGTTTTAAGCGAGGTTGCTAAAAAGAAAGTCCCAACGGCATAGCCGTCGAGGATCATCGATTTTGTAACGCACAAAGTGCTAACAAAATCGGGAAAGCAACCGTATAAGGTCGAATTTAATTAAATTTAATTTAAGTAAAAAATAATATGAACAAAGAAGAATTTATAAAAAACATTGAATCAATGTCGGTGACCGAATTGAATGATTTGGTTAAAGCCCTTGAGGAAAAGTTTGGCGTCTCTGCGGCCTCTTTCGCTGCTGGTGCAGCTTCAGCGAGCCAAGGTAGTTCTGTGGAAGCTGGTGAAGAGAAGGATAGCTTCACGGTTGTCTTGAAAGACGCTGGCTCAGCCAAAATACAGGTTATTAAGGTTTTGAGGGAATTGACAGGCTTGGGATTAAAAGAGGTCAAAGACATGACCGACAAAGTTCCGACTAATGTCAAAGAAGGAGTCAAGAAAGCCGATGCAGAAGAGATTAAAGCAAAATTGGAATCAGCTGGGGGTGTTGTGGAACTCAAATAGCGAGATCCTGATAAATTCGAAGGGTCGAGTTAAAATAATTTCAATTAAAAATCAGACCTTTTGGTCTGATTTTTATATTTATTGAATTAATATATCTATTGTACTTTCCAGATTTTGCTATCTTTGGAAACGAGATAGATGGCTTCGTCTTGATCAAGGTAGGCATTAGTGAAGGCTTCTTGACTAGAAACCTTCATTGTTTTAAACAAGGCTCCACTTGTTTTATTTATTAAATATATTCTTCCCATATTTTTATTTATCAAATAAAGATATTGTGAATTCTTGGTCGTGGCCAAAACGCTTGAATCATCAGGAAGAACTAGTGTGTTAATTTCACCTTGTTTTTCACCTTTGTAATACGTGGTTAGGAGGCCAGATTTATTTAAAACATAAACTTTTCCATCAACAGCTATCAATAATGGTTCTGGGGGCAATGTTCCATTCTTGAGCCATTGAATAGCATCTTTTGGTTTGCTGGAAACATCAGCAATTTTAGAAATTCCATCAACAGCTATAAAATAAAGATTATCCTCATAAATATCTAAACTGATTGCGCCAGTCTTTTCTTTTTGTATTGCAATTAAAGTGGCCTTATCGTTTACGCTTTTTGGTAATGATTCAGTAAGGATGGGAGATGTTTCGACTGCTTGATCAAGGTTGTCCAAGAGTTTAAATATTTCTTCTTTAGTACCCTCTATTTTTTTAGATGAAGTGGTGGAACTAATATTTGCAATTGAACTAAGCAGAAGTCTTCTTGCGTCCAAGAAATCATTTTGGCTAATTTTGGTTTTTGCTAGTTTTATGTTGTCTTGGGCTTCATTAATCACGTTGGCTGTCTGTCTTTGGTTTGGACTAACGAAAACGAACGCTTTGACTGTCCAAGCGCCAATTATGACCAACGCTCCTAATGATACGAAAAACAATACCTTGTTCCTTTTTTTTGGTAAAAACATTTTTATTTTTCCGAGAACAATGGTAAGAGGATTATCTTTTTTACCTAGTGAAAACTCGGATCTTATTATTCTTGGAAATTCTTGTTCTTGGGTTGCATATTCTGGCGGTTGATTTGTTAGATTGTTTTTTATCGGTTCTGAAACTAATAGAGGGATGTTTTGTTTAGTTGAATCATTTTTTTCGGAAACTATTGCTGGTTCTTTAACCCTATTAAGGTTAATATACAAAGCGGCATAAGCAAAGTCAATGTTATCTTCTTTGGCGGCGTTTAACTTTTCAAGAAATTGTTCGGGGTTCATTTTAAGAAAACTTTCTTTGATGGTCTTTTCTCGTATGGTGGCTAATCGGGTAGGATAAAATGCTAGTATTTTATCTCCATAAGAAATCTTGCCAGAAATTACATGAGAAAATTCTTTTTCCTCAACTCTTTCTTTTGTGAAGAGGTCTATGTTGTTGAGTATGTCTATGTTCTTGCCATCACGGGCAAGAAGTATTTTAAACTTACCCATTTTTGAGATGTTTATGTTTTCTCCAGCAAGAACAAAAATACCTATATTTACTTTAACATCTTTATTAATAAAGAATTCACTGACCACATCATTGATTTTCTTGAGTGTTGCAGAGAATGCTTCTTTTGGAGAAAGGTCTGGGTTTGAATAATATTCACGCTTAGCAAGCGAGGCTACTAAGTTAGTGGCATAAGCAACATCAGACATCTCAATTTTTTCTTCTGAGGCGAGGGTTTTAACGGTATTAATGTTTTGCTGAACATTGCCTATTATGTATAAATTGCCGAGTTTTTTCTTGGTTTCATCTGAGTTGTAATCGTATGAGAAAATATCAAAATGGCCTTCTTTTTGAGCTCCATTAATGAGAATTTCTGTTTGGGTTGGTTTTAGAAATATTTTCTCCATTATGAGTTTACTTTTTATTTTTTTGATGTAGACTACTAATGATGTTACTCCCATTCTAATTCACTTTTAGTATAAATGTCAAAAGATACACTTGATAACTTATTTGGTTCAAGGATTAGGGTCAAGATCTTGAAATTCTTATTCCGAAATTATCCGGGAGATTTTACTATTGGTGAACTAGAAAAAAGGATTCAAGAGTCTTATCGTTCTATTAAAAAAGAAATAGATGAGCTCAAAAAGATTCATTTAATTAAAAAAACAAAAACAGCTAAAATCAAATATTCTCTAAACTCTAATTTTGAATTTTTCTCGGAATTAAAAGATCTTATTTTAAAGGCATCTCCTGCGGAGAAAAACAAGATGGTCGCTAAAATCCTTAAACTGGGCAGGATAAAACTGGCTTTAGTTTCGGGTGTGTTTTTAAGTGGCAACGTAAGCGTCAATGACAATTCTGTTGCCGATCTTTTTATTGTCGGAGATGAAATAAATAAAGATAGATTAAGAATATTCTTAAAGGCCCTTGAAGCGGAAGTTGGAAAAGAAGTAAAATTAAGCATTATGGATAAAGAAGAATTTGACTATCGTTATGGAATGTTTGATAGATTTGTCAGGGTTCTTCTTGAGAGTCCTCATGAAAAGATTATAAATAAACTCGGACTTTAATGCTTGGCTTATTGCGCCCTTAGCTCAATGGTAGAGCGTGCCGTTCACATCGGCAAGGTCGTAGGTCCGATCCCTACAGGGCGCACTTTATCTTGACTCAAATTAAAAATATTGTTATATTTTTGGTTAATAGATCTTTTCATAAGGAATTCGGGTGAATGAGTTGTTTCTTGTTGTGTTTGCCCACTGTTCTGGTGGTCATGGAGATACCTTTAGCATAAAAGGCGTTTATTCTCATTTTGTGACAGCAATGTTAATAGCTTTGAGTATTGAAAATGAACATCTTGGAATGACAAGCATTGATCACGGAGCCTTTGTTTATAGACTTAGTCCAAACAAGACTTATAATGCTCGAAATAGCGATCATTGTGTTTTTGCTTTTCGCCATCATCCCACTTTGATTTTTGTTAAGACATGGTTTGATGAGGAACTCAAAAGGGTATATCTCGATAAAAATTAAAAACCCCCAGATGGGGTTTTCAGTTATCTACTTGAATATTAAGCAGAATATCTGGCAGATCGACAACTGAATCAATAATATGATTCTCGGAAACTCCAGCAAAAAGGAATTTCTCACGAGTATCAATTCTACCGGAAAGAACAGCGTAAAATTCAATTCCAACAGCTTGGGCAAGTTTCCAGTCACCTTCTATGGTATCACCAACAAAGATAACATCTTTGGGGCTTATCCCTACGGTTTGGTATTTATCGAAAATGGGTCTAATGCTTTCGGGATGAGGCTTTTTATGCCGACTCGAATCTGCCGCAATTATCAAACTGAACAATTCAAGTAGATCATTATGGACAAGTTGGGGAATCGTTGTTCTTATATTTCTGCTGGTCAAGATGCTTAATAAAAAATCATTGAAGTATAGTCTGGCAAGAGCTATCATTGTTCCGGGGAAAGCAAGGAACGGTTCAGCAATGTCCAGATCTTCCCATTGCTTGTAGGCTGCCCCGATGTTGGTATCAGGCCAGGCGGTATTGATAAGATTGGAAGGATGCTGACCCCACATTGCCTTAAGTCTTCCTTGTATTTTTTCACTCATCGGAAGGTTCAGGGTTTTTGCCACTTCGCATAACCGCACTAAACCTCCAGAACCGGAATTGATTAGTGTTCCGTCTAAATCAAAACATATGCCTCGTTTGGCCATCATTTCCTTTTAATTTTTAAAAAACTGATTTAAAAAGATATCAGATATATAGGACTTATGCAAAACAAATCGGCTTATATAAGCCGATTTGTTGTTTGACTTATGCACACTTGCATACAGTACGGGCGGTGCTATACTTCTTTTATAAGTGGATGAAAGTGGATAGAAGTGTTAATAATTAACAAAACTTGTGAATTAACGATGTTCAACATCGTTAAGAGTCAAATTATTGATAACCTATGTTAATTGGAGAATATAAGCACAATCTTGATCCTAAAAAAAGGCTTGCTATCCCATCAAAATTCAGGAAAGAACTTGGGAATGGAGCGGTTCTAACTAAGGGTCTTGACGGTTGTTTGTTCATTTTCCCCTTAAAGAACTGGGCGCCATTTGCAGAAATGTTGGGGGGATTGTCTATGGGTAAACAGGATACAAGGTCGTTTGCGCGTTTATTCCTTTCAGGGGCCATAGATGTTGAATTTGATTCATTGGGAAGAATATTGATACCCGACAATCTAAAAGAATATGCAAATTTGAATAAAGAAGTTGTAATAGCCGGATTGTTTAACAGATTAGAAATATGGAATCAGACAAGTTGGGATAAGTATAAAAATAATTTAGAAAAAAATTCAGATAAAATAGCCGAGAAATTAGGGGAACTCGGATTGATATAAAATGTCACATACACCAGTTCTGGTAAAAGAAGTAATTGAATATTTAAACATTAAGCCAGAAACTAAAACAATAGACGCAACGATAAATGGTGGAGGACACACAAAGGCAATTTTAGAAAAATTTGGTGATGTGGAGATTCTTGGAATAGAGTGGGACCCGGAAATATTTAAAAATTTGAAAATTGAAGATAAACGATTAATAAAGATTAATGACAGTTATATAAATTTAAAAAACATTGTAGAGAAACATAAATTCGAACCTGATGGAATATTGTTTGACCTTGGGTTGTCATCATGGCATTACGAAGAAAGCGGGAGGGGATTTTCTTTCAAGAAGAATGAGATATTAGACATGAGATTCAATCCAGAAATTCAGAAAGAAAGTGCTGTCGATATCGTGAACAAGTCAAGCGAAAATGATTTGAGGGAATTAATAAGTTTATTGGGTGAAGAACAGTTTTCTGAAAATATAGCAAGGAACATTATCCGCCAAAGACATGAGAAGCCGATTATAATGACCGACGAACTTGTGAGTGTTATAAGCCAATCTGTTTCTGAATGGTATAAACACAGAAAGATTCACTTTGCGACTAAAACATTTCAGGCATTGAGAGTTGCGGTAAATGATGAATTGGTAAATATCAGAAAAGGGATAATGGCAGCCATAGATGTATTGAAACCAGGCGGGCGTTTGGTGGTGATATCGTTTCAGGGCTTGGAAGATAAGGTGGTTAAGGAAATTTTCAAAGAAAAAGTTAAAGAAAGGATCATTGAATTTGTGGTAAAAGGAACAATAAAACCTTCTTGGGAAGAACAAAGAGCCAATCCAAGATCAAGAAGTGCCAAAATGAAAATAGTTCAAAAAATATGAAAAAAGAAATTCCTAGCAATAATATAAGCACAATATTTATATTTAATGTAATTCTGTTTTTGATCATTGGTCTTTTGACGGTTTATTATGTGGTTCAGGCTAATGTAATTGCAGCTAATAATTATAAAATAAGTTTATTGAATCAAAAACTGGAGTCGTTAAATGAGGTTCGTAGTTCTTTGGATGCTCAAAAATCGTCAATAGAAGATCCTGAAAGGATTACTGATTTTGCTTTAAGTCAAAATATGGTAGAAGCCAAAAATACCACTTATATTTTTCAGAATGGAAATGTAGCCTTGAGACCATAAATCGTTTAACGTATAATCGTGAAATCGCATGACAATTTTCGCATAAATTTATTTTTTGTTATCGTCTTGGTTGTTTCAGGCCTAATTTTGTATAGGCTTTTTGTTTTATCTTATATAAGACATTCGGCTTATTTTAGAACAGCGACAGCTCAAAGGGAGAATATTGTTAATGTTTTGGCCAGAGGTAATATATATTTAAAAGATTCAACATCAAATAATTTATTTCTTGCTGCCACCAATAAGAAGTTTCCTTTAGCTTATATTGTTCCAGCTAAGGTTGATTGGAAAAATGATGAGGTAAAAATATCTCGTGTGACTGATATTTTAAAAACAGATAAAGATCAGATTCTAAACACAATACAATTAGAACAAAATTCTTCCAAAGTTCTAGCTAGGCGGCTCGACGTAAATCAGGTTGAGCAAATAAAAAATTTAAACCTCAAGGGGTTGGGTATTTCATATGAAACTGACAGGTTTTATCCAGGACAGAAACTAGCCTCCAATGTTATCGGTTTTTTGGGATATAATCCGAATGGTCGTTCTGGACAATACGGTATTGAGTCTTATTATGATGATGACTTGTTTGGCAAAAAGGCCACAGAAGCATCAAAATCTACTGGGGTAATTAATTTTATTAAAAACCTTATTTATGATAGTAAGGACATTTCATCGGCTGGCAGGAATAATATATTCAATCGGCCATCGGATATTGTTTTGACCATAGATAAGAATATACAGGTCTATGCAGAAGATAAACTAGAGAGTGTGTTGAAGAAATGGAATGCTCAAGGTGGTAGTATTATTGTTCAGGATCCGAATACTGGTAAAATATTAGCAATGGCTGATAAACCTTCATTTGACCCCAATGATTATAGTGATTATCAACCTGGTTTATTTTTGAATAAAAATGTCCAAGATGTTTTTGAGCCTGGTTCATCATACAAACCCATAACCATGTCTATGGGGCTTGATCTTGGAAAGGTTACTCCTCAAACGATGTTTACTGATACTGGCTTTGTTCAAGCTGCCAAATATACTATACATAATTTCAGCAACAAGGTTTTTGGTTCTCAAACAATGTCTCAAGTTCTTGAGAAATCAATAAACACAGGAGCTATGTTTGTAGAAAACATTGTAGGCGACGATAATTTTCTTAATTATTCAATAAATACTGGATTTGGACAAAGAACGGGCATAGATTTACCAGGCGAGGTTAATGGTGATATCGCCAATCTTTATAGTGGAAGAAAGATTAATTATCTAACAGCATCTTTTGGGCAAGGAATCGCGGTTACACCAATACAGCTTATAAACGCCTATTCAGCTATTGCAAATGGTGGCAAGTTGATGAGGCCTTATGTTGTTGAAAAAATAATTAAAGAAGGTGGATCAGAAGAAATGACTAAGCCGGAGGTTGTAAGTATTCCTTTTTCAGAAAAAACATCAAACAAATTAAAATCAATGTTGGTCGGGGTAGTAGATAATGGTTTTGATAAAGCTAGGATTAAGGGATATGATATAGCCGGCAAGACAGGAACTGCCCAAATACCTAACGGAAAAGGCGGTTATGACGAAAATGAATTTATTCATAATTTTCTAGGATTTGCACCAGCTTATGACCCAAAGTTTGTGATCTTGATAAAAATGGATCGGCCTAAAGGCATACAATTTGCCGCTGATAGTTTATCCCCAACATTCAGAGAGGTTGCACAATTTTTAATTAATTATTATAGAATACCACCCACAAGACAATAAAATGAAAGATATTATTAAAAAAATTATCATCTGGAAACTTGGGATGATTGCTAAAATGTATTTGTGGGTTTATAAACCACAAATAGTTGCCGTTACTGGAAATGTCGGTAAGACATCAACCAAAGAGGCAATAGCAGTTGTGTTGAGTAGGTTTAAAAGGGTCAGATCTGGTAAGGGAAATCTTAATAATGAGTTTGGCGTCCCATTAACTATTGTTGGTAATTGGGCCGATGATTATTACGAAGCTGGAAATACTTTGTTTTTTTGGGTTCGCGTTTTGGTTTTTTCTTTTTTTGGCTTGTTTTTTCAAAGAAATTATCCTGAAATTTTAGTTTTAGAATATGGGGCAGATAAGCCGGGTGACATAAAACGATTAGCCACTAATTTTAAACCATATGTTGGAGTGGTAACTGCTGTAGGTGAGGTGCCGGTTCATGTTGAATATTTTTCTGGACCAGAAGGAGTAGCTAAAGAGAAAGGCCAACTTGTTGAGGCTCTTTCATTTTCTGATTTTGCGGTTTTGAATTTTGATGATTTGGCTGTTCTTGAAATGAGAGACAGAACTAAAGCCAAAGTATTTACATATGGATTTGGCGATGGAGCCATGGTTAGGGTTTCTAATTTTGAACTATGGTTAGAAAACGGAATTCCTGAAGGTGTGGGTTTCAAGATGAATTATAACGATAGTTTTGTGCCGTTTAAATTAAGCGGTTCTTTGGGTAAATCCCAAGGTTATGCAGCTGCTGCTGCTGTGTCTGTTGGAGCAATTTTTGGAATGAATTTGGTGGATATGGGTGAAGCTCTTTCAGAATATTGTGGACCAAGAGGAAGATTGAAATTGCTGAAAGGAATTAAAGATTCCATAATTATTGACGATACATATAACGCATCTCCACTATCAATGCATCTTGCCTTGGAAACCCTAAGAGACGTGAAAGTTCTTCAGCAGGCTCAAGGTAAAACAGTTCGTGGTGTTGCTGTTTTGGGAGATATGCTTGAGTTGGGTAAATATACTATCCAAGCCCATCAAGAGATTGGTAATATGGCCGGAAGCTTTGTTGATTTGTTGATTTGTGTTGGTTCAAGAGCCAAATTTATTGCTGATTCAGCAACCCCGGGAGTCAATGAGCGGAGCAGTCGTCGTATGACGGCTTTTAATCAACTTGCCCCGAGCATGGTCGAGGGGATGCCCCAACAAAGAATATACAGATTTGACACATCTGATGAAGCTAGGTTGAAAGTTAAAAAATTAATCAAATCCCCGCCTGCCGGCGAGGCAGGAGGGGATTTAGTTTTGGTTAAAGGTTCACAAGGGATGAGGATGGAAAAAATCGTTGAAGAAATAATGGCCGAGCCACAACGCAAAAAAGAACTTCTCGTCAGACAAGGCAAAAAATGGCTTTCTAAGTAATTGGAATCATGTTAAAATGTTGCCGAATATGGCCCTATCGTCTAGTGGTTAGGACACGGCCTTCTCAAGGCTGGAACACGGGTTCGACTCCCGTTAGGGCTGCATTAGTGGATTTTT
>Ga0209542_10018486_pt1 | contig 11275 bp, 14 predicted proteins | sample RifCSPhighO2_01_FD_184028 | JGI IMG/M metagenome (GOLD analysis project Ga0209542, IMG submission 184028) | Soil microbial communities from Rifle, Colorado - Rifle CSP2_plank highO2_0.1 (SPAdes) (version 2) | ecosystem: Environmental > Terrestrial > Deep subsurface > Rock core/Sediment ...
CCGGCATTTTCGGTCGTAACAGCGCAAGCGTTCCCATGACTCCGAAGATCGCGCCGCTTGCGCCGAGTGCCGCCCGATACAAGAATATCGATCCAAAACTCGCAAGTAACCCTGCCACAAAAAATATTATGAGAAACTTCTTTTTTCCAACAATCTGTTCGAGTATCATCCCGAACAGCACAAGCGCAAACATGTTATACAATAAATGAACAACATCACCATGCAAAAACACCGCAGTGATCAACGTCCACGGCCGATACACAACATCCGCTGATACGAGGAGGAATGTCTCAGTAAATCCAGGCACCGTCTGCTGCAAGATGAATGCAAAAATGCAGATGCCCGCCAAAACAAAAACAGTTCTCATAAATAAACCACTAACAGTCGTGCTGTTATAGGAAATTGCTAATATTAAACCCCTTATGTAGCAATTTACTATTATAGTAAATCTCACTATTTTTCTTATAGAGTGAGATTTACAATCACCCCAATTCGCTGATTATAGCCGTCAAAAAGTAAGTTTGTCAATTTACTTCACTTAAACTATCAAATCACCCAATATACGACGTCTCGTTCTTTCCCTTCTTGAATGCCTGAATTGCGCTTAACTTCTTTGTGCGCTTCAACGTTTCAGTTTCCAACTGCTGAATTTCTTTGTTTAATTTATCAACATGCAATCCTAATCCCAGTTTCACATTCAGCACGCGGATAATTTCTGCTGCACCACTGACACCGAGATACATTGGGTGCCCATACGTCTCTGCAAGCAATGCAACACCGTCCATGTCGCGCAATTTCCCCAAACCAACAAGCAATCCTGAAACACCTACAATCGGGCCTACAACACCATGAATTTTCGTCTCAACGTTCGCGCCTTTTGCATACTTCTGAATAATCTCTTTTCCGTTTCCGGTAATATAGACTTTCGGTTTTTCTGGTGCTCGAGGCAATCCAATGCCACCCGTTGTAATCAGCTCATGCACGCCCATTTCTTTCGCAATCTTGATGACTTTCTCGCAAAACTCGTAACTGCTCACTTCATCCAAGGGCTGCACATCGCCAGTCAAAATCAGTAAGTCTCGTTTCCCATCTTTGCCGTTAAACGTCTTTGCATATAACTCGATACTCGGCAATTCCACCATATCATCGTCATTCACAAACACCGTGTGAGGAAATGTATACGAAAAAAGTGAGTAAATTTTTTTAGCTTTCAACTCCTGAATCACAAAATCAATAGCAACCTTACCCACATTGCCAATACCGGGCAGCCCTTCGAGAAGCACAGGATCTCTTAATACCGGTATTTTATCGGTTTCTTTGATTGTCTGCCACATAAATCGTATACAGTCACTGAAGTATAAATAGATTTGCTTTGTAGTACTATCCATTCAAACATTAGGATTCTACAATTTATACACTGGTGTTGAATAAGTGGAATCCTGATGCACTAAGAAACCCGCAGGTTTCTGGTGTGTCAGAAATGAATGCATTTCTAAACATGCTCAAGAACCACTGGTCAATAGATCAGTGGTTCTTGACAACTAAAGTTAAACATAGCGTACGTCAACAAATCAGCTAATATAGTACACGCAAAACGATGCTGCTCGTCAGTGGTGTGTACCGTTACACCACTTTGCTGATTAAATGTATAGTAACGTTCTAAAAGCATAAATCAAAATTTATACGTCAGGAATACTAAAAACAGACTCAACACAACCCTTTCTTTTCTAAGTCGGGACGCCGCGCCTGCAGCCGATAGCTTCCGTACTTGTCTTCTGGACTCCATTTTGCGGGCTGTCGTGGCACAGTCTTAGAATCGCAGTGCATTTCCTGCATCGTATAACTCTTGCATTGTTCACAGAATAAAATATGTCTCATCTTATGCCTCAATTAACTACCAGCCTGCACCTTACGCGCTTTCTTCGCGCGCAAACTGTGCCTCGCCGCTTTCAACAACTGCACTTACGACTGAATCTTCAACTGCTTTTAATGTCAGCTCGGCATCTTTATAATTTTCAGCTTCAACGACCATTTTATACTTGCCGCCGCCGATGTACACAATGGATATTGTCGCGCTCTTTTTCGCTTTTTTCTGCGCAACTAAAAATGCTTCTCTGACAACACCCACACCATTCGACGCATAACTTTTCACATTAAACGTTCCTTTGATTGACACTTTCGCAGGCTTGAACCGATCCATGATTACATCCTGGAATTCCTGAGCAATTTGCTTGTCTGCGATAAATTGACTAGCTTGTACTTGTCCGGCTGCAACTTCTCTAAAGAATAAATGAACAAATGGATAACGCTCAAACACTTTCGCTGTCAACATTTCATACAATTCTTGAACTTTATTCTTTGACTGCTGAGCAACCATCTCGATTATTTTTTCAGCTTTCTGTTCTTGTTTGATCTCATCAAGTTTCTTCTTGCGTTCCATTTCGGAAACGCGACGCAAACTTAAATCGATATGTCCCCTTTCAGAATCAACCCGTAAGACCTTGCACACTATTTTCTTGCCTAATTCAACATACTCGCGAATATTTCTAATTCTACCGGGTGCAATTTCACTGATGTGAACTAATCCGCCCTTATCATACTCGTCGATATTGACAAAAACAACATGCGGAAGAACTTTTGTAACAGTACTCAGAACTAATTCGTCTTCAGCAGGATAACCTTCGCGCCGGTAAAGCATTACTCTAAGACCTCCAACACGCGCGCTGCAATTTTTGCTTTTCCGCCGGTTGGACTTGCTAACACGCTCTCACATACTAAACACGCGACAGAACTTGTGACTGTACTAAATACTATTTGTTCATTCTTGCATTTTGCACAGCGCACTTTAATAAATCGGCTTTGTGGTTCCATAATCTTATCCTTCCTTGAGTTCAAAACGTTTCATTCTGACTCCTTTTCGTTGAACATTAATTTTCTTGCATTCTTTACAAGTATATCGTAAATCTGTTTTCTTGCTGACTTTGGCGCCAGTCATTGTCCATGATGCAATAGGTGGACGTGAGAATCTGCCCCAATTACCATTACCACGTCTGCGACCACGCTTTCGTGCGCGCGTCATTGAACCGCGTGACTGAGGATGAGCTTTATTTAAACCCTTGAACTTCTGATTTGTGACCTTCTGAGTGGTATGTTTTTTACACGTCGGACATAAGCGTCTCATTTCTCGTGGGTATTTCATAGATGGGGTGAGATTGCGGGGTGTTTATAAAGATTTGGGTTTAAGCCTGTTTATCTATTATGGTAATGACAGAATCTACACTTTACGTAGAATCAGCTAATGGGGGCAGGAGCACGACGCGAGCGTTCGTCGATAGATGCGTGCCCCCATTAGCTAATTGTAGTAGAAAGTCTTCATCATTATAGACGAATAGAGAAAACTTTATATCGATTACAGTCAAAACCAATGCATGGGAGAAAGTTATGCATCGCTTATTGTTGGGGTTGCTTTTAATCCTGGTGATAGGCTTGGCGAGCAAATTTACAGCACACTGAAATCAAGAGAAGATGCTCAAGCCAAAAGTAAGACGAAAAAGGTTTTTACCCTAGATGAATTGTCCGATCCTAAGAAATATACGGGAATTACGCACAGAGGCAAACCATTTCGAATTTTTGAAGATCAAGAAGTACCTATTACAGAATATTCATACCTTCTTGGATACGAAGCTGCATCAACAGGACGATTTGACAAAGATTCCACATCCGGATGTCCGGGATACTTTGAGATGACACCTGAACTTCTCATAAAAGCTCAAGCACTTATTGGACCAGCAAAAGCAGCCTTACGAAAGTTGGGCCAAGAATCACTTTGCGATAGAGTACGAACATATATTTTTGTAGGTCATACGTGATCCCTATATCTCCACCGCTCTTCCTTTCTTAATAAGAATCCCCGCCACATCCGCAGGCACGTGCGCAACGTCATCCTCGTCAAACGGTCCATATATCGCTAAATCACTGCCGACGAACTTTGGCACTGCCTGGATAAATCGTACTGTTTTATTCTCTTTCTTTAGCTGTTGCTTTGGCGTCTCCAGTTCTACAACGACCGACGATTGTTTCTGCTGCTTAATGTCGGGCAGTTTCATCTGCATTAAATTAAGCAATACGCCATGCCTATACTGGTCAAGTACTGACGTTACTCCCTCATAAAACATGCGCTCCTCGTTCATGAGATTCTGTGCTTCTAATTCCGTTCCAATCCTACTTTTATTGACTGCAAGTCCAATGATCTTCTTCTCGCGCCGTTCGTAAATATCCTTGAGAACTCTGCGCGTATTTTTGATCTCATTCTCAATCTTGTCGCGCTCACCCAATCGAAACAAATCAGTATCTCCACTCATCTTCTCCCATACTTTCATTTTTTCTTGGAGATAGGTGATTACATCCTGGTAGAAACTAGGTTCAAGCGGCAACAAATCCTCGCGCTGTTTCTCGCGCATGAGGATATCATAAAGAGTCTCAAATGTAATTGCTATTTCGATGCCCATGAATAAACCTAGAAGTTTTGGGTTTAAATCATTTTCCGTTGTCTAGTCTTTCTTTAAGAAAACATCTATATAACTCATGATCGAATCTTTTTTATCTAGATTCATTGACATTTGCTCGCCATAATTTGTGCGTTTTGCCAGAAGAATATTCTCTTTTTTCAATTCAGTTATTATTTCCTTGACATGTCAGAAATGAGCATTCGCAAGCTATGGGCTTTAGCCCCATGATAGAATTGCTCATTTCTGAGCATGATCAAGAACATGCTGCGGGCTTGAGCCCGCCAGTTCTTGACACGTCCAACAATGTCTTTGGGAAAACCTTTCTGAATATGTTCGATTGCCGTGTGGCTCGCTTCAAACTTGCCGAAACGTGCAAGCTTGTGCAAAATTTTTCCTTTGATCTCCTCATCAGTCCACATAGTCTACAAGAATAGACGATTCCTCCAAAGCTTTATATAGTTTTTCAGCAATAATTAAGATCATGACTGACAAATCACTGCTCATCCAACTTGTCGGCGAAGCACCGCTGTTCAAGATCATGGATTTTCTCGTAGACAATAAAGGACTAGATTTCACTAAGGAGCAAATCGCAGATGGCGCAGGCATATCACGCGCATCATTGTTCAATTATTGGAATGAACTTGAATCGAGGGGCATAATTAAAGTGACACGAAAAGAAGGCAAGACAGCTTATTACACTTTAAATTCATCAAACCCGATTACTCAAAGAATTCTTGAACTGGAAGCGACGCTTATTTCTCAGGCGATGGTCCAATCTGAATCTGAATTAGAATTAAACTGACCCCTCACATTTATAAACGTCCTTCTTAATTTTTAGTGCATGGCAACGCTTCAATTCCAAATGCTCGACTTCTGGGAAGAAGAAGACAAAGTACGAGTCAACTTGTCGAAGCGCTTTTACGTGTACATGTCAAAAAAAGAACTCCAATCAGTCGCATCATTCAAATTAAACTCAGAAGACAAACATTCAATCGTTTTCGATTGTTCACAGCAGCGTGCAGAAACTCGTTTCCTCGACCTGCTCACACAAAAATTACCTGAACTGAAAACCATAGGAACGAACAACAACGCTGTCTACATCCATAAAAATTCCGGTATTCCACTCATCGGCAACTTGTCATTTGGAATTATCCATCGTGGGACATCAATCATCGAAATCAAGCCGCAAACTGCTTGTAACCTCGATTGCGTCTACTGTTCAGTCAACGAAGGCCTCAGCAGTAACCAAACTGACTACCTTGTCGAGCGTGACTATCTTGTCGACGAATTCAAGCGCATGGCCGAGTTTGTAGGCGTCCCAGTCGAAGCACACATCGGTGTGCAGGGCGAACCACTGTTTTACGCAGAATTTGCAGATCTCGCACGCGAGTTGTCCGAACTTCCATACGTCTATCGTATAACAACAGACACGAACGGCACGCTTCTCCACAAAAAATTAATTGATGAACTCGCACAAATTCCTAAACTTCGTTTAAACATCTCGCTGAACGCAGTCGATAAAGATATCGCATCAAAAATGGCCGGCACAAATTACAACACGAAACACGTCATGGAAATGGCAAAATATGCAGCCGACAAAATGGATATTTTGATCGCTCCGCTATTTGTACCCGGCTACAACGATGCTGAACTTCTCAAAGTCATAGAATTCGGAAAAACATTGCCACAGAAAGATTATCCAATGGTCTGTATCCAAAATTTTTTGAATTATACAACCGGACGTAATCCGAGCAAACAAATGGCATGGGACCCGTTCATGGATAAACTCAGAGATCTTGAAAAAAAGACCGGCACGCGCTTAATTCTAGATTTCAAGAAGGATTTTCACGTCGCACCCACAAAACAACTGCCTAAACCGTTCAAGAAAGGCTACAAAGTAATGGCAAAAATCGTTGCGCTTGGCCGTTACCCTAAAACGCGCTTAGCCGTCGCAGGCGATAGAAACATCACGATATTCGCGTGCGACGCTCCGGTGGGCAAAGACATTAGAATAAAGATCATGAGAAGCAAACATAATATTTTCTTTGGGAAAGTGTTGTGAATCGTACTTGTTTAGTTCATGATTCATAAAATTTTCAATGTTTACTTCTCGACTTTAATTAGCTAATGGGGACGCAATCCGACGTCGTGTTGTTAACCCATGAGCTGATTATACGTTAAATGTAGTAAATCCGATCTACAATCAATCATTCATAAACTCCCCACACTCCATTCGAGTACAATAAATCCAACGTCACTCCAAACTCAATAGGCGCAATAATATACTGAATGTCATAGTTATCGATCACTGTTAGATCAATTTCGTTTCCGCTCTTCAGCGTCTCCTTAATCGCCGCATTCGCCGCCAACTGCTCTTTATACGACGACGAAAACGCTTCAAGATGCGTGATATCCGGATCTAGCGGAATCTTATGCGACAGTACACCACTCCATGCAGGCGCTTGATAAAAAAACACACGAACAAAAGAATCATCATAATTCTTCAACCAACGTGCTGCATCAATCAGCTCGTCGCTAGGCGCAATCTCTGGATTGAACCAATGCTCACGCACATGCAAAAAATGCTGAACTTGCACCACTGCGAGAAATATAAGCACAAATAAAATCAATGCGTTTTGACAATATGTTTTAAGCATTTTTGCTGACATTGTGTCTAGTCCAATCGCCGCAAGCATCACGGCGGGCAACGCAAGCAAGTCTAACATCTTCAATTGTGTGAACGGCACGTGAAATATTGTCATAAGCACACAAAGAACAAACATTCCCTGTAACGAGTAATCTCTTCTCAGTCGATTCGTTCTCGATTCATCTCGCAATTTTCTATCGCTCACCCCAAGTGCGAACAAACCATATACTGCAAACCCAAACAGTACTGCTGTCAATCCATGTACGCTAAAAAGCCAGTCATAAATCGTCTGCCATTGCCAAAATCCAAACACGGGTTGCGTTGCATTGTATCGTGTATTTTCCCACGTTCCAGCAAGCACACTCTTTACAATCTGAATATACGCCCAACTCCAGGGCAATGCAACAAGTGCGGGCATAACAACATGTCTCACTTTTACCGTTCTATGCAGCCACAAATAGTAAACATACAATGCACCAGCAACTAACACAAAGAACACATGCGTCAACGCAATTAATCCCACCATTGCACCAGCAGCAGTGAGCTTCTCTCGACGCAATAAATACCATTCAACAAGAATCAGAATCATACTCATAAGTTGCGGAAATTCGCCATAGATGAACACGTTTGAAAATACTGGGACAAGTCCAACAAGGAACGCCGCAACAAGTGCAGCTCTTTTTCTTCTTTCCCTTTGCACAGTATCGTACGTCGCAACCAAAAAATACATCGCAATCGGCATGACTAGCCAAAGTACGATGCCCAGCGCACGCACCGCATCAATCGGTTCAAGAGGCAGAACAAACGCAATGTAATGAAAAAGCGGTGGATATGTGTAGCTATTCGATGTATAGGGTTCCCATGTTGTGATAAAACCTTGGTGTCCAATTGCCTCAACAATCTCCGCATGCATCGCTGCGTCGGGTGTTATGGCTGCGGGAAACTGACTTTGGATGGCAAGAAACAACAAGAATATGCCAATAAATGGGTAAATTATGTAGTTGGTGTTCATTATATTTATTTAATACTCCCAATGCTTTTTTTTATCTTTCACTTCCATCATAAAATCTTTAGGTAAATGTTGCTTTTTGCTGAAACATATTTTTTTGACATCATCTTTGAACGGAACACTTAATCCTGCATCTTCAATAAGACACAGTTTCTCAAATACAAAGAAACACCAATGAGCGTTCTTCTGGCTTTCCATTTCGTCTATAATGATCTTTTTATCAAGAGCTCTATTTAAAAGCATAATACAATCTTCGATATCCTTTTCACGATCGGTTATCGATTTAAAGAGAAAAATGTCCTCATTTGATGCAAGATAAACACTTAACTTTCCATACCTCTTGTGAAGGGCAGCGCGTTTGACCATATCATCGCTCAATACAAGCCGCTTGCACACTTCACGCAAAAATAAATCAATACGTCCGTCGCCTTTTGTAAATACTATAATTGCCGACAAGTAAAACTCTTCCAAGTCGGTATCTTGATGATAACCTGCCTCGATCAGTGTCCTGGATACTGTGTCCAAATCAGATTGATTTAAAGCAATCATATCTATATCTTTAGTTTCATCTTTTAACCCGCGGAAACTCATCGCACATCCGCCAATAAGATATATTGATACGGGGTGTTTTACTGTATTGCCAACATTTTCAAGCATCCGTTCCAAGTGTTCACGTTTAAATATATTACATCACATCATACATTTTAAGTGTCTCATCTAATTCATTTCGAGTAATCGCTGGCAGATGCTCTGTAACGATGCGCTTGTCCTGGGATTTTATAACAATAAATACATCTCTCAAGCGTTCTCGACAATCATATTTTGAAGCAAGTAATGCAAGTCTTTTATATGTTAATCGATGCTTGAGAAAGAAAGAAATAACTAGCGCAAGATGTCGTGGATCATTAAGCTGAACCAACGAATGAATCGCTACTTCGTCAACCGATACATTTCTTTTCGGAAGAAAGAATGTGTGATTTATAGAGTACATCATTATACCTAAGGTTGGATACGCTGTGAACCCCGTCGGGGTCGCATCAACTTCTTCATATGTCTGGAACAATATTTCGCTGTCCATTTTCCATAACAAACGTCCTCGTACATTTGTATAATTTCGATAAGCTTCTAAAAATTTGACTCTCGTTGTTCTGTATTTTGATAATCGATAATAACCATTCTCTCTGCTCACAAAAGCTCTATTTCTCAGTCCACGAAGATAGAAACGCACCATTTTTTCCCGCATTCGTAGGGCAAATGCAATTTCCACAACTGTCTTTGCCTCATAAACTATAGCACCCAAAACTCGCAGACGTTTTCCAATAAAGACATTTTCATAGTCGAGTCCAGGCACTTCAATTATCAATGCCTGAACAGCACGTGCGTGCTCTGTAAGTGCAATTGAAACATAATGAGTATTGCCATGGTGCTCTATAATCACAAAGCCTTTTTCTTGTAAATCTCGAATTATTTCACTTGTCCATGACGGTGATCTCTTGCATGCTTGTGCTATTTGACTTACACTCCATTTATGCGAGCCAATTGCACGAAGCACCATCCACGATGATTTCGTTATCATAATACCCATTATATCCGAAATACTATATAAATACTTCGGTAAATTCTGATAACACTCAGAAATGCAAATGATTTTTGTGTGTCTCAAGAACCACCGGTCTATTGGTTGACGGCTCTTGACATTAAAAAAAATCGTATAGAAAACAATTCATACATTTGGGCAAATATCCCTATTAATCTTCTTTCTCGATGCTCGAAAGCACTTTTTTAAGTTTAGGTCTCAACTTTGGAATCTCATTTTTGATTGCTGCCCACACCAGATTATAATCAATTCCAAAATACGCATGTATTAATCTATCTCTCATACCAGCCATTGACTTCCATTGTATCTCATGATATTTTTCTTTCACACTAGTGGGCATGTATTTTACAGCTTCACCAATTATCTCAAATTTTCTGATGACTGCGCTCGACGTCTTTTCATCTTCTTTTAACTCATCCAGCGTCATGTCACTAACAAACTCTTCGATAAACTCAATAGCATCGATGATGTCTTTTACAAACAACTTCGAATCTCTTTTCATACTTTAAGCACCTTTTTCGTGATATTACTCTTAAATTCCGGTCTTAATCCTTCTTCTGAAACTATGTCTACTTTTATCTTTAGTTTCTCTTCAAGATAATTGCCCAATCCAACATAATCAAAGAGTGTTGCTTTTTGATTAAATTTTACAAGAATATCCAAATCGCTCGATTTTTTCTGTTCCCCTCGCGCATAAGAACCGAAAATACCTAACTCCCTAACCTTAAATCTTTTTTTAAGCACAGGCAAATTTGCAGTCAATACACTTTGAATCTGTTTAAGCTTTTTCATACAACCACTCCAACACTATAATTCAACCATTCTTTAATCTTTTGATTTTATCACTCAAAACCTAAGATACGAAAGATAACAACCAAGAACAAACAAACCCATTTAAAAAATAGACAAAGAAAAGAAAAAAAGAAGTAAAAAATTACTTCACTTTAACGATTTCTGCGTTGCTGAGTGTTGTACCCTGCACCGTAACCTGTGAACCTGAAAGTTCGCCAGCTCGTGATGCTAATACTTTACCAGCTCGTCGCGTATCGTCGCCACTGTAACCAGCTACAACCATTGCAACCTTGTCGCCAACATCGTAGAGAGCAATAATTGCTTCTCCTGCGTTGAAGCCTTCAGCACAGTTGCTTGGTACGCTCTGACCCTGTTCAGTGTACATAACTGCTGCAGTAACACTGTTTGCACATGGACCACCGACTGAGATGATGTGTTGTGCTTTAACATTTGTTACTTCTTCAGGCAACTTCGTTACGGTTGAAGGCGAGATGCCAACACGGTTTGCTGAACCGCCCGTTGTTCGTGTGCTTGAGGTTGTTGATCCAGATGTTACATACAACTGTGGTAATCGCTGTTCCTGTGGGTATGTTAACGTCAGTTCATTCGGATCGCTGCTTGGCGATGTGAACTTGATAAACGTTCCCATTGACGTGTAGCCGTACGCAACTTCGGTCTCTCCATCGGGTGTTAATAAATTATTAATTAACCCACTCAAAGCA
>Ga0209542_10018487_pt1 | contig 11274 bp, 9 predicted proteins | sample RifCSPhighO2_01_FD_184028 | JGI IMG/M metagenome (GOLD analysis project Ga0209542, IMG submission 184028) | Soil microbial communities from Rifle, Colorado - Rifle CSP2_plank highO2_0.1 (SPAdes) (version 2) | ecosystem: Environmental > Terrestrial > Deep subsurface > Rock core/Sediment ...
CACAACGGAAGACGAGACAAAAGACAAACAAGATAAATTAGAAACAAAAGAAGAAATAGTTAAAGAGGAAAAAGAGGAAAAACAGGAAAAAGAGGAAAAACAACCCGCCTCCGCTAAAACTGCTGTGGGCGAGGAAGAAAGTGGGGTGTCCGACACCCCACAAACTGTTATGCAAACTGTTGCTGAACCAGTTGTTGAAATCGCTCAAACTCAAGATTTGTCATTGCGAGGAGTCCCGAGCGAAGCGAGGGACGACGAAGCAATCCAGGGTGAAGGCGCGGACTCTGGATTGCCACGCTCGTCTGCGGACTCGCTCGCAATGACAGAAAAGGAGAAAGCCTACCAGGACTGTTTGGCCCAGCAGCCGCAGGTTATCAATGTTTTAGCCCACACCACTATCCCAGAAATTTACAAGGTAGGACAAGAAAACAAAATCAAGGTAAAGTGGCAGAATAATGGAAATCAGGAAATGGAGTTTCACGCATACGACCTCAACAACAATGGAAAACTAGATTATGTTGAGTGGACTGTCCCGCACTTGTCTGACCAGATATTTGAAATCATATTTATCAGCAAAGCATGGCATTTAGACAGCAACCAAGAAATACTTGAAGATATTTATGACACCGTTGCAGAGCAAGAGGGCACATACGCAGACAACACATTCGCTACCGTGCCACAAAATCACTTTGTCCGCGTCACATTTCAGCAAGTATTAGACAACACAAAAGATATTACCATTTACGCAAGGCCTTCTTTCTCGTCATTGCGAGGAGGACAGCAGTCCGACGCGGCAATCACAAACAACGGGATTGCTTCGTCGCCCGAAGCTCCTCGCAATGACGGTGTTGGACATTCCATAGAAGTTTACCCCGTTTACACAGACGAGAACGGAAACCAAATTCAAGGCCCAAAACTGGAACTCACAAACGACGGCCAGAATCCTGATTTCTCAAACATATCCACAGACGGAAAATACAGAATTCTGCTCACCAACCTCGCAACGCCAACCGATGTTTTTGATTTAAAGATAGTACCCGCTCCGTAATTAAAAACAAAGTAAAATGATTGAAAAAAACTTTAAAAAATGGACGGAACAAAAAACAAAGATTCATAACGATAAAATTCGCCCGTTTTTTCACGAGCGCGAGGTGTGGTTTTCGTCTCTTGGAGAGAATGTTGGATTTGAGCAAGACGGGGGCGGAGAAAAGTTTATGAGGCCGGTTCTTGTTTTAAAAAAGTTTAACAACGAGGTAGTATGGGCTCTGCCGCTTACACGAACGGATAAAACCGGGAAATATTATTTTCGTATATCGTTGATTGCCGATGACGGAAAAAAAGACAACCATCCAAGCGTTGTTATTCTTTCACAGCTTCGTTTAATTGATGCCAAACGTTTGCAATATAAGGCAGGGACAGTTAAAGAGAGCGAGTTTATAAAAATAAAAGAAGCGCTGATAGCGCTCCTAAAATAGTTACTCCCGCTTGCGCGGGAGAGGGCCGAAGCCGTTTGTATATTAAGTATATCAAATCAAAACCCAATGTCAAGTCTTCACTCATTTTTTAAATTATGTTTTATGTTTATGTGTTGAAAAGTGAAAAGGATAAAAGACATTATATTAGTTTTTCAACAGATCTGAAGTTAAGATATAAAGAGCATTGCGATGGAAAAGTAAGAGCCACTTTTTATAGAAGACCATTAGTTTTAGTATATTATGAAACATATAATAGCAGAGAAATTGCGCAAAGAAGAGAAAGACAATTAAAAAGTGGCAAAGATCACATGGCGTTAATAGAAAGATTAAAAATAAAAAAATGAGTGAAGACTCAAGACCAAGTATAAAATTTAAAGGTTTGTTGTTTCTGGCTCTCATAGCCGCGGTTTTGGCATTTGTTCCGTTTCCGTCATTACGAGGAGTCCCGAGCGAAGCGAGGGACGACGCGGCAATCCAGAGTAACAACACCGCAGAAGCAGACCAAGGCCAGGTTTCCATTGACATTGATTACATTGTTGACCCGGTTGGCTGGCTTGCCGGCTGGAGTTACAGAAAAGCAATAACCATAGACAACGCCAATGTTGACTCAGACCTCACAGACTTCCCCCTATTAGTTAAAATCACAGCCGACGCAGACATTGGTGACGGGGCGCAGGCAGACGGAGATGATATTCGTTTTACAGACAGCGGCGGAACAACCCTTCTGCCCTATGAAGAAGAGAGTTGGACAGGCGGAGCGGGCAATGACGCCACAGCTGACTTCTGGGTCAAAGTTCCCACAGTTGCTACCGCGGCCGATTCTACGATCTATGCGTACTACGGGAAGAGCGACGCCGCGGACGGGCAGGATGCCATGAATGTGTGGGACAGTAACTTCAAGGGGGTGTGGCATCTTCCGAATGGGACGACACTCGGAGTACTTGATTCAACCTCAAACGCGAATAACGGCACGATCAACGGGGTGGTGGCGACGGCAGGGAAGGTGGACGGAGCGGGGAGCTTTGATGGGACGAATTCGAATGTGGATATTGGTAACAAGGATATTTTCGATTTTGGTACGTCACCATTTGCTGTATCCGCCTGGTTCAAAGCACCAAGCAGTGCAAAGAAAGATTATAGAACCATCATCGCAAGAAGTTATAATCCAGGATTGTGGATTCAATCCAGGGCGACCGGACACATTGACTTTAGTACATCAGATAGTTTCGATGTAGAAACCACGGGTGATTATTTTGATAACGCGTGGCACCACATTACGGCGGTCAGAAACAGTACGGCAGCGAACGACTCCAAAATATATATGGATGGCTCGCTTGATGGACAGGGTACGGTAGCTGCGAGTGCAAGCAATGACGCCAATCTGTATATTGGATCATTTGTCACAATAGGTAATCGAGTGTGGGATGGCACACTCGACGAAGTCCGCATCTCCTCCGCCGCCCGCTCCGCCGCCTGGGTCAAGTTCGAATACAACAACATGGCGAGCGCGACGAATGAACTAACATTTGGCTCTCAACTAACCTCAGTTCTCACTAACGCATATTGGATAGGCGGCACAGGCAACTGGTCAGACACAGCCCACTGGGCAAACGAGTCCGGCGGAACAGGAGGTTACAGCGCCCCCGCATCCACCAGCAACGCGGTGTTTGATGCAAGCTCGGGAACAGGCACAGTAACAATAGACACTGCCAGCGTGTCAGTAACCAATTTAACCCAATCGTCGGCCAACATAATTATTACCACCGGCGCCAATACTTTGAATATGTCTGGAATTTGGGCTGGCGGCGGAGGCACGGTTACCGGCTCTGGAGCAGGAGCAGTTGTGCTAAACGGAACCAGCCAAAGCATCACCGGCTCAACAACTTTTTACAACCTCACAAAAACAGTTGCCACGGCAGACACGCTCACATTTACCGCCGGAACAACCCAGACAGTGTCTGGGGCGTTAACACTAAACGGAGCCTCGGGACAACTGCTCTCGCTCCGCTCGTCTTCAAGCCCAACCCAGTGGAACATAGTTGTCCCAGCCACGCAATCGCTCTCTTACATAGATGTCAAAGACTCCAATAACACGGGAACAGTAATTGACGCCACCAACACAAGTTTATTCACAGACAGCGGAAACAATGTGGGCTGGACATTTGATACCGTAGCCCCAACCACCACGGCCACCGCCACATCCGGAGGTTCGTCCCACACACCCGGTGTGTGGACAAACGAAAATGTGACAATAACCCTTACCTGCGCTGACAACGACGGCGGAATAGGATGCAGCACCACGTATTACTGCTCCGACACAACTAACACCTGCACCCCAACCACAACCTACACATCTGCCGTCACAATCTCCACCGAAGGCACATCTTACATCAGATACTATTCCACCGACACCGTTCCCAACACAGAAACAACGGCCAGCCAGACAATCAAAATTGACACCACAAATCCAGTAACCGTGGCCAGCACAATCAGAAACGGAAACACTATCAATTCAACCCTAACTTGCACCGATATTTCGGGCTCTGGCTGCACATATACCTACTACTGCTATGACGCCACCAACACTTGCGCGCCAACAACAGTTTACTCAACCACGGTAAATTACCTGATAACCAGCCCCACGTATTTTAGGTATTATTCAGTTGACGCCCTGTCGCACACAGATTCCACTGCCTCAGAACTGGTTGAACTTCAAGGCGGAACCAGCGGAACCAGCGGATCTGGCAACACAGCTCCGCAACCAGTCCCGACCCCAGTAGTAACCCCTGCGCCCGCAGACCAGCCTCAGCCAACAGTTATCCAGCAAATAATTGAAGCTCCAGAACAGATAGTTCAAAAAATAAATGAGATAACAAAACAACTTGCTAAAACGCCCCAGCAACTGGCGCAAAACATTCAGATTATAAGCCAGAAGGTTTTTGATGTTTCAAAAAATATAGCTCAATTGATAGTTCCGCCATTTGGCAGACAGCCGGGATTGCAGGGAATGGGACCCTTGGCAGAAGCCGTGCCAAAGTCAGCTCCGCCTGTTTTTCAGGGCTGGGACATTATGACTGCCCGGCCAATTGGCGAAATTGTTTTGTCGCCGGTTGAATTTGATATTGCTTTCTTTGCGGAAAAATTTCCGCAGTTTGAAAAAACTCTGGCCATGTTTGGAATTGATGTAAATAAAATATCTGATGTTCAGAAGGTAAGCGGGACAGAGCTTTATTTGCCGGGACTTACCCAGACAATTTTAACTGAAGCAGAAATTTTATCAATAAATAAATTTTCCGTTGCTCAAGAGACGCCGTTTCCCGAGCTAATCGAAAAAACCGAGGAGCAAAAAAGGTTGGTTGCTCCGGGAACTTTTGAAATAAATAAGTTTGCTTTGGCGCAGGCAGTGCCTTTGGCCGACTTAACTACAGAGGCGAAGCAAAAAATTCCGACCGATATTGTTTTTGCCAGGACAGGCGGGGAATTGATAGACTATAAAATTGGTATTTCTGTTGATAAAAACGGAGGGGTTGAGCAAAAGATTAAAACTGTTCTCGGCAAACCCATACAGCTGGTGATAAAACCAGACCAGCCGGCAAAAAGAGTGACGGGATTTATTTCTCTGAAAAAATCAGCAGTCGGACAAAATAATCAAAATAAAACATTAAATATTTTATCTTTTATTTCCAGAATTTCAGGAGCTGCTTTGATAGATTCAATGCAGGATGCGGCTCAGCCAAAATTGGATCAAAGTTTACTGGTAAATAAATTTGCGTATGTTGAATTGAAAGGGGGAATTTTTACAGCCAACATTAATGCTCCGAAAAACGAAGGAGAATATCAGATTTCTACAGTTATTGAATACAAGGACATTTTAATTGATCCCAAAGAAACTAAAATGGCCGTCATTGTCAATCCTGAAGGTTATGTTTACAGCCAGATGCCGGACGGCAGGTTGAGAATAAAAGGCGCTTCTGTTTTGTTGTATTGGCAGAATCCGGAAACAAAACAATATGAGCCGTGGCCTGCTGAAAAGTTTTTGCAGAAAAATCCGATTGTTACCGACGAGACCGGAAAATATTCCTTTTTGGTGCCGAAAGGGACATACGAGTTAAAGGCAACGGCGTTGAATTACGAAAATTATGAGTCAGCTCCATTTGAAATGAAAGAGGAGATTGCCGTAAACCAGAACATTGAGATGAAGAAAAAATCAGGCTTGTTTGGCTGGCTGAACTGGCAGAATTTTGTCGTTGCTTTGTTAATTATTGTGGTTGTCTTGTTATCCGTAATTATAGTATTTTTTGTAAAAAGGTCGAAATCAGTAAATAATTTTGTAAAAAAATGATTATAAGCAAAAAATCAATTTATCTGTTTTTTATCCTGTTGTTGTGCTCATCGTTAGCCGTTAACGGCTGGTTGATGTATCTAATTTACCAAACCGCAAACGTTTTTGAATCCCAGAAAATTAACAGCAATGTTTTATCTTTTACAGATATGTTTGTGAAAAAGGTTTTAATGGCAAAGGGAGAAATTGATTTTGACACAAGATTAGAGCTTGAAACAACCGTAAGAAGCTTAAACGACCAGCAAATTTTTGACCAGTGGCAGGCTTTCACAAAAGCCGAAACCAAAGAAGAATCTTCAGACAACGCAAAACGGCTGTTAAATTTATTGGTAAAAAAGTTAAAAGAACAGAATTAAAAAAGCGGACCGTTTTTAATGGCTCGCTTTTTTAGTACAAAAATTACGCGGTAAATCCAAGGTATGTGAACGTTAGTCCTAAAAATGTGATAACTACAAATGCGATTGGCAGCCACTGCGCATTTTTTATTTTGTTTGTCCAATTTTTAACAAGTTCCGGGAGAAAAAGAAGAGACAGGCCCTTTATTAAGGACATCCATCCTAAAATTGTGACAGCAACTTGCCAATTTTTAACCCAGACATTATGCGAAACAACCATTGCCACGCCTATTATTAAAATCATCATTCCCCAGGAAAACATTATTCCCTCTTCTTCTATAGCCGCAAACAATCTTTTTATATATTTTTCTTTTATAATCAGGGATAAAGATATTGCCACTATTGAAATACCCCAGACTTCCGCTAAAAAATTTGAAAGCTCCATATTATTTATATTATTGTTATTTATTTTTAACTCGACAGTTTCATTATACCATAAAGTTATCCACAGTACCTTGCTTTTTATAATAATATTTATTCTGTATAATTAAATAACGGTTATAAATATAAATAAAAAAATTTATGGATAAAAAAACGATTATCATAATAGTTGCTTCTGTTTTGCTAATAGCCATTATCGGTTTTAGTATTTTGGGTTATTTTTATTTTAAAAATAAAACTTCAAATGCGCTGGAAAAAACGCAGGGGGGCGCAGAAGAAATAACCAACAGCGCCACAAAGGGAGTTTTGCCTTCCCTGCAGACAAATCCTCTTGAAAACAAACCAGACGTCAATCCGGCAAGCAATGCCAATCCTATAAAAAATATTAAAACTAATCCTTTTGAATAATATGAAAACAAAATATTTGATTATTATAGTCATTTTAATGTTTAGTTCGGCTATGGCGGCTGTGGAAAATATCAATTATCCGGTTGAGGAGTTAGGGGGCTGTAAAAGCGAATCTGATTGCAAAGCATATTGCGATAAGCCAGGGAATCTTAAGGTTTGTTTAGATTTTGCCAAAGAAAATAATCTTATGTCTGATAAAGAGCTGGCGCAGGCTGAAAAATTCTTGGCAGCTGGCGGTGAAAGTCCTGGCGGTTGCGTTGGCAAAGACGTTTGCGAGGAATATTGCAATGATATTAGCCACATTGACGAGTGCATTTCTTTTGCCGAAAAAAATGGCTTAATACCGTCAGAAGAATTAGAAGAAGTCAAAAAAGTCCAATCAGCAATTAAAAGAGGTGTCAAGCCGCCTGCCTGCGGCAACAAAAGGGACTGCGATGTCTATTGTGAAGAATCAGAACACATGGAAGAATGTATTGCTTTTGGATTAGAATCTGGTTTTATACAGGGCAAAGAAGCAGAAGACGCGCAGAAAATGTTACAGGCAGTGAAAAGGGGAGTCAAGCCGCCGCCGTGCAAAGGAAAAAAAGCATGCGACGAATACTGTTCAAGCCCAGACAATATGGAAGTGTGCATGAATTTTGCCATGGAAGCTGGTTTTATGTCAGAGCAGGAAAAAGCAGATTCTCAAAAAATGCTGCAGGCAATAAAAAAAGGCGTGAAACCTCCGCCATGCAGGGGCAGGCAGGAGTGCGATGATTATTGCGGCCAAGACGGTCATTTTGAGGAATGCATGAATTTTGCCGAGGCAGCTGGATTTATGAATGAAAAGGATGCTGAGATGGCGCGAAAAACCGGGGGCAAGGGTCCGGGCGGATGCAAAGGAAAAGAGAAATGCGAAAATTTTTGCAACAATCCGGACAACCAGGAAACTTGTTTTAATTTTGCAAAAGACAACGGCATGATTCCAGAGGAAGATTTAAAAAAAATGGAGGAGGGCAGGCAGCAAATGAAACAATCTTTTGAACAAATGCCAGCAGGGGTGGAAGAGTGTCTTAACAATGCAATAGGGGCAGATATGGTTGAAAAAATGAAAAACGGGGTAATGCCCCAGCGAGATATTGGAGAAAAAATGCAAGGGTGTTTTCAAAAAATGGGTCCTCCGCCCGGGCAGGAAGGCCAAAATTTTCAGCCAGGACCCGGTCAGGAAAATCCGGGCGACCAAATAATGCCTCAGCAGGCGGGTCCCGGCGGATGTAAAGGACCTGAAGAATGCCAAAAATATTGCGAAAGCAATCCCGAGGCATGCAAAAATTTTGGTCCTGCCGGGCAAAATAATCAACAAGGTCCCGGGCCTAGCCAAATGCCCCCCTGCCAGGGAGAAAATTGTCAATATGGACCTCCGCCGCAAGGAACAATGCCTCCGGAAGGAATTCAGCCGCAGCCTCCAGATAATTTTCAGCAACCCCCTGCAGAACAACAACCAGCTCCAAGCGATAATTTGCCCCCGCCGCCACCTCCACCCGGAGCTTTCTTCAAACCAGAATCATTCTTGGGCTCAGTGCTTTATGTGATAGCAAAAGCCCTTTACAGCATGAGATAAAAAAATAAAAAAAAACGCCTCAGTTTAACTGGGCGTTTTTTTTATTTAGTTATTACCTTTGTTTTTCCCAGAAAATAAATCTTCCGTCTGAAATTGTATGCACAATTATCACTCCTATTCCGGTAAGAACAAAAAATAGAAAAGCGCTTGTATTTTCCATAAAATATAAAGTTATTCCAATTGCAATAAAAAATAATCCGTAAATGCTGTGGTGGGTGTGATATCCTAAAAAGATATTGTGATGCCAGTAATATTTGCGCCTTAGCCTTTTGTTTGTTTTTAAAAAGAATTCAAACATCAAGGTTAAAAGCAGGCCGAACACTAAACCCATTAAAGAAACAATGATTTTTTTTATCATATTATTATATTCTACCACTTTAAGGCGGTTTTTTGTTTAGTAATTGAATTTCACGCCCGAAGCTTCTCTCTCGGCCCTTTTACCGTCAACTTCTTTCAAGTGCATTTTTCTTATGCGGATATTTTTTGGAGTAACTTCAACCAACTCGTCGTCTCCGATATATTCTAACGCGTCTTCCAAACCCATTGTTTTTGGAGTTTTAAAATATTCTATTCCTCCGTCTCCTTTAGATCTCATATTAGATAACGCTTTTTCTTTGCAGACATTTACCCTTATATCGTTTGATCTTGCATTTTGTCCCACCACTTGGCCTTCATAAATTTCTACGGCAGCGCCTAAAAATAAAACTCCCCTGTCTTGAACATTTGTAAGGCCGTAAATATTAGTTGGTCCGGTATCGGTGGAAATTAGCGAACCATGATTTTTTTCTTTCCAGTTTCCGGGGTCCGGCAAATATTGGAAAAAGACTGTGTTTATTATGCCAAGCCCTTTTGTGTCGGTTAAAAATTCATTTTTATATCCAAATAATCCGCGTGTTGGAATTATAAATTCTAAAAAGACTGTGTTTCTGTCAACTCTCATTTCTTTAATCTCTGCTTTTCTCTCGCCCATTTTCTGCATTATGACGCCCTGATATTGCTCTGGCACTTCAATAAAAATTTTCTCATACGGAGTAAGTATTTTTTTATTTACTTCGCGGGTGATAACTTGAGGCCTTGAAACCTGAATCTCAAAACCTTCTCTGCGAAGCCTTTCAATTAAAATTGCTAAATGCAATTCGCCGCGGCCGGAAACTATCCATTGGTTTTTGTCGTTTTCTTCAACCCTTAATGAAACATCTGTTTCTAATTCTTTAAATAATCTTTCTCTTATCTGCCTTGTTGTTGAAAATTCACCTTCTTTACCGGCAAAAGGGGAGTTATTTGCCATAAACGACATTTTAACAGTTGGCTGGTCAATATTTATTAACGGCAAGGCTTCGGGGTTTTCTGTGTCTGCAATTGTTTCACCGATTGTTACATCTGGAATTCCGGCTATCGCAACAATATCTCCGGCATTTATTTCTTTTGCTTCAACCCGGGCCAAACCTATAAAAGTCATTAACGAAGTTATTTTGCACTTTTTTTGCGCGCCCTGCCTGTTTATGTGCATTATCTCCTGACCGGATTTTATTATTCCATTATAAATTCTTCCAATTGCAATCCTTCCTTTAAAATCATCCGGGGTTATTAAGGTCACCAGCATCTGCAAGGGTTTTTCATTACTGGCGATAGGCGAGGGGATATGTTTTATAATCGCATCAAAAATTGGGTTTATGTCTTTCATTTTAGACAAGTCTGGTTCAAGCCCTGCTTTTCCAGCGCGGCCCGACCCGTAAATTATCGGAAAGTTTAAACTATGGTCTCCACTTCCCAATTCCAAAAATAATTCAAAAGTTGATTCCAGCGCGCGCGCGGGATCGGCTCCCTGCTTGTCTATTTTATTTATAACAACAATAATTTTGTGGCCCATTTCTAAAGCTTTTTTTAAAACAAATCTTGTTTGGGGCATAGGTCCCTCTTTCGCGTCAATTAAAAGCAAACAGCCGTCTGCCATATTTAAAACTCTTTCAACCTCTCCGCCAAAATCCGCGTGGCCCGGCGTGTCAATTATATTTATTTTTGTTTGCCCGTATTGCACAGAGGCATTTTTTGAAAAAATAGTAATTCCTCTTTCTCTCTCAAGTTCGTTGCTGTCCATAATCATTTCTTGGTTAACAACATCTTTGTTTAAATGAGTTTTTGACTGCCTCAAAAGCGCGTCCACTAATGTGGTTTTTCCATGGTCAACGTGTGCGATAATGGCTATATTCCTTATATTTTCCATAATAAATTAAATTATACACCAAATTTTGCCTAATGTAAAGGGATATAAAAATGAGCATACACAAATTTCTACGATCGTCCAAAATCAGGTAATCTAAAATTAAAGATATCTCTTGTACTCACGATCGTAGTCACAGAGGAAAACTTTTTTTGCAACAAAAAATCACCAGACCCAAAGGGTACCCCGGTGATTTTTTGTTTTTGTTAGATGTAATCCTTCGCCTGCTGGCTCAGGCCATTCGGCTCTAAAAGCCTCAGGCTCGAAGAGTAATTTTTTCACGTAGTGAAAAAATTACCAGCGGGAGTTGTTGCCTCCGCCGAACCCTCTGTCTCTGTTAAATCCGCCGCCGCCTGTTCTTGGGGCTCTTGGCTCCATTGGCCTGGCTTCGTTAACCGTGACATTCCTGCCATCTAAATCTTTGCCATTGAACATTTCAATAGCTTTTTGCG
>Ga0209542_10018489_pt1 | contig 11274 bp, 12 predicted proteins | sample RifCSPhighO2_01_FD_184028 | JGI IMG/M metagenome (GOLD analysis project Ga0209542, IMG submission 184028) | Soil microbial communities from Rifle, Colorado - Rifle CSP2_plank highO2_0.1 (SPAdes) (version 2) | ecosystem: Environmental > Terrestrial > Deep subsurface > Rock core/Sediment ...
CACGACAGGCTCGCCGCGCGCGATGCCGAGGAAGAAGATCGCGCCGACCAGGAAGGCGATGCCGATGAAGATCACCCATCCCAATCGGGAAAGTGCTTTCTGAAGCGGTGTGTGCTCGCGCTTGGTTTCAGCGACGAGTTCCGCGATGCGGCCGATCTCCGTGTAGCGGCCCGTCGTCGAGACGAGCGCGATTGCGCTGCCTTCGACGACGAGCGTTCCGGCGAAGGCCATGTTCGTGCGCTCGGGCAGGATAGTCCCTTCGGAAAGCTCCTTCGTATCCTTATGTACGGAGAGCGATTCGCCGGTGAGGACCGATTCGTCGATGGAGAGATCGTTCGTCTCGATGAGGCGCGCGTCGGCGGGGACCCGCGAGCCATAGGAGAGATGGATGATATCCCCCGGGACGAGGAGCATCGAGTCGACTTCCTGTTCGGTATCGTCGCGTACGACGCGTGCGCGTTCCTTTATATACGTGGTCAGCTTCTCGAGGGTGGATTCCGCGCGGAATTCCTGGTAGAAGCCCAGGCCCGCATTCACCAGGATGGCGAGAAGGATGACGATCGTCTCCACCCATTCGCGAAGCACGATAGTGAGGATGGCCGCACCGATGAGGATGAAGATGAGCGGTGACGAGAATTGCTGCACCAAGATGCCGAGGACCGTGAATCGGCGTTGGCGGGGAAGCGTATTGGCACCGAAATGGCGATAGCGTTCGTCAGCCTCGGATTCGGTGAGGCCTTGCGCACGTGAATGGAATTTCTCCAACGCCTCGGATGCGCCGTGCGCCCACACGAATGTCTGCAGCTGCTCGTGCATTTCCAGATAGTATCGCATGCCCGGAATGCGCCAGTGTCAGGAAATGGCTTAGTATTTGCACATTTGTCAATAATATGGTAGGAAGCAAGCGGTTTCTTAACCCCTGCAGAACGTCTCTATATGACCCTGCGGGACGAGAAGCGGCTCAACTAAAAGGAAAAAGCCAATGAAGAGAAGTACATTGACTCTACCTGTTGCAGCGCTCGCGCTGTGTATGGGTACGCTTGTGCCGGAGACGGCGTGGGCGCGGACAAAAGGTGGGTATATCTCACCAAGCGAGGCCGACAGCAACAGTATTCGGCCGTCGGGGATGCAGGGTAGTACCTCAAAACATTCTACCCAATATGCCGCACGCGGTCGCGACTGCGGCGAAGATGCGCAGGCCCGGGCGACCGGGGCACGCTATGGCGGCGTTGCGGGAAGCTTCATTCCCTTCGCCGGGACAATCATCTCCGGTGTCGCCGGCTTCTTTTCTATCCAAGCCAGCGATGAGTCCACTACCAAGTGGAAGAACTGCGTCCGGAAGGATGTCAAAAACGGCATCGCTAAGATCGACAGCGACATGCATGTTGCGGTCGGCAAGGTCGAAGACAATCTCCGGGCGGAGATCGTCACGATCGCGCATACGCTGCAGACTGAGCAACAACGGTATGAAGAACGCATCGTCTCGCTTGAACTTGCGATAGCATCGGTGCCGATGCCGCTCACGCCCGCGCACACGAACATGAGGCTGTGTACGGGGTGTGACATGCAGATCGGGGATCTCCCTGCGGTCGAGACTGAACCGGAGCCCGAATCAGTTCCGCCGGAAACTCCGACAACCGATACATCGGAAGCGGGTCCGGTCTCGCCTTCTTCAGGACAAGTGCCAAAGAAAGAAGTCATCCCACCGCTTCCGGTGCGGAAGCAGCTTCCGGCGCTGCTGCCTGGTGAGCAGTATGCAAGGTTCTCATACACGTGCATCAGCGGCACATGCTAGTCGTGTGGAGACGAAACGAGGTCCCGCGGTCATATTCGACTGCGGGACCTTTCCATTCTCTCTTGCAAAGGCCAAGAATATGTGGTAGGGAGAGATGTCTTTTGTGAACGTCGTCCTGCAGGTTTATGCCTGTAGGCTGGCTTTCGCAAGAAGTCGGTTCTTTGAGAAAGAGGACAAAATGAAGCGAATAGGATTGTTGGCGGCACTGACGGCAGGATTCCTGCTCTCGATGCCGATCACCTACGATTCCGCCTTCGCCGAAGGAGACGGAGCTCACGATCACGGAGGAGCTCTCCACGATCACGGCGGTGGAATCCTCCATGATCACAATACCGGTGCTTTGTTCCAAGACCACGGCGGCAATCTGCTGCATGATCATGGTGGTGAGATCCTCCATGATCACAATACCAATGAGTTCTTCCACGACCATGGCGGTGAGATCCTCCATGACCATGGCGGCGTTGGTTTGCTGCATGACCATGGCGGCGGAAATCTCCACGATCACGGCAGCGCAAGCTTGCTCCACGATCATGGAAATGGAATCCTGCACGATCATCGCAGCGGCGTTCTATTTCACGATCAAGGAAATGGGATGCTGCGTGTTCACGAAGAGGGCGATCATACCGATCACGGGTCGGGTGACCACGGGCACGATCATGGCGATCTAAACCAGCATCAAGGCCAGGATCAGCACCAAGGCCAGCACCAGAGCCAAACTCAACAGACAGTGGTCAAGGCAGGCGGCGGTGGCACGACCATCATCGCCCCCATCGTCGTAGGCGCTTTCGGCGCGAGCCGTGCCGCCGGTTGCTCGACGTGTGATCATGTGCGTCGTAAGAAGCGCGTGGTGATCCCGGTGATCAAGGATGGCACCGGAGGAGGAGACTCCGTTTGGAACTGCAACAACGATCCGACGAAACACTACGATTCGACGCTTCGTTATTGCATCCCCAACGAGCAAGACTAAGAGGCTCCTATGAGCCTCAAACCCCGCGGTCACATGGCCGCGGGGATTTTTCATGCGAACTTCAGCACATGCGCGCATGCTTATAGTAAAGGTCGATTATCATTCTTCACCTTCACCTGCGTATGTGGCAGCAATGGATAAATACGATCCTCGGCTTGTGGATCGTGGCGCTTCCGTTCATCGGCATACAGTCGTCGAGCGCGTTCACGTGGACGCTCGCGGTGACCGGCATCGTGGTCGCGATACTCGCGGCCTGGGGAGCGATGGAGCATCAGGAGACGTATAGCCAGCGATATCAGACGTGATGAGTGAAGGGCTTCTCCGGAGAAGCCCTTCATCTTAGGGGATATCTCTTTTGACCCGCCGAGCGCAAGCATATAGAGTGCACGCATGAGTGCGAGGCGTTTCTCGGTGTTCGGCTTCGCCGCGATTCTCGTCATTTCCCCCCTTCTCGCGTCTGCCGATGTGGAGATCGAAGCGCAGGTGCGCGAATATTTCTCCGATATACCCGTGATGGCGGAGATTGCTGCCTGCGAATCGAAGTTCACGCAATTCGGCACGAGCGGCGCCGCGCTCCGTGGCGGCATGTCGGGGAAGATGATCGGCATTTTTCAGATCTACGAGGATATCCACGCCGAGTATGCCAAGGGCCTCGGGATGGATATCTATACCGTTGAAGGCAATCTCGCCTATGCGCGACGCCTCTACGAACGCGAGGGCACGAAGCCATGGCTCTCGTCATTCCCGTGCTGGGGATTGAAATTCCCATCAGCGGAACATGCCGGAGCGACCTTAACTTCACCGATGGCTCCCGCGTCCCAAACGAGCGCGACATTGAGCGTCAACCTGAGCCTGGGCACGGAACATCCACAGGTCCTCACCTTGCAGAAACTTCTCAACGGCAACGGGTTCGTGCTCACGAACGAAGGTCCCGGTTCTCCCGGTAACGAAACGCAGAAATATGGCTCTCTTACGCGAAGTGCCGTTCGCCGTTTCCAGTGCGCTCAGAAGATCGTATGCGAAGGAGATGAGCATTCCAGCGGATATGGTTTCGTCGGCCCTCGGACGCGCGCAGCCCTTCTCGCCCTGAATGCCCCTCTGGCCGCAACCGCCACGGCACAACCGACGATCTCAACCAGCACTACTTCGTCCGGCAATCACGCGGGCGCGACGAATACGGGTGCCACGAGCGTAGGTGATGCCGAAGCAGCGCGGCTGCAAGCGCAGATCGAGGAGCTCACGAAGAAACTGCACCAGTTATTGACAGAGGGATGATTGATTTTCACCGGATCTTATTCATCTGCTACAGTGGAGGCATTAGCTCGATAACCTTCTTCCCGCTATGACACGAACGATCGGGGTAGGGCTTGGTTTTCTCTTACTAGTCGTACCGATGCTGCTCATGGCGGCGGAGGTGCGTGTGGGCGAGCAGCCATCGCTTGCGGGCAACGAGCGCATCAGCGATGACTTCTATATCGCCGGCGGCAATGTCTCCAGCGCGGGTCCCATAACGGGCGACCTTGTCGCGGCGGGCGGCAATGTGCTCATCAACAGCCCCGTCACGCAGGACGTGATCGTCGGCGGCGGCTCCGTCACGATCCTCGGCACTGTCGGTGACGACGTGCGCGTCGGCGGGGGAAACATCACCATCTCCGGCCAGGTACGCGGTGATGTCGTCGCGGGCGGCGGACAGACGGTGATTTCCGGCACCGGTGTCGGAGGAGATATCCTCTGGGGCGGCGGCACGCTCCGTATCGAAGCGCCAGTCGGTGGAGATCTTAAGCTCGCCGGCGGCGAGGTGTATCTGAACTCTACCGTCGTCGGCAACGTCGAATTCACCGGCGAGAAGCTGACGCTCGGCGAAGGGGCCGTCATCGAGGGAAATCTCACGTATTCGACGCCGAACGAGGCGACCGTGGAGGACGGTGCGCTTGTTCGCGGCGCAACGGACTTCAAGCAGCAGGAATCGAAGCGAGATGCCGCGAAAGCCGGCGTCGCCGCGTTCGCAAGCGCGGCCGTCTTGTTCGGATTCCTTATGCGGCTGGCGGCAGCGCTCGTCCTCGCGCTCTTCTTCCATCGCTATGCGGTGACGCTGGTGCAGAGCATCGTGCAGCGGCCGCTCCTGGAACTCGGCAGGGGATTCGCGGCATTCGCGATAACTCCGATCGCTTCGATCATCTTGCTGATGACCATCCTCGGCGTGCCGCTCGGCATCCTGGGGCTCATCGCGTTCGTCGCGATGCTCATCTTCGCATCCTTGCTTGCACCGGTCGTACTCGGTTCCGTCGTGCATAAATTGGTTCTGAAGCCGGCGACCTATCAGGTAACCTGGTTGACGATTCTCATCGGCGTCGTCCTCTACAGCATCCTCGGATGGATACCGGTCATCGGCTGGATAGCGAAATTCGCGCTTCTTCTGGTTACGCTGGGAGCGATCGTGAAAGTGAAATGGGATGCAGGCAAAGAGTGGCGATAAAAGGGCACTCCGGTGGTGCGAGGGCGGTATGCCTTGAGAGAACCTCGCGCAGCAAGTAACTGAAACAGCACAAAACAAAGCAGTAGATGTCGACCAAACATTGTCAGTGACATTGAGTTCGAACGAGGCATACCGCCCTCGCGCCGACTCTGAGTCCGGGATGATTAGAGAGACTCGAACGCCGGGCGCGATTCGAATAGCACGCTAAGCGTCTTTTCCAGATCCGCGATGGCGACTGGCTTCGTAAGGTGGTGATCGAAGCCGGCAGCTTTCGCCTCCGATTTATCGCCTTCCTGGCCGTAACCGGTGATCGCCACGAGCGCGAGCTCTTCACCATGCTCGGCGTGTAGCTGACGCGCGACTTCATATCCGCTCATATCCGGCAGGCCGATGTCGAGCATCACGACATGGGGAGCGAACTCCTGCGCCACCCGTAGCGTGCTCGCGCCATCATGCGCGAAACGGACCGCATATCCTTTGAATTCGAGCAATTTCCCCAACGTCTCGGTCGCCGCATGATTGTCGTCGACGAGAAGCACTCGTAATCCCGTCGGTGCCGATTCGACACGCACCATATGTTCCTTCGGCGCCGTGGGCTGGATCGGGCTGACGGTGAGGAGGGGAAGACGCACGGTGAATTCGCTGCCTTTCCCTTCACCTTCGCTTTTCGCTTCGATGGTGCCGCCATGGAGTTCGACGAGCCGCTGGGTCAGCGAAAGACCGATGCCCAGGCCTCCGCCTCCTTTGGCGTTCACCTGCAGAAAGGGCTCGAAGATCTTTGTGAGCATATGCCGCGGGATGCCGATACCGGTGTCCCTGATCCGTATCGCGGCTTTGTCTCCGTCGCGTTCGACGAGGAGATGGATCGTGCCGCCGACCTGCGTGTATTTCGCCGCGTTATGGAGGAGGTTGACGATGATCTGCTCGAGACGGATGGGATCCGCTTCGAGGAGCAGCGTCTCGCTATGCGGCAAGGTCACATTGAACGCGAGATTGCGCTTCTGCATGTATCCCGACATGCTCTCGACGGAGCTCTTAACCACGCTGACGATATCAACAGTCGATTTCTGCAGCTTCAGTTTCTGATGCGAGATGCGTGAGATATCCAGGAGGTCGTCGAGGAGGCGCGCCATGGTGCGTACGCGGTCGCGCATGGTGGCCAGCATCGACGGGAAATCCTTCGCGTCCGGGCCGCGAAGCGTGAGGAGCTCGATCGTCGAGAGGAGCGGCGCGAGCGGATTGCGCAGTTCATGCGCGAGCGTTGCGACGAACTGGCCCTTCGCCTTGTCCTCGGAGCGGATCTTCGTAAGGGCTTCCTGGAGCTGGTCGATGTGTCCTTGGAGGCGCGTCGTCGCAGTCCGGCGCTCTTCCTCGACTGCGGTGACGAGGAGGAAGATGACGGCGATGACCTCGAGGAAGATCTGCGTGAGGAAGAGAAGCTGGCCCGTCGGCAGCGTCGAGATGCTCGCATGCCCGAGCCCGGTCCCCGCGAGCGCGAGAATGCTGGTCATGAAGAGACCCAGCGTCATGAATCGCGAACCCAATCTCAGTGCGATCCAGAATAAAGGCGGGAAGATGAGATACACCAGCGGGATCCCATTGATCTGCTCGATGGCGGTGAAGAAGATGAATCCGTAGATCGCGATCAACGTCGTCATTGCGGCGAAGATCTCGACGACTTCACGCCACGAGCGCTCGAACAAGGGGTGTGCGATCCAGCGGATGAGGAAGGGAGCCAGGATGAGGAGGCTCAAGATGTGTCCTACCCACGATGCGCCGACAGAGATGGGCAATGGGTTGCCGCCGAGATACGCATTCAGCTCGAAACCGAGGAATCCGACCGCGGGCACGATGGTGCTCGCTAAGAGGGCGACGATGGTGAGCCAGAAGATATCGCGCATCCGCCGCAGGCTCGCCTTGAAGCCGACGTACTGCAGGATGTACGCGCCGGTGACGGCTTGAATGGAATTGCCCAGCGCATACGTGAGTGCGAGTATCATCGGCGCGTCGTGCCACCAGTAGCTGATAAGGGTCGCGAAGAATATGGCGGGCCAGAATTCGATGCCAGCGAGGACGAGCCCCGCGAGCGCGATGCCGCTATGGAAGGGGAATACGGCTGGCAGGGAATAGAACGACAGCGAGACCTCCGAAGCCGCGAGGACGCCGATGAGTATGGCGCCTGCTTTGAGCGCGGTCGGCACGTCAGGGAGCGCGGAACGGATCGCGAAGGTCGACATCGGTGCATTCTATGGACTTTCGGTGGAGGGTCAATGAACAAATCATGGAGTAATGCTTTCGGCCGTTCCTCTTGCGCTTAATGGAAAGACGTGGTATGAATGTGTCTCACCCCGGGTTCACCGGGCTTTAACATGAACCAATCAATCATGAACACTATGACCGCCCGCATCGGCAGTATCGGCACTGGTACGATCCTTGTTCTCGCATCCCTTCTTCCGCTTTTCGCGGACGCATGGGTCGATTACGGCACCTATTACTACACCCCGGCGCCGCATTCCCAAGCCTACTATCAGCCGATGTACGCGTATTCATATGCGCCGGTCCAGAGCACGCAAAGCACCTCCATCAACTATCCGCAGCAGAATTACTCCTACGGCGCTCCCTCATACGGTTATGGCGCGCCGTCATACGGTTACCCGCAGAATTCATACGTTCCTCAGCAGTACCACAGCCCGAGCTATTCGTACGCGCCTTCGTACGGATATGGCGGGTATGGCGGCGGATACAACATGTACGGCCAGAACGTCCCGTATTCCTACGGCTATCCGACGGGCGATACGGTCCCGTGGATCGGCGGCCAGATGTGCGATTTCCCCGATTATGACGGCCGCGCGCTCTGTGGCTCGAATCCCAACCAGTGGATCTACGATCCGTGGACCGGCAGCTGGTACTAGTCCTCGAACGAAAACCCGCCCCTTGAGGGGCGGTTTTTCAGAGGTCGTATAGATCCGAATATTTCTCCGTGAGATATGCTGCGAAAGGCGCGACGGAAAGCGATGAACCTGTCGCACGGCGCATCAATTCCGGTGCGCTGTAGAATCGGCCGTGCCGATGGATCTTCTCGCGCAGCCAGTCGCGAATGGGAAGGAAATTTCCCTTGGCAAGTTTCTTGTCGAAATCCGGCATGTCTTTTCGGATCGCCTCATGGAGCTGTGCCGAATAGAGATTACCGAGCGTATAGGTGGGGAAGTAGCCAATCATGCCGCCCGACCAATGTACATCCTGTAATACGCCGTGTGCATCATCTGGAACACGTATGCCCAAGTAGTCGCGCACCTTCTGGTTCCATATCTCGGGGAGATCCTTGATGCCGATGGAGCCCTCGATGAGTTCTTTCTCTATCTCGAAGCGGATGATGATGTGAAGGTTGTAGGTCACTTCATCAGATTCGGTGCGAATGAGTGTCGGTGTCACTGCATGCAGATGGCGATACCAATCATCAAGTCCATATTTACGGAATGCCGGGAATCTCTTCCTCATCTCCGGATAGAGGAATTCCCATGTGTTCTTATTGCGGCCTACCATGTTCTCCCAGAATCTCGATTGGGACTCATGTACGCCTAAGGAGACAGCTTCCGCAAGCGGTGTCCCTGTTTCTTTCACCGGAAGTCCTTGTTCATATAAGGCATGCCCCAGCTCGTGGATATCGGAGCCCACTGAAGTCCATAGGTCTTTTTCGTTATAGCGCGTCGTGATGCGGACGTCTGTCGGATGCGCGCCGTTCGTGAAAGGGTGCGTGCTTGGATCGAGGCGCCCCGCCTGCGCATCGAACCCCATCTTAAGATTGATGAAATCGAGGAATGACTTCTGGTCTGCGATAGGGGAGGTACCCGTCGGCCCTTTTGGTATCTTGGTCTTGTTTGCACGAATCTTTCCGACCAGCGTAACGAGTGCATCTCGGAGTTCAACGAACGTGATGGAAAGCTCCTCGGATGTCATTCCCGGTTCGAAGGTGTCGATGAGGGTGTCATACGGTCGGTTGCCGCCGAGGAGTTCCGCTTTGATGCGGGAGAGCTTCACTATCTTCTCGAGCCACGGACGGAAGAGCGGGAAATCGTTCTTCGACCGCGCCTCCGCCCAGATGTGTTGCGCGCGAGACGTGAGTTCTGCGAACTCGATGACGAATGCCATGGGGAGCTTCGCGGCGAGGGTGTAATCACGCATCAGCTCGCGGATCATCGCGGCTCCCCTTGGTTTCAAGGTGTGGTTCCGGCGCGCCGCATCGAGTCCGGTGAGAAGACCGTTTTCATCGAGGGCGAGTAGTTTCGTATGATACTCGCCGCTGAGGTACGCTGTCATGGCAGCGCGAGATTCCGCTGCCGCTGGCGGCATGTTCACTTCCTGATCCCAGGAGGCGAGCGCCAGGGCTGAACGAAGGTGGAGGAGTTCGTCTAATTTTTTCCGTAAACGGGTGAGGTCTTTCTTGGTATCCATTTGCGCATTCTATGCTGCCCGGCTCTTCGAGACAATTTCTGCTTTTGAGCGCACTTCGCGCACCGGCACTCATGCGCGAGATGCATCTCGAAGTATTCTTCGCCGTAATCATAGTTGAGTTCTTCACCCGGCTTAATGGAACGCAGCGCGAAGACGTAGATGCGTTTGTCTTTGATGTCGATTTCGCAGTTCGGCGCGCAGGAATGGTTGATGAAGCGTGCCGTGTTCGCGGGGGTATTGCCGTCGATCATCGTTTTCGTGCTCGTCCAGAAGAGGTACTTGCCCGTGTTCGCTTTCATCTGCGCCTTTGTGGCGGGTCGCCCGATGTATTCGATGATGCACGCGCCTTTCGGGATCCGTTCCGTGGCGAAGAGCCCGCGTCCGCTGTGCGAACGTTTGACCTTCAATCGGAAACCGCCCGGCACGAATCGTTTTCTCACGCGCACAGGATACCACCCCTGCATCGGGTTCCGGCGTCCTGCGGATGCTATGCTACCGACATGACTACTCATTCTGAAGGGAGGCACCACTTCGTGATGATGCTCGCGCTCGTATTATCCATCCTCGCGATTCTCGTTGCGTTCGGCTTCATTATCGCGCAAGCCTACATCCGTTGGAGTTTGAATCAGAACTTCTCTTTCCTGGGCGGGAATGTCTTGGAAGCCCTTCTTATCTCGGGATTCGGGACGCTGGCATACTTGAAAGGCCGGAATTAGCTCTTTTCAGGGCATTTTCGAGCATGAAAACGCCTCCGGTCGGGGGCGTTTTCGTCGTCGAGGAGACCCAATAGTGCCGATTGACTTTTGAGCATAAACGTGCTATTATGGCTCTACGTAAGGGTTTTTCCCTTACCCACATATGCATATCGCATCGATGACCCTAACGGGTCTTTTTGTTTGGTCGAGTTTCGGCACGGCCTCGGTGATAACCCCGCCGAGCCTCGTGGTTGAAGCGATCGAACCTGCCCCCCTCGCGGTGGCTGCGCAGAAGTCGTTCTCCGTGATGATCACGGGGTATAATGCCGTTCCCGAACAGACCGACCACGACCCCTTCACGACCGCTTCAGGCGCCTTTTCCAATCCGGAGGTCGTCGCGGCCATTTCGCGCGATCTCAAGGCGGATATGCCGTTCGGCACCGTCATCGCGCTCGAAGCACCGGCAAAGCCGACGGGGCCGTATTGCGGCTGGAGCATCGTCGAGCATCTGGTGGGATATCGCGTCGTCGCCGATACGATGAATGCTCGTCATTCTGACAGGATCGACATCCTCTTCGCGGAAGACGACATGGTGGAAGTCCGCGTCGATGGCGGGATCAAGAAGGTGAACGCGGCTCGGGCGCTTGCGAGCTGCGGCGGCATCACGGCACGCGTCGTAGGCACAATCGACATCAAGGATATTCCCGAAACCCAGTCGGAACTCGCGCTCCGCGTCGAGAGGACGCTCGCGTCGAAGTAAAAAAGGCCGCCCCGTCCCCGCGCCAAGAGCGCGGGGCGTTAGCGGGACGGCACCAAGGCTTTCTTGCTGGAAGAGGAGCGGCCCGCCCGCCGCACCCATTTGAAAGTCCGTCGATTCATCCCTGCGCTG
>Ga0209542_10018493_pt1 | contig 11272 bp, 5 predicted proteins | sample RifCSPhighO2_01_FD_184028 | JGI IMG/M metagenome (GOLD analysis project Ga0209542, IMG submission 184028) | Soil microbial communities from Rifle, Colorado - Rifle CSP2_plank highO2_0.1 (SPAdes) (version 2) | ecosystem: Environmental > Terrestrial > Deep subsurface > Rock core/Sediment ...
GTTAGTAGTTATTTTACTCTTTTCTGTGAGAGAGCAATTAGCCGGAAAAGCGTTTTATAGCGGACGGGAAGGAACAGCAGGCTTTGCCGACGCCGGAGCACGACTGCTGGTGGCAGGAAGAAGCGACACCTATTCCGTTCTTGCCCACATCGGATCAGCGGCAACAAATAATTTTGAATTTCGCATAACTTATGATCGGAGAGTGGCGCAATGTCTTCCTCAGCCGCAGCCGGTTTTTCTGGGAGCGGTTGATCTTTTTGGAGACCCGGATGCCGGATTTAGGTGCAATCATGATTTTGATGTGGCAAATAATGTCGGTGAAATTATCGTGCGCAGAGCGTTTTTTGATTTGAGTGGCAATCGTTATTCAGGCGCTGTCGAATTAGGGCGTGTAGCATTTCGCGGTTTAATACCGGGAGAGGCAAATATTCGTTTTGATTACCTTCGTGTTTATGATGCGCAAACCGGGCTGGAAATTCCGTTAACGGTGCAACAGCCCACGGAAATTCAAATCGTCGCGGGAGGGGCATGCAATGCCCAGGAACTTACGGAATGCCGAACGGAACAAGAATGCGAATCTTCCACCGTCGGTGGATATTGGCAGCCAGCCACAGCACAATGTTTGCCCTCGCCAAGATGTTCTGCGGCAAATCCTGACGGCTGTTTGAGTGAACAAGTATGCACTTCTGCTAGTCTATACTGGTATAATGATCGTTGCCATGCCCGGCAGCAAGGATGTGTTCCGGGAAATTTAGCTGCTTGCATACCGGAAGAGTGTCGAGTGACAGGCGGATATTGGTATAATAATGTCTGCAATGCTTTGCCGGAGTCACTTTCTTTCCGGGCTAAAATTACGGCGGGAGATAAAGATTTGTCCAACTTGCAAGTGTATATGTTTTTATTGGGAGAGAAAAATAGTCAACAAAATGTTGTCTTATCAAGTTCTCTTACGTCGATCCCTCGATTAGCAGCTTATAGTGATTATACTACAACGGTTGATACACGCGAATCAATGAATGTCCGACGAAAAGAAATTGTTGTTGTTGATAGGCCGGTAAGTACTTCTGGCGCAACGTTTGCTTCTCTCAGAGTGCCATATGCCGTCCATCCCAGAACGAACCAACCTTATGTTATAGAAAATTCACAACAATGCATTATGCCTACTTGCGGAAATAATCGTGTTGATGCGGCAGAGCAATGTGATGATGGCAATCAAGCGAATGGCGATGGCTGTTCCGCCGCCTGCCTGATTGAAGTTAATTCAGTTTGCGATGCTGTTTCAATGGAAGTTCCGGCAGGAAAGAGAATCGGAGAAATAAAACCAGTGCTTACAAAAGCAGATCTTCAAGTATTGTTAGCAGATCGTTCTGTCGTCTTACCTACTGGTGCGTATCCTTATACACAAACATTTGTATTAGGCAATGATAGTGAATCAGGGAAAATTACATTTACCGAAGATGACGATGATATTACGGCTGATTTTGCCGTGTATCGTTTATCTAATCATCTGGCAAATTATACTTTATCATTTAATCCGCCTCTGCTGAGCACGGTGTCAGGAAACAAGCTTAACGATTTGCTTCTGGCGAAGATAGAGTTGCTGGGGGAAACATACACGATTACGCGAGCTGAACGCATGGCTCGAAATAATATTCTTTTAGTTCTTTCAAGAGGGACAAGAACGATCCAATTGCAGGATGAGGATATCACGACGAATATTATCACGCCAGGCATTACGATTAATAATGTTTTAACGGAAGGAGCTAAACTTTGGATTAATGGAACGGATAATAATACTCATGTAAACATTTCCAGCATTAATATTGTCATGCAGGCTGAAGATGATTATCATGTGGGCATAGGCCAAACTTTATCTAGAACCATTGCGGCGCAAAATGAGAATAAAGAGGTCCTCTTAACAACAACCTGGGATGTTCTGTTTAGAAGTTACAATCAACAAGCAAATACGGCGACAATCCAAATAGGAAAACCATGTCCGCCTTTAACGTATAGCTGCACTGATTCTGATCAGGAACGTGATTATGCGGTGCGAGGACAAGTTAGTGCTTTCGGCGTCACGTATCAAGATCGTTGCGTCGGGAATAATGTACTGGAAGGAGTTTGCGTTGGAAAGAGAGTTGGTTTTGAGTCGTATGCTTGTTCAAATGGATGCGGCAATGGGGTTTGTGTAACGATGTCTGGATGCAGCTCTTCCAATAAAGCCGCTTGTAATGCCGCAAATTGCGCCACTCTCGGTCAAGGTGTCTGGGATACAACAGAAGCCATACCCTTATGCAGGGAAGGACGATGTAAAGGGACAGTTTCACAACATGCAGAGTTATGTCCAGGAGATAGGCAAAGTTTGACCGTCGATACTCCGAGAACTGTCGTCGAACGTTGTCGTGGATTTGGAAGTTGCCTATATGTTTGCAGTTCAGGATTTACGTTGCGCAATGGTGATTGCGTCGCTAATGAAGCCTGCGCTGATGGAGAAGATAATGATGATGATGGGCAGATTGATTGCCTGGATGCTGATTGCGCGGGACTAGATGGACCGAGCGGAACGTTATGTTGCCAGCAAACTGCAGATTGCAGAACGGGAGAAACCTGCCGCGGTTCACAATATACTATCACGGGATCTAATGTCACGATAACTCATTTACCACGATGATGAAAAAAACATTTTACATATTAGTACTGATGCTTTTAATGTCGGCGGTACTGGGCGAGCTTACCTTAACACTTGACAAAAGCCCGCCCCTTTATGATCGTGGCAGCAACAATAGGGTGGAAGTCAGCGTGAGCTGCGCGGTGGGAAACAGCAGTACCGTGCATATTCGCAATGCGGAAAATCCTTCGCGGTTAGTGTATATTGCCGTCGGAAATGGAACTTGGATAGTGAATTATAACACCTTCTCAGATTTAAGCGACGGGAGATATGTGCTTGAAGCTTTTTGCCAAGAAGGTTCAAATGCGACGGCAAACTTTTGCGTTAATGCAAATAATTGTTTGAATATACAAGGGCCGCCGGATCTTCCTCCCACGTGCAGCGATGGAATCAAGAATGGAAATGAAGGTTGCGATGATGGTGATACAAGCAATGGTGATGGCTGTTCTGCAACGTGTACAGTCGAATCGGGCTGGAGATGTACGGAAAATGCAGGCGGGCTTTCAACTTGTACTAGAGTAGGTGGCGGAAGAGGCGACGGAAGCGACGGTGGTGGAGACGGAGGCGGCGGTGATACTGGCAGAGATTCATCTTCTTCTGGATCTGGAAGCGGCCGCCGCAGGTGCACATCTTCCTGGAGTTGCGATGCCTGGGGATTATGCAATGCTACTTTAAAACAGTCGCGCACCTGCACTGACGAAAATCAATGTGATCGAAAACCTCGAGTCGAGGCAAGATCTTGCACCAGCTGTCAAGAGTCGTGGGTATGTTCCCTGTGGAGCGAATGCCGTTCCGGTTCTCAGTATAGAACCTGTGATGATGAGTATAAATGCGGGACTTTTGTTCAAAGGCCGGAGACAGAGAAACGATGCGATGCGCCTACAGTAGGATTCACTCCCCGCAAAATTTCAGAACCAGTGGCAGCGCCTCCTTCAACTTTTCCCCCTTTCGGACAAGAACCAGTCACACGACGGCCGCCAGCAGTTCCTCCAAGTTTCTTAAGCAAATATCAAAAATTTGCAGTTAGGGGCGGCATTGCTCTGGGAATATTAATTATTCTCGTCGTCATTATTGTTTTGTTTATCAAAAGGAAAGGTAAAGTAAATTCAGAACTCGCGGCTTGGATAGGACAGGCGCGTAGCGGAGGCAAATCCGATACGTATATTCGAAATGCGTTAGTGGATGAGGGATGGACAGAAAAAGAGATTGAAAAGGCGTTGCGAAGGAATTAATTTCTATCTTGCTGAAAAGAGTGCGTATTAAATCACCGCAAGATTTATATATTGTTGTATGATTAATCATACATATGTATGGAAAAATTAAAATGACGGAAAACACCTTGCAGGTGTTATCTCTATTCACAAACGATTTTAAGAGAGAGTATTATATTCGGGAAGTTGAAAAATTGTTAAAAATAAGCCCGAGAACCGCCCAGCTTATTCTTGAAGATTTAGAGAATAAAGGAATAGTAGAATCAAAAACAAAAGGAAAAATTAAAGCCTATAAGATCAATCCCAGCGAATTTACTAAAAAGTATCTTGTTTTTGCAGAGCAATATAAATCAATTGCATTTTTACAAAACAGGCTTTTAATTAAAGAGATTATAGACAAGATCACTCCGCAGGTTAAAGGAATGGGAATTATTTTTGGGAGTTATGTTAAAGGGCTGGAACAAGAAGGTTCTGATCTAGATGTGTTTGTTGCTGGAAATTATAACAAAGACGAGATAAAAGCAGTTTCCAGAAATTTAGGTGTAGAAATAAGTATCAAATGTTATCCCCTAAAAACATTTGAGAAAAATTTGGCTAAAGATATTCTCCTGAAGGAGATATTAAAAAATCATGTTGTTTTTATTAATGCAGAGCAATTTATACAAAAGGTATTCAAAAATGGATAAAATAAAATGGTGTGCTGGAAAGAAAGAAGGATTAAGTTTAATTGAGCCAAATTCAGATCTTACCAACGCTTACATTAAGAAAGCTGAAGAAGCTTTGGAATCTATGAGAGTGAATATTATCAAAGATTGGAAAATTTCAACGGCATACTATACAATTTACTTTTCGCTTTATGCCCTTCTTACAAAAATAGGGGTAAAATGTGAAATTCACTCTTGCACTATTGAATTCGCAAAAAAATTCCTTAAAGATTATTTTGAAGAGTCTGAGTTAAATTTTACTGAAGATTCCTTAAAAGCAAGAATTGATTCTCAATATTATATTGATAGAACCGTTCCAGATGAGCAATACCATAAGATGATGCGAAAAACTCCGGAATTCTTGGTTAAGTGCAAATCGATTCTTATTAAATTGAATGAGAAGAAGATTAACGAGATAAGAGGCAAATTTCAAATAGCGAGTAACAGAAAATGAAACGAAAGATGCTTTTCTCTTTAGCGAATGAATGACGGCGGGCCGTTCGCTCAGTGGTTTTCTGGCGGTAATCTCAATATAAAAATAAAATTTTTTATCAGAAGAAAACCAACTGTCAACAGATGCATAGCAATAGCAGTTCCTCGCAAGCATCTTGGCCTTGCCGTCATTCATGGAGTTGAATAGTATCAGATTTAAGAGGTTGTTGCGAAACTCTTCATTAGTGCTGGTGAGAGGCTTGTTCCGCCTCTCAACTTCGCTCCGCTCAAGTCGAATTGCTGAACTCTACAAGGTTAGCTTCATTGGCAAATTATACCCCAGCACAGACTTTCGCAACAACCTCTAAATTTGGCATTATTGAAAAGTTCTCGTTTCACTTGTGGAGCACCAGCTACGACCTAGACTATTTCTTTGAAGGCTGACGTTCCCCGGATGGGGTAACCCCCCTTGTCAGCTTTATTTCATACTTCAAGTGGTCTCCGCAAGTGGTGCTCCAAACACTTTTCAATAACGCCCTAAATTTAGGAAAAATATATAAAGATTATTTTCTTGCTATCGTAGTGATGTTTAAAAAAAGAGCGTGGATCATGGCGATTGTTTTAATTTTATTAAATTCAACTTTCTTGCTGGCTGATCATCAGTTAACAATTGGCTCTGTCGGCTGTCCAATTGGCGCTTCCAATCATTGCGTGGAAAATGCTTATTGTCCTTCTTCCGATTTTTATGATGGCACAACTCGAATTGCCAGGCAAACGGTATGCACCGAAAAATTGATTAATTACCGACGTTGTAATGCAGATGAGCCTGCTGATCGGAGAGATCAACAGTGCTTAGGAATTCTTAGAAATCCTAATCTTCCATTCTCAGCAACAACCAATCCTGTTGATCTGCAAAGCAGATGCCTGCCGGCGGAAACTGATCAGCGAGGAAATAACCCTCAATTAATTGCAGGACAATATTATTGCCTTCCTATCTATCGCGGACCTACACTTTTTCCTAGTTATGATGGCCAGCAGTGTTACAACCAAGAACAATGTTCTAATGGCATTTGCGATCGCAAGGCTGATTTTGAAGATAAAAAAATTTGCCAGCGGGCCTTGATTTCGTCAGCCAACCATTTGGGAGGGGTCGCTCCTGACGTAACCATTCGCGGCGCCTGTTTTTTTGACCGCCAATGTTTTGGCTACGATCCTCAGAGTAGTGCTGATGCCTGCGCTGGAGAAGATCGCGCTGTCGTGCCTTACAGTCCGGGAGTTTGCCGTTTGCGGCAAGGACAACCCCAAATCGGGTTTACCATTCGTTCTGACCTTTGGGGAAATATTGACGGGACGCCAGCAGCAGCTGATGCTACTAGAATTAGTGTTTATCGGGGAGAAACAATTGAATTAAACTGGAATGTTATGGCGGATACCGTCAACAGCGGTCCAGTTTCCTGCACGGGAATTAGCAATCCTCCAGGCCTCTGGACGTATTCTCTGCAAAACTGGGAGGACCGTTCCTTTGCGCCCTATCCTTTGCTATGGAGACCAGAAACTCCTATTTCTCAGAGAATAGGGCCAATTACTCAGGATACGTCGTTTACCTTTTCTTGCACTAATAGGGAAAGTAGCACTCCCATTTCCAAGACCGTACAGGTTACTTTGCGTCCAGTTTCTCCTCCCGCTTGCTCTGGGAATGAAAATAACTGTCTTTTAGCTCATTTGGATTTTGAACGGCCAGAAATAAATGGTGAATCAGCTGGGAGACAAATATTTCCCGGCGGTCCTGAAAGCTCTTGCCGTTTTCCTCAAGTTTGCACGAGAAACAGGCTGGGAGAATATTTGCCCGGCAGATTGCAAGGAAATCCAACTCTAATACCTTCAATAGATTCAAACCAACCTGGACCTAGATTCTACCAATTGGATGGTGTTGATGATGTTGTTTCTCTTCCTTTAGATATCCGCGACCCGGTTTTTTCTAATGGAGTTACCGTTTCATTTTGGGTTAAGCCGGGAAGTAATAGAAATGAGGACTTATTGGTTTGGGCTGATTCTGTAGGCGGAAGAATTTTGAATATCCTTTTAAATCCTTCTTCAGGTGGCCAAATTATGACTGTGAGTGCAGGCGGTTTAGGCGGTATAATATTATCCCCGTTTTATGGTTCACGATGGAATCAGGTTGTTTTCTCCATCCAGCCGCAGTCAAATCAGCAAACTCTAACTTATCGTGTTTATATCAATGGTCATTTAAAGTTTGAAGGGACCCAATCAAATATTCTTTTTCAAACCGGAAAAATGCTTTTGTTTGGTGGGGTTCGTGATTTTTTAAATATCCCACCTTTCACTGGCAGCATAGATGAAATAAAAATATTTCGTGAAGCGCTGCCAATGAGGCAAATAGCTAATTTATATCGTACAGATGCACTTCAAAATCATAATTACTGGAGAGGATGTTTGGGAAAAGTGCCAAGTTCCCAGCTTTGTACTATCGAAGTTAATGGTGCAAACTTAGATGATCGTATTGTTACCAATTTGCTAGACAACCAAGGCCAGTGTCCAGCTACAGTTGGAAGTCGTAATCTTTGCCATGCTTACTGCCTGCCAGGTTATGTCGTCCAGCCAGGCAATAGTATCGGAGAATCCCGCTGTGTTCCGGAAGGGCAGCAGGATTTGGCTCCTCCAACAATTACCAGTCAACAAGCAACGGATATAACCTCTACTTCTGCTACCTTGCGAGTAATTACCAATGAACCAGCAACTTGCAGATATGATCGTATTGATGGCGGTTCTTATAATTCGCTGATCAATCCATTTGCCACGACAGGAGGCACGAGCCATTCTTCTGTTATTAACGGTTTAGAACCGCAGGGATACATTTATTTTTTTAATTGCCGGGATAATTTTGGCAATGTGCGCGCCCAAAATTATCAAATCTCATTTGTAATCCCAGTTGAAACCACTCCGATGCTCTATTATTGTTCCAGCGACCGTAATGAGCCTAATCAGGCCAACAATCCTCCTGCCGGAGGCGTAGGTTTGAGATATTCGGGATATAATACTCAAATTAGGGGCACTTCGAACATGGTTGATGGTATCTCCCAAACAGACGTTTGCGAATCAGCAACAGCCTTGCGTGAATTTTATTGCTGGTCAGCGAATGGACGATATATTAACCCAGATAGCGCCGCTGCTGGTTTATTACGATCGGAAGTAGTTAACTGCAATTGTCTTGAGGGCGCCTGCGTCAGCGCTCCGCCTCCAGCCGCGGCTTGCGGCGATATTGACGCCAATGGCATAATAAATATTGCTGATATTAACCGCCTGATTGCTCATGTAGTGAATCGACAACCGCTTACTGCCGATGAACGGCTTAGGGCTAATGTTGACGGGGCTGGAGAGATTACTTTTGGAGATATTTTCCGGTTAATTGATAAGGTGATTAATCCATTAACATCTTTGGTCTGCTCATAAAAAGGTATGTATTAAGTCTGGGGCTTTAACATCAACCCGTGGGCCTTCTCGCCAATTAAGATCCAGCAAAAAGGGAATTCATGAAATGTGAAAAATATCACATTTCAGTACTGAAAATAAATCTCTGTTTATTTTCATGTTCCAAAAGGAATTTTTGCCTTTGAGTTGCAACATCCAAAGGCGAACTGATGCTAAAGCCGAAAGAAGACTTAATACATACCTAAAAAGAAAAACGGCGTTCTCTAGGTTCGTGAAAATTGCTAAAATATCAAAAATCACTCAGAAAGTGAAATGTGCCCACATAGTTTACGACAAAAATAAATTATAAAGCAAGGTTATAAACTCTCGTTAAGGATTAATTCAGTTTCAACCAATAATCCATAGCTTATTTATGTCGCCAATTAACAAAAGAAAAAGTATATAAATGGCAAGATTTTCTCTTAAAGTTGAAAAAAAAGGATGAATTAGATGAAGTTAAATGAGGTTAGTGCAAGTAAGAGTAAACTATCTCGCTCTGTTATTTCTGGCTCTCAGATTTCTTCTTTCAAGAAAACAGGGCTGATAGTAATGATAGCAGTTGTGATTTTAGCCATAGGGTTCTCGTTTCTGTTTCCAGCTTCTAAGAAGGGACTGGCAGGGCGGGCATTCGGGGAAACTGTTGGTGGACCATCAATACCACTCACAAGTTGTGGTCTAATCACTGCGCCAGGAGTCTATACTCTTAACACTGTTCTTTCTGTCGCTGATTCCGCGTTATCAAATAATGCCTGCGTGACAATTACAGTTGATAACGTCGGCATTCGCTGCACTGCTGGAGGAGGATTTACGTTCACAGGAAGCAATCCGCTAGCAAAAGGAGTGCGTATCATGAATGTGAATGGTGTGGAAGGTGTTAAGGTGACAGGATGTCAGTTTCTTAGTTTTCCACAGCGCAGCATAGAAGTTGAAGGCAGCAGCGGCATTGTTCTTAATGATAATGTCATTATACAATCGGGAAGTATGGGGCAGGGTATTTCTCTTTCAGCTTCACAACGTTTGTTAGTTGATAAAAATAAAATTTCTGCTCCTATAGGTCTGGCGATGGATAGTACCACGGAAAGTGTTGTCAGCAGGAACATTATTCGCGCGGCACAGACAGGAATCTCCGTTGGGCAAGGAAGCAGCATGAATTCTTTTTTTGAGAACACTGTTTCTGGCAGGCAAGCAGGAATAACCGTTGCGGCAACGGATAAAAATGATTTTTATCTTAATGTTATCTCCGGAAGCCCGGTAGGGATATCTTTTAGCGGCTCGACAAATACTGGTTTCGGCCAGAATACTTTATGCGGGAATTTTCAAAATGGGGTGGCCTGCACAAGTACTCCTCCAACTACCTTTAGCGGCGGCAGTGGTAATTTTCTGACGGGAAATAGTTGTTCTAGTTTAGTAGGGGCTTCTTTTAGTGATTGTCCCAATCCTGCGGTTACTCTTTGCGGCAATAGTTGGGTTGATAATGGCGAACAATGTGATGATGGAAATACTGTCGGAAATGACGGCTGTTCAAGCACGTGTCAGAATGAACAACCTTCCTTCTCTTGCGCCACTTCTGCCCCAAATAATGCTGATCCTTGTGCTAATCGCGCTAATCCAACTACTGACAACACTCCCAATGTTCTGTTTGCTACTTGCCCAACAACTAATGTTCCTGCTTGCAGTTATAGTTGCCGAAGTAATTTTCGATTAAATGCAGGAGTGTGTGAAGCTGTTCCCGCAGGTTTACTTGGAGATGTAAATGGAAATGCTGTCGTTGACGGTGACGACTCCTTGTTAATCAAACGGTTTGAAGTGGGTTTAATTACTTTAACTCTAGAACAGCAAAGGTTAGGTAATGTCAACCATTGTCAAAGCAGTACTGAAACTGACGGTGACGACGCTTTAATTATCGAACGTTTGGAAGTAGGTTTAATAACCGGCTTGCCATGTACTTAAACAGAGGTGTGATACAAATGAAAAAATTATTATTGATGTTGGCATTATTGCTCCTTCCTTTTGCTTTAGCAGATATTTCCATAACTTGTTCTCCATCCTCAGTTCAACCAGGCGAAGCTGTGAATTGTAACGCAGCTACTACGACTACGTTAAATAATGTTGGCAGGTTAAGCTTTACAGTTAATCCCGGAACCTTATTTGAGATTACTAGCACATCTGGCCTTGCAGGAGTGACTTTTAATCCCGCTAATGGCATTGGAGTCTATACCAATGCTCAAGGCATTAATTTTAATGCTAATGCGGTATTATTTACAATTAATTTACGCGCTAAAACTGGAGTTCAAGGCAGCGAATCGATTTCATTTAGCCGATTTATCGTTAGAGATACCACTCCCGTAGATATTAACTTTGGCACTGTAAGAAATTCGAATATGATCACTGTTGGTTCTGCTGGCCGTGCTTGTTCAGAAGCAGATTGGTGTGGTCCATGGGGCACTTGTCCTGCTGGAACTCAAACCAGAACTTGTAACACGCCTGCAGGTGCAGCTTGTACTAGCGGTGTGACTGCTGAACCAGCAGAAACGCAATCTTGCACTCCAAGTTGCGCTGGAGTTGCGGATGGCGCAGCTTGTACTTTAAGCGGCGCTGCCGGCACTTGTCAAAGTGGTGGTTGTCAGACAGTACCTGGAACTTGTACTGCTCGCGCCACAACTTGTAATGTAGCTGGTGTTGATTGTCCTAATGGTCCAACTGGAACTCCTGTTCGTGTTAACCGAATAATTTGCCCTAGCGAAACTCCTTGTAATCCGACAACTGGA
>Ga0209542_10018495_pt1 | contig 11271 bp, 12 predicted proteins | sample RifCSPhighO2_01_FD_184028 | JGI IMG/M metagenome (GOLD analysis project Ga0209542, IMG submission 184028) | Soil microbial communities from Rifle, Colorado - Rifle CSP2_plank highO2_0.1 (SPAdes) (version 2) | ecosystem: Environmental > Terrestrial > Deep subsurface > Rock core/Sediment ...
GGAGGAGATCCGCGATCGAGTAGATCTGCGTGACTTCGAGAGCTTCCTCGCGCGTGAGCGGCGGAAGAATTCCCCGAAATGCTTTTGCAAGGAGCGTCTTCCCTGCGCCGGGCGCACCACTCATGAGAACATTGTGTCCACCTGCTGCCGCGATCTCGAGGGCGCGCTTCGCCGCCTGTTGCCCATGGACATCTGCAAAATCCACAAGCTCCTCCGGTGCATGGGGAGCGCTCGCAGGAGGCAAAATTTCCGGCGGTTCTTTCTCATGAGAGAGAATCATGATGAGCTCGCTAAGCGTCTCCGGCGCAATGACTTCGATCCCCGGAACGAGCGCCGCTTCGGGCCCGTTGGTTGCCGGAACAACAATTCTCTTCATCCCCGCCTCCCTCGCGGCAAGCGCAACGGGGAGAACGCCGGAAACATGCCGCAGCGATCCATCGAGCGCGAGCTCGCCGATAAAGACGGTATCGTCGAAACAGGCGGGATCCATATCGAGCGCACCAGAAGCGAGCAGCATGCCGACCGCCATCGGGAGATCGAAACGTGGTCCTACTTTTTTAAAATCGGCAGGAGCAAGATTGATCGTCGTTCTTTTCGCGCCAGGGAACTTCATGCCGGAATTACGAATCGCTGCGCGGATGCGCTCCTTACTTTCCTGTACCGACGTATCGCCTAAGCCCACGATCGTGAGCCCGCACATTCCTTTACTCACGTCGGTTTCTACCCTGATGATTTCGGAATGGAGGCCGATAGTTGCAAAGGAATTGAGGCGGGCAAGCATAGAAAAAGAATGAGTGAGGCTTAAGTGTACTTTCGTACACCTATGAAGTCAAGAACTTTTTTAGCTGAGAGGTATGAGCTATCTGCTGAGAACTGCTCACATCTTATCGCCGAAAGAGCACAACCTGGTATTGATAAAAATTATGGGAATGTCCTAGGTTAAGGTAGAGAAAAATCTATTGACTTCAAAACCCCCTACCGTATACTGGGGATACTTTCCTAATCCCTTATGAATATCGTACAGGTCTACAAGACATTCCCAAGCCAAGAATCCTGTATTGCCCACTTGGAACAGGTTCGGTGGAACGGAAAACCGACATGCCCGTACTGCAAATCCAAGAACTCATCATCGATGAAGAAAGAGTCACGCCATCACTGCAATTCCTGCAATACCACCTACAGCGTGACCGTGGGAACGATCTTCCATAAGACGAAGATCGACATTCGGCGGTGGTTCGTCGCTATCAGCCTTGTGCTCAATGCCAAGAAGGGAATTTCTGCACGGCAAATGGCAAGGGACATAGACGTAAACAAGAACACTGCATGGCTCATGCTCATGCGAATCCGCAGGGCAATGATTGAACATGGCGACATGCTACAAGGCATCGTAGAAGCGGATGAAACGTATGTAGGAGGGAAGCAAAGGAACAAACATAGTGACAAGAAGCCCAAGGGCGGCGGTACACAGGGGAGGAATACGAAGACAAAGGTTCCTGTCTTCGGTGTCCTACAGCGCGGAGGAAAAATAAAGGCTGGAAAGGTAAAGAATGTCACCAAAAAGACTCTACAAACGGTTATCAGGTTATTGGTAAAAGAAGGAAGCCAAATCATGACGGATGAATGGGGTTCCTATAACGGACTCTCCGAGAAGTTCACGCATGGAGTGGTTTCCCATGGAGAAGGACAGTACGTCAACGGCATTGCACACACGAATACGATTGAAGGATTTTGGGCGCTCCTCAAGCGTGGCATCTTCGGACAGTATCATCAGGTTAGCAAGAAACACCTCAACAAGTACATCAATGAGTTCTGTTTCAGATACAACTACAGGAACGATGCATCCGTCTTTGACCTTCTTTTATCCAAGTCTGTATCTCTTCCCCAATAATCTATGAGTAATGTTTTGAAATCGGCGTATGAAAATGAGCCGCTAAGAGTAGTAGGATATGAAATCGACTGTGCTGTTCTCGAAGACAAAACGCGTGTTATTTCCCAATCAGGAATTAACCGATCTTTGGGTATTGGACGCGGAGGAAGCGGAGCGCAGAAAATTGGGGGTGAAGTGCAGAAATTACCCCGTTTTTTATCTCTAAAAGCCCTAAAACCATACATTGGAGACGAATTAACGGCGCGCATAGAAAATCCAATTGAATACGTTCCTCTCCATGGAGGGAGGACAGCCTTTGGTATTCCAGCAGAATGTTTTTCGGATGTATGCCAAGTATGGATTGATGCAGACAAAGACGGAGTTCTTACTGGCGAACACAAGGAAACAGCCGAGAAAGCAAAAATTCTGAAAAAAGCAGTGGAGAAGGTTGGTTGGGTTGCGCTCGTGGACGAAGCAACTGGCTATCAGAAGGTTCGTGACAAAGACGCTCTACAAGGTCTGCTTTCGCTGTACATCGCCAAAGAGTTTCAGCCACACCTAAAAACATTCATTGATGCCTTTTACGAAGAGATTTACCGACTAAAACGTTGGGACTATAACCCGAAGAAGAACAAGTATCAGGTCGTGGGTAAGTACACACTGAAATATGTTTACGGGTGTTTGCCTTCCGCTGTGGTTGAAACGGTGAAGCGAAAGACCCCACGGGACAAGAGCGGCAATTACACCAAGAAACTCTTTCAAAGCCTTACGCATGAAGTAGGGAAGCCGCACCTAGATAGGGCATTGGGCGGCGTTATTGCCCTGATGAAAGCGTCTTCTACGTGGGAAGGATTCAAGAGGAACTTTGCTAGAGCGTATGGCGAGCAGCAGCATCAGCTTCAATTGCCTTTGGAGCTTTTGGATGAGGAAGACGTTGCTACGGCGGCTTGACGTTCAAAGTAGGAGGAGCATCATAGGCAGCAATGCCTTCCAAATTCGATTGGGACAGGGCTTTCAAGGCAGTAGTAGCCTTCGCGGTGCTTCTAGCAAGCCTCGCGGTAGCCTATTACTTCTTCGTTTTTCTTCCTGCTCAGGAGAGGACAAGACTCGAACTTCAACAAAAAGAACAGCAGGCAGCCGAGCTTAAAGTGAAAGAGGAAAAGGAGAAGGAAGTGCAGGTACAAGCTGACGCAGCCTCCGAAGCAGCAGCAAACGATGGTAAAAGGGCAAAATGCCTTTCACAGGCTCAATCGGCATACAACTCTGACAATGCCGCATTCTGTCGGGAGGCTCTTGCCGTCATGACTATCCAATATCACCAAAACGAATGTGGCACGTCTAATCAGGTGAGTGAATCAATTTGCGCCTTCATTCAGGCAGAAATAGATTCAAGAAATGGTGGATGCGAACTAGGAGGAACGAAGGGGGATGAGATCAAGAAACGGTATTCGGCAGCCAAGGATGGATGCTATAGGGTTTATCCGTCAAAATAGTTACTACCTTAACCTAGGACATTCCCAAAATTATTTCCTCCTTCACCTCTTACGAGAGAGCCATCATCCGTCAACAGAAAGATCACTGAAAGACTTGCACATAAAAAATCCATGCGTAGAATGCACCGGACTCATCGATGCTGAATCGATGAGATTTTCCTTTCACCTCCCCTCACCTCCCCGTACCATGGCAGAGATGTCGATGAAAAACCGCATCCGGGTCCTTCGGTTCGAGAAGCGTATGACGCAGGAGGAACTTGCAGTACGCGTGGGAGTGAGCAGGCAGACCATCATGAGCATCGAGAACGGGAATACCAATCCATCCGTTCTTTTGGCATTTAAGATCGCTCTCGCTCTTGAGGTGGGCATTATGGATGCGTTCCAGGTTGAGGGAAAACTCATTCCCGTCTGAACAATCAGTCAAAAGATCAGATCGACCCATCCGAAACCTCGGCGGAGCGGGATCGTGATGTGCCGTTAAGAGCACCGCGAAGACGGGTGAGGGGAAACTGATCCCTGTTTGAGCTCTGACCGAAGAGAAGAAACCGCGTAAGAAAGGAGTTTTGGAACCGTCATCTCCTCTGCCTCACTTCTCTTTTATAGGAGGCATATACTATGGACATGAAGCGTTTCCTCATTACATTACTATTGGCTTCGTTCCTGGGCACACAAAGCGTTCCCGCATATGCGGTGATTAACCCTGCGGAGAATCTGATGAAACTTCGCAATGAACGGCTCCTCTCCCGTCTTTTGAAATGGCAGGATCTCTGTAATCGCCGAGCAGAACGGCGCGAAGCCAGACTCTTTGTCCGCGGAATCCCCTCGCCTCTTTCTTCCTCCGATGCGGATCGTGCATGTGCCGCGATTATTGATCGCCTGCGGACCCTCGGCATCACACCCACTCCTTCCTCTTCGAGTTCAAGCTCCAGTTCAAGTTCTAGCCCGAGCCCCAGCCCTTCGTCTCTCCTCCCGAACCAGCTCTTTAAACCGAAGTATCCTCTCCCCGTTATCGAAATTCGGAGCCGCTTCCTCCTGCTTGGCGAAACAGGACAGATCGCCGGCAGTATCACACTCAACCCGCAGGATGAACCCGTAGAAGTTCGGGAGATCGAAATCACGCTCGATGCCGCCGTGGAATCGCTCTCCTCGTTCGAAGTGTCCGATGAGGTCGGATTTATCCTCGGAAACGCCGTGCGCAATCTTGCCGCTTCTCCAAGCGGCAATGTCTACGTGCTCTCCCTCAGTCCTGCGAATGCGTATTTTGTTGATGAGAACGACGCCGTCGTGGTCGCCTTCAAGGCGCGCATGAAGGATGACGAGAGCGGCGGTGTAAGCGGCGAATCTCTTAAAATCTCCGCTGTGAATGTCACTGCAATAGGTCAGTGGAGCAGCCGGCAGAACCTCGTGGAGACCACCGGACCGGATTTTAAAGCCCACTCCGTCGCGTACACGACGATCGAGGAGATCAAAAATATGGGGGAGGTGAAGGCAACATTCGCAACGGGAACGAACAAGCGCATTGCGGCATTCCGCTTTACCGCACGCGAAGTCTCCGATAACGATGCGAATCCCCGCCTCACGGCTATCACATTCTCTGTGAGTAAATCGTCGGATGTGTCACTCACAAATGCGAAGCTGCGCGATCCTGTCGCCGGCACAGAAACAAGCTGCACCGTGGGGAGTGCCACCATCACCTGCTCTTCGATTCCAGCCGACATCGGCTCCATCAAAAGCCCCCGTGAACTTGCACTCTCCGCCGACGTGAGCGTGAGCGGGGCAGGCGCTGACCCCTTCCTGCAGATCGAAATCAATCAGGCGGGCGGTCCCTCGACTGCAGGCGATATCACGTGGACAGATGGAACGACAAGCTTTACATGGGTGCCCCTCTCACAACCCGTAGCAACTGGCACATCGTGGGAGTGAGCCCTTCTCCATAGTCAATCTACAGACCAAGGAGAATCCGCAGTCTATCCTCCACAGCATTCATCGTCCCAGGTGATACTCTTTCCATCCTGCGAGAGAGCCTTTGGAGTGAAAGCGCGCGAATATCTTCGCACTTGATGAAACTCTTCTGCCGCAATCCCCCTTCCGGCGGAACAATCCCGACATGGGAAATCACGCGCTTTTCTTTGCTCGTAACGGGGAGCAGAATGACCATATCCGCAGGTCCCTGATTGAAGAAATCCACAGAGACAACCAGTCCCGGCCTCGAGCCCCCTTGTTCATGCCCTTGCGCGGGGTTGAGATCAACCATCCATACCTCGCCACGGAGCGGCAAGCGATCAGTCTTCTTGTCCATCACACAATGCGTTATCCCATAGTGCACGTTCCTCCAGCTCTTCCCGCCACGCCTTCGGATTTTTTCGCAACGTCGCAAAATCAGCATTCATCTGCCGGAGAAAGACGTTCCGGCGGTGCCCTTCGATGGCTTCTGCAAGAACATCGAGCATCGTCACTTCCGCGCTCTCCGCAAGCTTCTTCAGGAGCATATAGGTCGTCTCATCGATGCGAACGGTACGGGAAGACATAGAGAAAAAAGAAGGAGAACGACACAAATGAGTATACTATACTGTATACAATATAGTCAACAATCAAAATGGAGAATTCAAATGATCATGGTAGAACTTCCTTCATTCTTTCGAGAAGTACTGGAAAGCGGGTGTATCCGCTGCTTTCATTAAAATGCCCCGCGCCCTTCACCCACGTCACATCGCATTGAAGATTCTTTGCAAGCTCCTCTGCCTTTTCTCTGGGAAGATAGGGATCATTATCAGAGTGGAAAATGTGAAACATTGAACAATGCGAGCGAATCTTCACCCAACCGAATAGCTGATCCGCTATCCCCGCCATCATCGGCGTGAATTCATTATCGGTTTTCCCGAACGCAGGCGCGACGAAGAACCCTGCCTTTATGGGATGCTTTTCGATGACTTTGAGCGCGAAAGCACACCCAAGGCTGTGACCAATGATGATGGAATCATCATCCAGATATTTTTCATAGGGATCAAAAGTCTTCCACCAGTCTTGAGAAGTGAGATTCTTTTTTGTCGGAAAATGAGGAATGTGGACGGCACATCCTTGGTTTTCAAGTTCACCTTTGAGCCACGGGAACCAGTTTTCATCGGGTGAGCCATAGATGCCGTGGAAGATGAAAGCTGATTGCACCTGCATAGTATGCACCAGAAAATAACTGGTAACCTGTATGCTATTCGTATGAAGTGCGTGATAATCATTGGGCCACAGGCGGTCGGGAAAATGACTGTCGGCAGAGCTATAGCAGAGAAAACAGGGTACAAATTGTTGCACAATCACATGACCATTGATTTTCTGCTCAATTTCTTTGATTTTGACAGTACAGCCTTCGGTCGATTGGATACGCTCTTTCGATGCTCCATTATGGATGAGGTGGCAAAAAGCAGTATGTCAGGCTTCATTTTCACGTTCATGTTTGCTTTGGATCTTCCCGACGAATGGAAGTATATCCGCAACATTGAGGATATTTTTCAGACAAGAAATCACAAAGTGGTTTTTCTGGAACTGGAAGCAAGTGTAAATGCGAGAAAAGACCGGAACATTACACCATTCAGACTTGAACAAAAACCTTCGAAGCGGGACATCGAAGCATCACAAAAGCGATTTATGGAGTTTGGAAAAAATCACCGGTTTAATTCTAAGCTAGGCGAATTTGATGGACGCCATCATCTAAAAATCAATAACGAGAACATGAGTCCGGAGGAAGTAGCTGAGACAGCCATTCGAGAGTTGAAATTATGATGGATCCACTGTCTTCTCGGGCGCCCCAGCGGGGCGCCCCTACACACACGGAAAATGACTCACCATTCTGTGGAAACTTGTGTAAGCTAACCGCTAGTCACTCATGTATTCCCTTCAGCATCTTAAAAACGGCCTCCCCCTCCTCACTGCCCCGATCGAGGGAACGGAATCTGTCACCGTCCACGTCTTTGCCGGCGCAGGGTCTCGGTACGAAACCAGAAAAGAGCGCGGCGTTTCGCACTTCCTCGAGCACATGTTCTTTAAAGGCGGGAAGAAGTACAAAAACGCGGCGGAGGTCAGTATGGCGATCGATGCCTTTGGCGGATCGTTCAACGCATTCACAGGAAAAGAGTACGCAGGCTACTTCGTAAAGATAGCAGCGCCCCACATCGAAACCGCGTGCGACGTGCTCTCGGACATGTTGCTGCATGCCACACTTCCGGAGGATGAAGCCAAGAAGGAACGGGGCGTGATTGTGGAGGAACTCCGGATGTATCAGGACACACCGATGTATCAGGCGGGATGGGATTTTGAAGAACTTCTGTTTGGCGATCAGCCCCTCGGGTGGGATACAATCGGCGTGGAAGAGACAATCAATGCAACGGGGCACGGCGAGCTTAAGGCGCATAAAGATCTCCTCTACACGCCCGATAACATGGTGCTCGTATTTTCGGGAAAGATCACGGAGAAGGGAGCCATGAAGCTGGGAGAAAGTTTCTTTGGAGGACTCTCGGGAAAGAAAGGCCGCGAATTCCCGAAGCTCAAGGACTATGGAACGGAACAGATCATGCTGACGACGAAGAAGACAGAACAATCGCACCTTGTACTCGGTGTAAAGGGTGCAAACGCCATCGAAGACGATCACTTCCCGCAGTCGCTCCTCAGCGTCATTCTCGGAGGAAATATGAGCTCACGCATGTTCCTGAGGATCCGCGAGGCACGCGGGCTTTGCTACTACATCAGCGCCTCCACCGATGATTATCTGGATGCCGGCGCATTCTCGGTGCGCGCAGGAGTGGATCAATCCAGACTGGATGAAGCGATCAGTGCGATTACCCACGAGCTTCTGCTCGCTGCAAAAGAAGGAGTGACAGAAGCAGAAGTGGCGAGAGCAAAAGAGTATCTGAAAGGGAAGATCACCCTTGGGCTTGAGGATAGCGAAGAGCGCGCGCACTTCTACGGTCGTCAGCAGCTCCTCTATGCCAATACCAAACATGGTGTCATGGATGTTCCCGCATTGTTCAAAGAAATCGACAACGTCACGAAGAGACAGATTGATGCATTTGCGCGGAAGATCTTTGCACCGGAGCTGTTCCGACTGGTTGTCATTGGCAATAGAGAAAACAGGGAAGAACTCCAAAAATTGCTCCGATAGTGGCTTCTCAAGTCAGGAGAGTTCCATTAAAGTATCCGCACCTTTATGGAACGCACCCTGATTCTCCTCAAGCCCGATGCCGTCCAGAAGAATATCTGCGGCAAGGTGATCGCGCGCTTCGAAGATGCAGGGTTTCGGATTGTGGCATGTAAGATGATGGAACTCTCCTCGGAAGTTCTCCGCGAGCACTATGCGCATATTGCCGATAAGCCGTTCTATCCCGAGGTTGAAAAATTCATGCAGAGTGCACCAGTGATCGCGATGGTTCTGGAAGGAAAAGACGTCATCAATCGCGTGCGCGAGATGCTCGGAGTCACAGATTCCGCACAGGCCGCGGCAGGAACGATCCGCGCTGAGTGGGGGGATAAGGGAGCAAAGGACAGCAAGATGAAGAATATCGCCCATGCGAGCGACAGCAAAGAAGCAGCGGAGGCGGAGATAAAAAGATTTTTTGGTGCTTCGAAGTGATATTTTGTGTCAGTCTGAGTAGCGTCGCCGGTCGCCCTTCGATACGCCCTCGCCGCGGCTCGGGCTACTCAGGGTGACACGGCGGCGCGTATCGAAGACCGGTATCGATCTGAAATGGAAATGGTATTACAGCGCGCCATCTAAAAGATATTCGATTGCCTTGTCCTTTTGCGCATCCAAGCCCGCCGTATAGGCCTTCATTTCGAGCGGGACGATGAAGTCCGGCGTAACGCCCTGCTTGCTCAGATCTTTGCCATTCGGCGTATGCCACGTGGCCACCGTGATGCGCAGACTGGACCCGCCGGGTAAATCCACCACCTCCTGCACCGTCCCCTTCCCGAAGCTCTGCACGCCGAGAACCTTGGCGCGACCGAGATCCTGAAGCGCTCCCGCAACAATTTCGGATGCACTTGCGGAACCTTCGTTGATAAGAACCACCATGGGAATCTCGGGCAAAATAGGATCGCCGAAGGCGAAGTGCGTTTCCACTTCTTCACCGCGCCGGTGCACACTCACGATTTTTCCCTCTTTAAGGAAGAACGACGCAACATCGATCGCGCCTTCCAGATATCCGCCGCCATTGAAGCGTACATCGAGGATAAGCCCTTCGATCGGTTCTTTGGTGAGTGTCATGAGCGCTTCGCGCGCTTCGCGGGTGGTTTCATCACCAAACTGGTTGAGCGCGATGTACCCGACGGTTCCCGAACCGGTTTTGAGAACTTCATGTTCCACGCTCGGCACATGGATTTCGTCCCGTGTCATTATCAGTTCCAGTGTTTCCGATGTGGAAGGACGGAAAATTGTAAGTATCACCTCCGATCCCTTCGGGCCGCGAATCACCTGCACCGCCTCACTGAGGCTAAAACCATCAGTCGAATTGCCATCCACCTCCGTAATGACATCAAGCGGCAGGAGTTCCGCTTTTTGCGCCGGAGAGCCTTTGAGCGGCGCAACAACGACGATGAAACCATCGCGCAGTGTGAGCTCCGCGCCTATCCCTTCCAGCTTTCCCTGCAGGGATTCCTGAAAATCACTGGATTCTTTGGGGGTCATGAATGCGGAATACGGGTCTTTGAGACCTTCGACGAGGCCGCGCACCGCGCCAAACCGGAGCTCATCCACTTCGAGCGCCTTGGGATCCACGTAGTGGCGATCGAGCATCTTCCAGACCGTCCAGAAGAGCGTCATATTCACCTCCTTTTCCGGATCCTGCGCAAAGGTAGCGCCGGATCCCGTTGTACCGAATTGCGCCTCGAATGCCTCGCGTTCCTTTTCGAACCGCTGCCGCTCCATCTGTATGCCAATCTGCCAGCCGAGGCTTCCTGCAACGAGAAGAAGGAAGAGACCGAGGAGGACGCGCTTTTGTTGCATCGCGGAATAGTATAACTCAGAACTTCTTCAATTCCTCCCACAGCTTCCTCTCACTCCGGCTTAAGCGTGCCGGCACCTCCACATTGACCGTCACATACAAATCCCCGCGACGGGACGTATTGAGCACCGGCATTCCCTTTCCCTTCACTCTCAAAATCTGATTCGGCTGTGTTCCCGCGGGAATTTTGAGGGTCACGGGGTCCTCAAACGTCTTCATCGTGACTTCCCCTCCAAGAACGGCATCCGTCACGGGCACAGCGATCTCGAGGAGCAGATCGTCCCCTCTCCGTTCGAAGCGGGAATCCCTTTTGACGGCAATTTCCACATAGAGATCTCCCGCAGGCGCTCCATGTCGTCCTGCTTCTCCCTTTCCTCGGATCCTCAGTCTCTGACCAGTGTCGATTCCGGCCGGAACCTCCACCGAAATTTCTTCCGATCCCTGCACGCGCCCCTCTCCCGCACACGTTTTACAGGGCTTCTCCGAAACCTTGCCCGCACCGGCGCAGGTATCGCAGAGGGTGCTCTGCTGGAGGGTCCCGAAAAAGGATTGCACCGTCCGCACTACCTGCCCCGTGCCGCCGCAGGTCTTACAGGTCACCTTGGAGCTCCCTTCCGTATCTCCGGATCCCTTACAGGTCTCGCATGCAACAAATTTCCGGAGACGGATCGTTTTCGTTATGCCATGAAATGATTCTTCGAGAGCGATCTCGATTGCGACCTCCGCATCGCGCCCCCGCTCATCGCGCGGCCGTCCTCCGCGGCTTCCGCCGAAGAACGTTTCGAAAATGTCGCTGAACCCGCCTCCGAAGGAGGCGCCCTGAGCGGAGCCGAAGGGCCCCTGACCAAATCCACCGCCCCCAAACTGGGGGCCATCTTCATTACCAAACTGATCGTATGCCTGCTTTTTCTTGGGATCCGAAAGA